>Ga0233403_10001415_pt1 | contig 11203 bp, 6 predicted proteins | sample Na_oxic_1_MG_FD_179866 | JGI IMG/M metagenome (GOLD analysis project Ga0233403, IMG submission 179866) | Seawater microbial communities from Saanich Inlet, British Columbia, Canada - Na_oxic_1_MG | ecosystem: Environmental > Aquatic > Marine > Inlet | place: Canada: British Columbia | collected...
GGGGAGAAGCGGTTGTGAAAAAGCGTTGAAATAAACGTAAGGTTGAGCTAGAAAAATCGGGCATATTAGAATATCTCGTTTTCAGTTATCAGTTATCATTGCAAACTAAATTTTGCACTCCAATAATTATAATACTCGATGATCAAGTTTTTTTTCATCGCTTAATAAATAACTACAAGGATTATTTATAATAAAGGATTAGATCGTCGCTTTGAGATGAGTTGTCATTTGATTTGATTGATTAATTAACTGAGGTGACGCACTCAGATTCCATAATGTTTGCGAAGACAAAATCCCGTGAAAAACGCACCACTCTTCGAGGGATGTTGGCATAATCATGAATGACACGGTCTTGAAATGATGTTTGTTACATCAGTCATAAGCCTTAAACGTCTTATCAAATCAAGGTTAAAAGGTTTTTGAAAAAATGTTGGATAAGAGTTAGAACTAAACGTTTGTCACGATCTTATCCTTTTTTATAAGCAATCCTTGTAGTTATATTAAAGTAGGTGGAAAAACTTGATCATCGAGTAATATATTCAATTAAACAGAATTAGAAGGTTTAAACAAATACATGATAGAACGCTGATTGTACTGATTGTCATGATTTACGCTGATCTAATTTAACATCAATCTGATCACTACAATTAAACTCTTTTTGCGTTAAGTCACCCAATTGAGTTGTCATGAAAAACGCTCCACAAAATCCGTCAAGAATTGCTCAAAGTTGCCTTGATTAAAATCATAAAGGGTTGGCTCTTCTCGGTTATAGCGTTCTGCAAATATCCAATCTCCCTCTTTTTCTGGCATGACAATCATGACGTGATGCAAACCCAGTTTCATATCGACTCTTCCATAAGCACCGATAACCTCTAAACCCACCGGTTCCAGTTTGATCGTTTCACCATTAAAAAACTCAATCGTCAACTCGTTTCTCTTTTCTTCCTCAATCCCCTCTCCTACCCAAATCGATCTGACAGGCAAGGCTTCTTCTTTATAACGCAATAAACCGTCATTCTTCAGAGGCATTAGCCATTGTTTAATTTGAGTATAGAGTGCTTTGACTTTTGTTTCCCAATTATCTCTTTCTAAACGTGATTCATTGCGGTAATTGATCCACTGTTGCTTTTTTTGTTTGAGCATTTCGGCTAAATCACTAGACATGATTTTTCTCCTACGGGACAAAAAAATATAGAGCATTTTTCGATTGGGTTATTTTTATGCAACCCTTCGACAAGCACTGGGGCTATTCACATTCAATACCTTTGGTATTGGCGTATTAAAAATCAGCGTAAATCATGACAATCAGTTCAATCAGCGTTCTATCATTGATTTAATCGAACGCTGATGACGCTGATGCCGCAGATTATAAATGATCACAGATTTCAAAATTATTGAGGAGACACAAATCGTGTATAGGGATCCTCATTATCACGTTGAGAGGTGTTTTTCTCGGAAAATTGTGCAGATTCTAACCATTGAATCGCGCCTGTGGGACAACGAAAAGTGGCTTCTTTTTGGGCTGGCCCACCTGCGGTGTAATCGACAACGGGCAAATTGTTTTCCATGCGAATCAGGTTAGGCGCGGCATCTGCGGCACATTTGCCGCAGGCATCGCAAGCCGTGATACACAGTACACGCGCTGCCTCTCCTTCAAGGGGAATTGAACATTGCACAAACAGTTGATGATTTAAGGGTACAATCTCGAACAAATTACGTGGACAGGCGGCGACACAGTCGCCGCAGGCGGTGCATTTGTCGATATCGACTTTGGGCAAAGCGTTTTGAGTCATTTGAATGGCTTGAAAAGTACAAGCGTTTTCGCAATCGGCTAGGCCTAAGCAACCCCAAGAACAGCCTTTACCACCACCTGAAACCAAGGCAGCGGCATGGCAGTTTTCAAATCCTCGGTATTCTGCAATTTGATGTGCTTGCCCTTTACCCCCGGCACAATGTAGGCGAGCTACACGCTTTTCTTGCTTACCGGGATCGACATCAAGAAAATCAGCAATCACTTCAATGGCATCTGGACTGGATACGGTGCAAGCACTGGGCTGTTGTGTACCTTGAACCACTTCTTCGGCAAAGCCGTGACAACCGGGCTGTCCACACGCACCACAGTTTGAACCAGGCAAGAGTTCTTCCACTTTTTCAATACGAGGATCGTCTTGTACTCGCAAGAATTTGTAAGCAATAGCGAGAACAATTCCAAAAAAAAGGCCCACGCCTGTCATAATCGCAGGAGCTATAAAAATATTTGGCATCATATCAATCAATTATCTGTCATGTAGAGTGGGTAAGGGCAGTCTTGATTCCACCATTTAAGCTTAAGGTGGGCAACCACGTTACCCACCCTACATTATTATTCGTTTATAATGCTAGCAACAAAAAGACGTTACCCACCCTACATTATTATTCGTTTATAATGTTAGTTCAGGGTGCTAATAAAAGCAGTCTAAATGTGGTATTGGGTTCTCTCATATCTGCTAAAGATTCGGCTCGATATTCTGGCATACATTCTGTGGCATCTCTTGATTCAATACTACCGCCCTTTTTGACAATGTTTTGTTCATCACATGTGAGGGTTGCCTTTGACTGTTCGTCATCAAAGGGCTGACAGTGAGATTGTGTCAGTTGCCATTGATAGCCCAGTAGTTTCTTGAATGGCCTATTGGGTTGTGTGGCAGCTTCCTCTCTTAATAAGAGGCGACACGATTTTAATTCATTCGTCTCAATCGGATTATAGATATGTCTTGCCAGATAAACAAAGTGCTTTTCTTGTGGCAATTCAAAGTGAGCCGTTCCTTGACACCATTGGTTCAGTTGGTTAATGACTACAATCGCATCGTCATAAGACACGCTATCTGCTGAACCATCAGGAATGATAGCCTGATATAAGTCAGCGTTAATCGATTCTTGTTGAACCCAAAACTTTGGAATCACTTTGAATACTGGATTCTCTGAGGCGGCTTTAAAAATCAAGGGTAACAACGGAGAAGAATCCGGGGGTAATTTCTGTTGAGCTTGCCTATAAAATTGTTCGGCTTGATGATATCGCAGCGCGATATCAATACCGCCTCTCGGATCCTTAGGCATATCAACGGGAACAAATCGCAACAGATGTTGCCCTTTGATGGCGATTTCTTTGATCCCATCATCTCTTGTCGTTAAACGGCAATCCGCTTGTTTAATCAAACGAATTGTTAACGGCCGCTGTTTTTGAACCGTTACCACCCCAAACGAGTTTTCTGAAACGCCATTAAAAATGGTTATCTTATAATCACCCGGTTCGAGGTTTTTAATGAGTGGCAAGGTATGTACCGGTAATGTTTTTTGGACGGATGTTGCCTGTTGGCACGCTAAGTTGACTGGAAGCGTGTAATCTTGTTGGAGTCGAATCCAGCGTCGATAGGTTTTGCAGCCTGGGCTAGAGACTTTAATGTCGTATCTGCCCGCCATTAATCGAATACCGCGCCGGTATTTGGGCTTGATATTCATAATGCTGATTTTGGCATTTTTTGGCGTGGTGTTGACAGACAGTCGGTACTTTTTGGGCAAAATCGTAACCCGAAATCTCTTGTTGTTTCTAATCGGAACCTTTTTCCGCCAAGTTTTATAACCTGGCTTTTTGACTTGGATATCATAGGTGCCAGGTGGTAGGCAGATACCTTGCCTAAATTTGGGTGTGATATTCCAAATGGTAATTTTGGCATCTTTGGGAATGGCATCGACATTCAGTCGATAACATTTGGCAAAAGCCGGTTGGCTTGAAAAAAGAACGAACAGGCAGCCTAGCAACCCGTATTTTTGGTATGGCATAATTGTGATCCTAGTGTGCAAGTCGGCCAACAATTCAATTCTTGATACAACCTAGAATCGTACTGCTCGCTTGCACACCATTTGTTGTGTAGGGGCAATCCCTTGTGGTTGCCCTTGATTTCTTGTGGTTGCCCTTGAATTGGCCTTCGCAAAATAACATGCATTGTGGTTATTTAATCACTTTCAAAACCAATCTAAATGTCGTATTGGGTTCTCTTATGTCTGACATTGATTCTGCGCGATATTCTGGCATACATTCGGCAGCATATTTGGATTCGATGCTACCCCCTTTTTTGATGCGTGATTGTTCAACATTACAGCGTCTATTATAAAATGAGGAACAATAAGAGCTTGTCAGTTGCCATTGGTGCCCCAAAAGTTTCTTGACACGATCCAATGCTACTCTTTCTTTTACAACCCCGCAAGATTGCAAGCCTTCTTTGATTGGATTGTAAGCATTCCTTGCCAGATAGACAAACTGTTTTTCTTCTGGCAATTTGAATTGCGCTTTCCCTTGACACCAGCCATTAAGCGTCTCAATAACTGTCATGGCCTCTTCATAAGAAACGCTATCTGCTGAAGCACCCCTAATAATCTCTTCATACAACTTTGGTTCGATGGTTCGTTCTTGAATCCAAAACTTGCCCACATATTTTGGCGTTTCATCTTCAGAAACGGCCTTCAAAATATTAGGATAAATAGGCCTATAATTGGGGGGTAAGAATGCCATAGACTGTTGATGAAAAGAACTGGCTTGTTGATCTGTCAGCGCGATACGAATCCCCTTCTTCATATTATTGCGGTAGGTACTTTTAACCTTAACAAAGCGTAGTGGGTAATCTTTAATGACTACCGTGATACGGTTCTTATTGAGGGTTCTGATTTCACATTTTTTAGACGTTTCAAGTGTCTGTGTTAGCTCTTGAGCTTTGGCTTTCGCTTGTTTCAGTTGAGCGTTAGCTTTTTTCAGTTGCTCCTTGGTTTGGGTTAATTCTTGTTTTAATTGTGTTACCGTCGCCTGTAGTTCAGCACAGTTTCCGCTTGAAATGGGACAAAATTTTTCTTGAGCACTTTTTAGTTTTAAATCCGGTGACGAACATAACTTTTTCAAGCTAATGAGCGAAGACGGTGCGATAGAAGGCGTTTCACACTTCAGCACATAGTCCATGACGGTTTGACTGAGTTCTGGAGTGATGTAGTAATCCCCTTGAGGAATTTTTTCACATATCTGTTTGGCTGACAATAAGAGACGTTCATCAAAAGATGAGTTTAGTGTGACACGCTCATCACAACCCGTTTGAGAATTTTTCGCACTAGGCACTACTTTATGTAAGCAAATTTGCACTGTCTCAACAGTACGGAGTCTATACTTCTCAACATTTTCAACGTCTTCTTCTTTTACACTTAGGGTTTTTCCCCAAGTCTCTGTATGCGCTGTGACTTTAGTGCCGGCTAAAAGCGGGTGGTTGGCACAGCCAAAACACAGCAAGCCAAGCAAAATCCACATCAGATGTTCCCCGTTTTTCATAAACTTAATTCCTCTGGTGACGCGATGTGCAACTAACTTATAATAAAGGATTAAAACCAACTATACTTAGCACCGTCATATAATAGCGACCTATTGACATCTAACAGCCAACAGCTAAAGCAGTTGTCTAAAAGCTCAAGTCACCTAAAGGTGACTAACAGAAAAAGCGCAAATTATAACGGTGGACAGTGGTGGGCAGCAAAAACACGCTACCCACCCTACAGAAAATGTTAAAAGATTTATGTATGCGTACCTACTTATATAATAAAGGATTAGATCGTGCTGATACCCAGTTTAAATCCTTTCTTATATACAATCCTTGTATACTTAGCGCCGTCATAAATTGCGCTTTTTCGCTCCAACAGTAAAAGCTTAAAATGCTAAGGCCCCGAAGGGGTTGAATGTGAAACGCAGTAACGAGCGTAGCGAGATCATAGCCCCAGGTGGCAACCTGGGGTTGCTTAATCCAACAGTTCAACCGGATCGCTCTTGGAGGCATAATAAGCGGCCAATCCGGCTACCAAGGTTGTCAGTGAAATCACTATCAGAAAGACGTTCATAAAGGCACCGATATCTAATGTCATGGCATTAACAATGGTTGTAAACTCAGTGATGCGTTGTTCTAAAGCCGATTGCAAAAAATACCGGGCTGCTGCAAAAACGGCACTGCCTACCCCAATAGCGGTAACAGAAGCCAGCGCGGTTAATAAGACATACTCGCAAACCAGCAATAAGCTGACAAACCGTTTTGAATAACCCAGAATAAACAACTGTGCCATTTGTTTCCGCCGTCTATCCACATTACTTTTCGCTAACGCGCCTACTGCTAACAAAATAAACAGAACCGACAGCACCACCGTTAAATGAAATAAAGTCGAAAACCGTTTATCTTGCCGTTCCAGTTTATTGATCGCGTAAATGTTATAGCTGACATTATAACCCGATAAGTCATCTCGGAGCCGTTGAAAGAGCGGTTTCACTTCTTCTACCTGATTGCCATAAAACAGCACTTCATCATAATCTATTCGCGGATTCACCGGCAAAAAGAGAGCCTGATTGCCTTGCTCAAAAGTGGCTACGCCTTCAGCCACATTCTGTAATCTATACACAGCCAATGGCGTAGTATAAAAAGGACAGTCTTTCCCTTCCGGGCACTGATAATAAGCCGTAATAAAGGCCGGGATGATGGCCTCTTCTAGCTGCAAAGACGCTTTTCCAAGTTTGATACTCGCATCATAAGGGGCTACCATTTCAATCCCTTTGTTGGTAATGCCTTCCTCCCAAAAGTCTAACCTTCTGCCACCATGCTGGTTTTCCAATTCACGAATCCCTGGCAATAAATCATACGATTGATAGGTGATACCAGCCAATTGGATTGTGCGCGATGGCATTGATTGGTTTATGAGCCTTGTTTTTAAGGCGGTTTTAGCAATCACGGCAGCTGATGGACAAGGTTGTACATGATGCGATAGCCGTGCTTCACAATCACCTTTGGTGGGTTGAATCTTCACACGGCCTTCCAATTCATCCACTTTGGTTAACGTGACTTGAAAGCGATTGATATTGGCTAACAATTTGTTTGTTTCTTCAACTTGAAAATTCTCAGCTCGCAATCTTTTGATAATTTGAGTTTGTTGCGCGGCATCACACTGATCATTAGGTAATTCTAGCAGACAGTGCAGGGTTTCAAATCGCGGTAAACTGTATTGAATCTGATCTTCAACCACGGGTAATTTAAGGGGCGTTGAACCTAAACCGATGGAATATTTTTTCAATTCGAGCCCTAGTTCGGTACTGGCATAAATTTTACGGCCTGGTGTCGTTTGCCGCGCAACTATGCGAAATTGGCCTTGCAGAGGCTTGTCATTGATTGATAAGGTCAAAAAACCACCCGCAAATTGCGTCGAGTGCCATAAGGTGTGCCATTCCTCTCCATACAATAATTCACCTAAAGTATCGGAAATGATCAGATCAAATAGCCCGAAATCAGTAGGCACTTTTGGCTGAATCAGCAAGGCTTCCGTTCTCGGATCATCAGGAATCAGGGTTTCTAGGGTTTGGATTTGCGCCCCAGCCGGCCCTTCAACCATGATAACCGATTTATAATTAGCCACTATCTGATAATTGGGATAGTTTTTTTGTAATTGTTGGACAAAATCATTATCCAAATTGTGCTGTACATCAGCATCAGCTTGTTGGATCGTGATTTCTCTGGCATTGTTTTCTTTTTCGACTTGCGCCTTGACGGCAACATAGACGCGATTTTTAATCGAACCCAAAATCAGCGGAGTGGAAAACAATGCGGTAATCACAAGAATCACTACGATGCTATGAGACAAATCAACTAGCACACCTTGTATGAGTAATTCTCTTAAAGCATTTAATCTATTTAATAGGGTGTTCATAACTTATCTATTTTTGAGACAGAATTAAATAACGCAAGAGACGCAAGAGACGCAAGAGACGCAAAAAGGCAAGATTTTTCTTGATATAGCGTTTCCCGATTGAATAAAGTACAAAAAATCAATCATAAAAAAAATTAAACTGCACAACCCCGAAGGGGTTGAATGTGAATAGCCCCAGGTGGAACCTGGGGTTCCCAAATAAATATATATCAAAAAATGTATTTAACCCAATCGGGAAACGCTATAGCGTCTTTAGCGTCTTTAGCGTTTATATCGATATCAATCGCAACCGTGTTTATGGGAAAAAGGCTTTGGGCACATAGAGGTGAGGTTTGTTTCCAAAATAACGATTATTGGTGGGATTGCCCATAAATTCGCGCAGCACTTTCACTTTTTCTTTGAGAATCGTATGAACTCTCTCGTAGTCTTCTGGTTTCCAAGTGGTGATTTCATCAGCCGTAAAAGAAAGCACTTGGGTTTTAAAAGGCAAGATATTAGCCTTTTCGAGGATACTGTTCAAGGTTTCTCCTTGATCAAACAATTGGCTCGGAGACACTTTTAATTGAGAAGCCAAAACATTCCGAATGACTTCAATGAACGCATCGCCACCTTCATCCTGACCGATACTGGCCGCTTCGGCAATGCTTTCCAACATGCTGGCCAGTATGGTTAAGCGACTCTTCCCCATAAACAGAAATTCGCTGACGACTAAGTCGTTTTGGATTGCCTTGGATATCCAGCCTTTTACAAATTCCGGTATGGCTTGGGAAGCGGAAACGGTATCTGGCAATCTGGCTTGAATAATTAAGGCTTCGTAGGGCGTGAGATCATACTGCTGTTGCACTTGTGTATTGCTGAGTGCCGCACGACTATCACCGCCTTTGATGAATTGTTGGGCTTTAGTCAACATTTCCCATTCCTGAGTCATCGCGCCTAGCAGGTTCTTTTTAAATTGACTGCCAGATGTAGGAATGGCTTTGTAACGCCCCTTATTTTGCTCGTCTTTGACAGCGAAAGCTAATTCTTTAAACGCTCTTTCATCACTACCCAGCTTGAAAGTGAGAAAGCGTATTTTCTTTTGTTCTGCCGCTTGTCTTATGGCCGATACGGTGAAGTTCATCGGATTTTTGTCGTGATTTTCAGGATGCGGGCCCGCATCTCCGACTAAAACGATGGCTTTAAAGTGGTTATCCTGCCATTTGGTATCAACCAGCACTCTGTTTAAACCATCTAGCACGGCTTCAGGCACGTCTTCACTGCTACACGTTTCTTTTGTCGCAGAAGATTTGAGGACTTCAATGACACTATCAATGTCCTCAGTCAATTCTTGCTTCCATTCTGTGATTGGAAAGGGATGATCACATCTTTTGTAATTTAAGCGATCTTTATAAAAGAGTAAGCCGATTAGGAGCGGCATCTTGAGTTCATCATCCTTGGTGACTTCTTTAATGTGTTTGATGAAACTTTGCAAGACTTCTGTGGTGGGAATAAAATACTCGCCCATGCTGCCGGTGCTATCGACCGCAAAGACAATATCATAGCCCAATGTTCCACTCGTTCCACTTTGTGGCGCGGTTTGATGATCCAAGGAAGGAGCGGCTTTAACAGCACTGCCTTTTTCGTAAACGCGGATAAAGCCCGCTTGATAACTGTTTTTCTGTTTTTCAAAAACGGGGATCAACAGTTGGGGTTCCGTTTTGGAGGTAAAGCGATTAGGCTCCGCACCAATTTCTTGACAGCCAGCGGCATCTTGGCCGTCTTTCCCAAACATTTCGGCACAGCTTTGATTGTCAAACACTTTGGCCAATTTACGCCCTGATTGGGGTTCTAGCTTGATCATCTGTAAGGTATTCCATTCCATATAGGCCCCTTTCTGCAACCAGCCATCTGGTTTCCCTTTCTTTTTGGCCCATCTGGAGACGGGTACCCGATTACCGACTGCGGGTTTCATCATGAAATAAATCTGCATGAATTTGGCTTCGTCTCCTTCATTGCCAGAGGCTTTTTTGAACAGCTTGGCATCATGTTTGACGATGACTGCCTTTTTTTGGACATTCTCTTGTGTTTTATCCGGATCAGCCGCTGTCGCAGTGTGTGCCAGCAGTAGTGACAAGATGGCCAGTGTCGAAGTGAATATGCCTTTCTTTAGGCATGAGCGTGTGTCATGAATGGGTATTTTCATAGTGGTTTGTTACCTCAGGGTGTTGTCATAAAATAATGTGTTGGTGGTTATACTTTTATGTAGGGTGGGTAACGGGTTTTTGTTGCCTGCCCCATTATACTCGGCGCGGGAATAAACTTAACTTTTATTTTTTGGCAACCCCAGGTTGCCACCTGGGGCTATTCACATTTAACCCCTTCGGGGTTGTGCGTTTTAATATTTTTATGATTTTGCACATAATGCTTGTGGGAAACTAAAAGTTAAAATTGTGCCCGCGTGCAGTATAAAATCTACGGAAAATATTCCCGTGGAACATACAAATACGCAGTTTCATTAATGCGATGTTCCTTGTTTGGATTACCTATAAATTCTCGCAAATATCGCGCTTTTTCTTTCAGAGTCCGCATGAGATTTTGGTAATCTACCGGTTTCCAAGTATTGATCTCTGTTGCCGTAAATGACAACACTTGGGTTTTGAAAGGCAAAACGTTGGCCTTTTTGAGAATTTCTCCTAACGGTTCACCTCGCTCAAACAGTTGGTAAAACTCCATTTTTAATTGAGCTGCCAATGTATTACGCACCATATTTAAAAAAGCCTCTGCACCGTCTTTGTCACCACTTTCAGCCGCAAGTATAATGCCATCAATCGTATGCAAACTCATTTTCAAATCCAGTTTTCTGATAAAAATATATTCCCCAACGGCTAACCGTTGACGAATCTTTTGAGGCACCCATCCTTTTACAAAATCTCGAAGATTTTGTTCTTGATCTTTTTTGGATAACCCCATTTGTTTAATATGACCAAAAATAATGGGATATTCAGAGGGTTTAATCTTCAGTGCCTGTGGGGAGGTTTGACTGTATAGGGCAGCCCAAGTTTTCTCGGCAATACTCCATTCTTCGAGTAAGGCTGCTCGGAGATTTTTTTGAAATTGTGAAATGTCTGATTTAGATACAAAATCAAATCTTCCTTGTAAATCGGGTCCCGTTTTAAAAGCGAGTTCTTTGAATTTTTGAGTGTCTTGATTATCTTGACTGCCTATTTTGAAAGTCAAGAATCGGATTCTTTTATTGCCTTCCTTGGCTTTCTGATGCAGATAGGCCGTACTAAACTGCATGGGATTGTTTTCAAGATCGTCTGTTGGATAGGGAGGCGCATCACCTATTAAAATAATGGTTTGAAAGTGATTTTTTTGCCATTCTGTGTCTATGATGGCGCGATTAAGGCCTTCCCAAACGGCCTCTGGAGTATTCACACTATTGCAGAGCGTTCCTTGTGCATCGTTTAAT
>Ga0233403_10001417_pt1 | contig 11193 bp, 14 predicted proteins | sample Na_oxic_1_MG_FD_179866 | JGI IMG/M metagenome (GOLD analysis project Ga0233403, IMG submission 179866) | Seawater microbial communities from Saanich Inlet, British Columbia, Canada - Na_oxic_1_MG | ecosystem: Environmental > Aquatic > Marine > Inlet | place: Canada: British Columbia | collected...
CAATTTCACGTTTTTCCGCTTCAACTATTGCATGTGCTTCTTCACTGTTGCCGTTCCTGCTGAGAAAATCCTCGAAGCTATCCTGCATTGGTCGATAATAATTGTCCAGCCAACAATGCTCTGGTAAAACAAAATAGCCAATCGGAGAATAGCCGTTCTTCTCCAGTACACTTATCTTTGAAGAGGCAAGATCGATTTCAGAATATTCACCCTCCCAATGTTTCTGGAGTTCTGACGGACGGGACGCTGTAAGCCAAGTAATCTCTGATACAACCAGCAGTCCGCCCATTTTCAGATAACGATTCCAGTCTTTTACACCTTTTTCAAAACCGATATTGTATATTGCCCCCTCAGACCAGATAACATCATATTCCTCATCTCCAAATGGCAGACTGTCCATTGAGCAGGCAAGAGTCGTTATCTTATCAGAAAGCCCCATATTTGAGGCCCTTACCTCAAGTACTTCAAGAAATTCCTGAAGAAAGTCCACTGCTGTAAACTGGGCATTCAATAGACGAGCAAGCATTAGGGTGGATGCCCCCGTGCCGCATCCTATATCAGCAATTTTTAGTGGTGCAGCCCGGTCTGTCGTCGCCAGACTAAGAGCCTTTTCCGTCTCTGCATCACCTCCTGGCCCCTGACGATTTGCATTTTTATGAAGGTCTGTCAAAAGTTTATAATCTTCCACTATTCTATCCTTTTCAATTTGTAGCCATAACCAGCGATTAACCGATTTTCGCCAACATCCAAGCGAAAAGCAATTTCCACAAAAATATGGTTTTATATCATTCATAAAAAAGCCTGTCAACAGAAAAAAAAATATTTTTTCAAAGCGTTGTTTTTTTCCCATATTCATGCCATAAGGGGGACGGACAGCATGAATTTCGCCATGTTGCCCGGAAATCGGACAACACCCGTTTCCGTGATGTTGTCCGAAAATCGCCCAGTCTCCCTCCGTCCTGCATCCCGGCAGGGACGCGGGACAGTCCCCGCCAATCCCCATCATTTTTCAAACACCCTCTCAGCAAAAAATGGTGGGGCAAGCCCACCCTACATTGTACTCAGCGCAGGGGGGGAGGAGTTGCTCGCCTGGGATTGACAAATCCCAAGCATTCCCGGCGGATTTGGCAATCCACCGGGATCAGTAAGGACACCCCCGCGTCCTCATCCCGTTACGAGGCTCGGCCTCGTAACGCACTCCGGAATTTGCTAATTTTTGCACTCCGGATTTGCAGGAGTGTGGCCCTGATTTGCTAATCCGGGACGGGAATATTATTTGGTCACGATTACCAACCGGAAAAAGGATACTTTTATTTTATGAGTCTCTCTGTAAATATTCTGAAGAAAATGCTTGACTTTCCCAAAAAAAATCGGGCGTTTTTCAGTCAGCAGAGATACGCCTCAGTCTGTAGAATCCGACAAAGCCTCTCTGTTATCATACGCCGGTCGTTCTCCACCTTTTTTGGCATAAGGAGAGCGTCCGGCGTTTTTTATTTATGGTCGACTCTGTTCCAATCATTTTCATGCAAAATAAAGAAACACACAATTGAAAAAGTGCGCTGAATGATGAAAATCCCGGCCAAAAATAAAAACCGGAAGCAGTCGCCGCCTATGAAAAAATTTACCGGAAAATTATCAGCTTTGAATATAAGCGGGTGCAATCCCAAAGTGGCGTAAATTCTGTAACTGCTTGAAATTACGGACACAGCAGATTTTCTGTCCGTTTCAGTTATTTCAGCATGTTACATGTTTTCTGTATTCAGATCGTCTTCTGCGCCGGAACTGGTTTTAAGACTTGACATTATTTTTTTTTGAATTCACCAAAATATTCTTGACATATATTTTTCATATATGCTAAATGACAGATTCTGTCAGGGATGGCAAAAATGATTTTTTTGAAGCCCGCTTATCAGCGGATTATTCCAATCGTTTTCATACAAAAAAGAAGCTGAATAATGAAAAAAGTGCGCTGAATAATGAAAACTCTGTCCAAAAATAAAAACCGGAAGCAGTCGCTGGTCGCTGCGGCCTATGAAAAGATTTACCGGAAAATTATCACCTTTGAATATAAACCGGGCCTGCATTTGGAAGAAAAGCTGCTGATGGATAATCTGGGTATCGGCCGCACCCCCACCAGGGAGGCACTTTTGCGTCTTTCCGCTGAACTGCTGGTGCAGTCCCTGCCCCAAAAAGGCTTTATTGTCCAGCCGATCACGCTCCGGAACACCAAATCACTCTTCGAGGTGCTGAAAATATTTGAAACCGGAATCGCAGATCTGGCCTTCCGGGAGGATGTCACGCACTGTCTGTCATTAATGGAAAAAGCGAACAAAGCCTTCAGAAAAGCTGCGGAACGCGCTGATATCCTGGGTCTGGTGGAGGCGAATCATGAGTTTCACGTCAGTCTTGCCGGCTGCTCACATAACGAGTATCTTGTCCGGGGAGTGCGTGATATCCGATATATGGCGAACCGGCTTTCTTATCTGTCCTATGGCCGCAACACAGACTCGGAAGCGTCCCTCCGTGAGCATTACCTGTCCGTCATCCGGCAGCATGAGGGGATTATGGGCGCGATCACGGAAAAGGATGAAACCCGGCTGAAAGAGGTGATTCTTGAGCATATCCGGGTTTTCCAGCAGCGCATTATTGATTATATGGCATCCTGAATTTGTCCGTCCGGCCCGGTTCGGATTGGCACATCCGAACCGTGTGCGGTCAGAAAGAAAAAAAATTTCGTCAGCACGGTTTAAGTGATTTTGGGAGACAGCTTATGAAGATTGATCTGAACTGCGATATGGGAGAAAGTTTCGGCCATTACAAGATCGGACGGGATGATGAGGTCATCAAATATATCACGTCCGCCAACATCGCCTGCGGCTGGCACGCGGGGGATTCTGCCATTATGGATAAAACAGTGAAAATGGCGAAGCTGAACAACGTCAGTGTCGGCGCTCACCCGGGATACCCCGACCTGCATGGTTTTGGCAGGAAACATATTGATTATCGGCCGGAAGATATCCGCACATTTGTAATATATCAGATCGGCGCGTTGCAGGCCTTCTGCACGGCTCACGGAACCAGACTTCGCCACGTCAAACCCCATGGCGCCCTCTATCTGGCAGCGGTGGAAAGAGAACCCGTGGCCAGAAGCATAGCGGAGGCAATAGAAAGTGTCGATCCGGAACTCATCTATGTCGCGCTTGCCGGTAAAAAAAGGGAACTGATGAGCAGCATCGGAACCAAGGTCGGACTCAGAGTGATCTGTGAGGCATTTCCTGACCGTGCTTACACACCCGAAGGCACACTTGTCCCGCGCCGGGAACCCGGAGCCCTTATCAAAAACCCGGAGGAAATCGCACGGCGAGCGGTGATGATGGCAAAAGAGGGCAGAATAACCGCCACTGACGGCACTGAGATTGACCTGAATGCCCAGACACTCTGCGTACACGGGGATTCTGATGCAGCACTTGAATCCGTGAAACGCATCCGGGAGCTTCTTGATGCTGAGGGAATAGAGGTCAGTCCCATAAATTGAGGGTTAAGGGCAAAGGGTTAAGAGAATGAACAACGGACTTTACGAAAAACCGATTTTCCGCATTGTCGGAGACCGGGGAATTATGGCGGAATACGGAAACACCATTGATCCTCTCATCAACAACAGGGTGAGGGCGGTGGCCATAGCCATGCGCGGGGCCATGCCTGCCGGGGTGTCTGAACTGATTCCCACATACTGCTCGCTCATCATCATATATGACCCGTGTGTGACAAATCCGCCAATTCTGAAAGACGCATTGCTCTCCATTGAGGAGCATCTTTCAGAGATTGATATCCCGCCGCCGGAAACCGCTGAGATTCCTGTGTGCTACGGAGGAGAGTTCGGACCGGATATTGAGTTTGTCGCCCAGGCCCATAATCTGACAAGTGAGGATGTTGTCAGAATCCACTCAGAACCGCTTTATCCGATTTATATGATCGGATTCACCCCCGGGTTTCCATTTCTCGGGGGACTGTCAGAGCAGTTGCACACACCGAGATTGTCAAGCCCGAGAACTTTTGTCCCGGCAGGCTCGGTGGGAATTGCCAATGCCCAGACAGGAATCTATCCCATTGGCAGCCCCGGAGGATGGCAGCTGATCGGACGGACACCCGTGAAACTGTTCGATCCGGAAATATCTGAGCCGTTTCTTCTCAGGGCAGGTGATTTGTTGAAATTCAAACCTGTATCGCGGGATGAGTATCTCGGTCTGACTGAGGATGGTGAAAAATGACAACTATGTTCAAAGTGACAGAACCCGGAGCCTATACAACCGTGCAGGACAGGGGACGTTACGGGTACCAGCAGTTCGGTGTTCCCCAGACCGGCGCTCTGGATCAGTTTGCCTTTTGTGTTGCCAATATGCTTGCAGGCAATACCGAGGACGCTGCTGTTTTGGAAATCACTTTCTCAGGGCCGCGTCTGGAGATTCTCGCTGACGCTGATATCGCAATAACAGGTGCTGAGATGCCGGTCTCACTCAACGGCCAGCCTGTGAAAATCTGGACATGCTTCAGCGTGAGGCAGGGAGACACACTGAACATAGGTATGACTGAAAGCGGATGCCGCGCCTATCTGGCTGTGACCGGCGGCATTGACGTTCCGCTGGTGATGGGCAGCCGTTCCTGTTATGCGGGCGCTAAAATCGGCGGATTTCAGGGGAGACCGCTGGCAAAAGACGACATCATATCCCGCGGAGATGGGAAACCTCACGGCCGGCCCCGCTGTCTGCCCGATCAGCTTGTCCCGGAATATACTTCTGACATTCTGCTCAGGGCTGTCCCGGGGCCCCAGGACGATTTTTTTGATGATGGTCTAACAGCATTTTTCGCATCGGAATTTACAGTAAGCGCAAATGCCAACCGCATGGGATATCGGCTTCAGGGACCGGAAATCAGACAACAGGAGGGATTCCCCGAGAGCATCATATCGGAACCGAGTCTGCCGGGAGCTGTTCAGATTCCCGGGGATGGTCAGCCCATTATTCTGCTGGTTGAGCAGACCGTGGGCGGCTACGCCAAGATTGCCACAGTCATATCAGCAGATATTCCGCTTGTTGCCCAGGCCATGCCCGGGGACAATGTCCGGTTTGAGCGTGTTGATGTCGAAGCTGCCCATGCCGCATTTCACGGGCATCAGGAGCTAATCAGACAGACAAAGGAGAAAATTGCGTCACCGGAAGAATTGTTTATTGAAAGGCTCCATCAGTATCTTTAGGAAAAGGGTTAAGGGTTAAGGGCAAAGGGTTACTTTGCACCTAGCCTTAAAACCTAGAACCTGAAACGGGGGAGTTATGCCTTATGGAAAATTTGAAAGGATTGAGCAGGTTTCAGACAAATTTGGAATCAAGGTGAGAAGAACACCTTTCATAGAGACAATGGATATCAAAGTTGATGAGTTTTTCTTATCAAGGATGGGGCGGGCTTTGTTAAAAGATGTTTACTTCATTAATGAGGACGCTGTCCGGCAACATATAATCGCCCCGATACTGGATATAGTGTCAGATAATTATGAGGCATTGGAAGTGTGGTCGGAAGTCACTTACACTGTGGATGGAAAGCCTGACTATCTGATAGCACCGTATGCGGATAATGGTGGTATGTCAACACCTCCGATCTGTGTGATGGAAGCCAAAGAAAAGGATTGGAAAAAAGGCTGGGCACAGGCTTTGGCCGAAATGTACGCTGCTTCCACCCAGAGTGCAAATATTTGTTACGGTGTTGTGACCACGGGAGAATTCTGGCAGTTTGGCAAGTTGGAACAGGATAGAATATTTACCAGAGATCCTGTCAAACTGTCTGCCATAGAGAATTTGCAAAAAGTTCTGAACGCCTTGAATTGGTTGTTTGACAAAGCAAATGATCAAGTGCGGTCAGTATGAGGGGTTAAAGGATTAAGGGTTATGAGGGTTTCCTTTGCACCTAACCTTAACCCTTAAACCTTAACCCTTAACCCTTAACAAAAAGGAGTATGAGTATGTTCAGAAAATGTGTTCTGGTTTTTATTGCTCTCAGTCTTTTCGCGGTTCCTGTGTCCGCGGCTGATGTGGTCAAGATGAACATGAACGCCATTTACGGTCCCACGAGTTTCCACACTCAGGGAGCCATGGAATTTGTCAAGCTTGTTGAGAAATACTCAAATGGCACGGTAGTGATTACGGTTCATCCCGGCGGAAGTCTGGGATTCAAAGGGCAGGAACTTCTGAAAATTGTCAAAGACGGCCAGGTTCCCATGTCGGACATCCTGATGGGTGTTGTGGCAGGAAGTTCGCATGCGTTCGGGATCAGCTCCTTGCCCCGGCTCGTCAAATCATATGGCGAGGCTCTGGAGCTTTATAAGGCCAGCAGACCCCTTTATGACAAGGCTGCAAAAAAATGGAATCAGAAAATTCTTTATGCAGCGCCGTGGCCCCCGAGCGGGCTTGTCACCAAGGAGCCTGTGGAGACTGTCGCTGATATTAAAGGGATCAAGACAAGAACGTATGACAAGAACGGGGCCGAATTTCTGAGAAGTCTGGCCGGTTCGCCGGTTTCGCTGCCGTGGGGAGAAGTCTATGCCTCTTTGAGAACCGGAATGATTGATTCGGTGCTGACTTCCGCGGAGTCTTCCAAAAATGGGAAGTTCTGGGAAGTTCTGGGATATTTTAAAAATATCAATTACGCGTATCCCCTGAACATGATGTGTATTAATATGGACTACTGGAACGCGCTGTCCAAAGATCAGAAAGATGCGATGCTGAAAGCCGCAAAAGAGATGGAAGAACTCCAGTGGAAAAATTCGGAAAACCGCAGTGAGGAGGCGTTCAAAATTATAACTGAGAAGGGAATAAAGGTTTCAGATGAAAATCCCGATCTCGCTGCAAAGCTGGATGCTGCCGCAAAAAAAATCGTCGAAGAGTTTATGAAAAAATCAAAGAAGGATGAGAAGGCGGTATTGGGTAAGTATGTGAAATAATGTTTGATGTTTGATGTTGGATGTTTGATGTTGGATGTTTGATGTTTGATGTTGGATGTTGGATGTTGGATGTTTGATGTTTGATGTTGGATGTTGGATGTTGGATGTTTGATGTTTGATGTTGGATGTTGGATGTTGGATGTTTGAAACATTACGGACGGGGTTGCAAACCCCGTCCGGCAACAGTGTTTGATGTTTGATGTTGGATGTTTGAAACATTACGGACGGGGTTGCAAACCCCGTCCGGCAACAGGAGCCATTTTCACCGCACCGCACCGCACCGCTCGGTTCGGATTGACAAGAATCTTAACTTTTAACCCTTAACTCTTACCAAATAAAATGACAGAAAAATTTATCGACTGGATTGACACAATCGCAAAGGCAGGAGGATATTTGTCCGCTTTTTTCATGGTGCTGATTGTCATTCTGATAACTGTGGAAATTTTTATCAGAACATTCTTCGGCGTTTCAACCCTGATAGCGGATGAATACAGCGCATACTTCTTTGTCGGCGTTGTTATGCTGGGACTGGCATTCTCGCTGCAGGACGGCGCGCATATCAGAATCACTCTGGTTCTTTCCCGGCTGAATGAGAAGGCTGAAATGATACTGAGCATGATCGTCATTCTTTTTGCCATTGTCTTATGCTCTTATGCCCTGTATCATTCGGGCCTCATGGCTTACGACGCGTACAGTCTGGAAATGACTGCGGATTCTATTTCCGAAACCCCCATATATATTCCGCAGTTGTTCATTCCGCTGGGCTTTCTGCTTTTTGATCTTCAACTCATTGCAATTTTTTTAAGGAGGCTGCTATCATATCAGACCCGTTAATACTGTCGTTGGTATTGTTTTTTATAATGTTCGCATTTCTCCTCTCGGGACTGTGGATCGGATTTTCGCTTCTTGCAAGCGGTGTGGCGGGAATGCTTCTGTACGAGATGAATCTGCCGCCGACAATCTCAATATGGGATAAGATCGGCGGACTGATAGCGAACTCCGCGTGGAACACCACCAATTCGTGGTCCCTCACCGCGCTTCCGCTCTTCATCCTGATGGGCGAAATCCTTTATCGGACCGCCATCTCCACGAAACTTCTGAACGGACTGGTGCCATGGCTTTCCAACATCCCCGGCAGGCTTCTGCATATCAATGTCGTTGCCTGCTCGCTCTTTGCCGCTGTCTCAGGGTCGAGCGCGGCCACAACAGCCACAGTGGGCAAAATCACACTGGATGAGCTGTCAAAGCGGGGTTATGACAGAGGACTCGCTCTGGGTTCTCTGGCAGGGGCAGGCACACTGGGATTTCTGATTCCTCCGAGCCTGATAATGATCATTTACGGCATACTTTCCGACACTTCCATTGGAAAGCTTTTTATCGGAGGTGTTATTCCGGGCCTGATGCTGGCAGGAATTTACGCTGTTTATATCATTGTCCGCGCAGTGCTGGACCCCGGGGTTGTCCCTGACAGCGATGAGAAATATTCTTTCAGGGAGAAGATAAAGGCATCCCGCGAGCTGGTCCCTGTTTTTCTGCTGATCTTTGTTGTGCTGGGAGGGATTTATCTCGGATATACCACTCCCACCGAGGCTGCGGCTATCGGAGTGGTCGGAGCGTTCATTCTCGCACTCTGGTTCAAGAATCTGACATGGCAGAATTTCACGGAAGCGCTGATCAATGCGGTGAAAACAACAGCCATGATCGCGTTCATCATCACAGGAGCGGCTTTTCTGTCCCAGGTTGTCGGGTTTATCGGAATCGCAAGGGCATTGAGCCTGTATATTGCCGGTCTGGGCCTGTCGCCTTACCTGCTCATAGTTGTCGTAGCGATCATGTATCTGTTCCTCGGAATGATACTTGACGGCATATCCATTGTTGTCATGACTCTGCCGATAGTTCTGCCAATCATTGTCAGCGCGGGGTTCGAGCCGCTGTGGTTCGGAATTTTCCTGGTATTCATGGTTGAGATGTCCCAGATCACGCCGCCGGTGGGCTTCAGCATATTCGTCATCCAGGGCATTTCAGATGAGCCTGTGGGAAAGATACTGAGGGCGACTTTCCCCTTTTTCCTCCTGATGATCCTGATGGTAATCCTTATCACCGCATTCCCGGAAATCGTCTCTTTTCTGCCGCAGAAGATGGTGGAGTAGAATTTGTCCGAATCCGAGACCTCCTGAATGAATCCGAGACCTCCATGAATCCGAGACCTCCATGAATCCGAGACCTCCGAGGTTTCTAAAACCTCGGAGGTCTTCTGATTTCGCATTCGGAGCGTTCCCACAAAGACCACCTGAAGGCGGAACTACGAACATATCCCGCCGGATTGCCAAATCCCCGCCCGTCAAAGCCCCGTAGGGGCGACATATTTGTAGCCTTCTGAACGCATTTTCCACAAAGACCGCCTGAACGAAACCCGGCCGCACGGCTCAAAATTTTCTGCTCAGATGCGGAAAAACAGTTGACAAGCCATCAGTTATAATATATGTTTTTGGACAATTTGAAAAAAATGGATACTTTTATGAGTCCTTCTGCAAATATTCTCAAAAAAATGCCTGATTTTCCCAAAAAAGCAGATATTTTTCAATCACTTATCAGAAGCACATCCGGAGTCTGCAAGATATGAAAAGCGAATTCTTGACCAAGGCAAAAGAGAATCTGACTGCCGCACAGGTCTGTTTCGACAACGGACTGTTCAATGCCTGTGCGAACCGGACATATTATGCGGCATTGCATGCGGCTGTTGCCGCGCTGGCACACAGGGGAATAAGGCGGGATAAAATTAATCACGGACAGGTGCAGGCTGATTTCAGCGGTGAGCTGATAAAAAGACGGAAAATTTATCCGTCCCGATTCAAATCCTGCCTTCCTGATCTACAGTTTGTAAGGAATCAGGCAGATTACAGCAGTGAGGATGTCAGCAGGAAAAGAGCTTACAAAAGACTTTCCCTGTCAGAAGAACTGACAGGATTTGTTGAAAAGGAGATTTTGAAATGATGAACTTCAAACAGAAAGAACTTATTCAGAACTTTTTCAGGGAAATGCAACAGGAATTCCCGGAAACGCAATTTGTCAGCGTTACCGAAGGTCCTGAGAATCCCGCGGATTTATGGATTAATATCACCGCTCTTGAAGATGAGGACAAAGAAGAGGAACTGATTGCGTTTGCATCTGACAGGACAACCGATATTCTCCTGGATTACGGATACTATATCACCATTATGACAAGACGGAACACGGAAGGAATCGGCGGCATGAAATATCAGGAAATTTTTGCCTGATGCTGGAAGGTGCTTCTGCGAGTTCCCCTGCAAACTTTTTGAAAACAATACCCGGATGTGGGTGCGGGGCGGAACCCGCCTTGTGCGGAAATGGTGGGTTCCGCTTCGCTGCACCCACCCTGCCTCTGGGAAATCGGGCATTTTTCAGTCAGCCGGCATATCAGTTCTTAAAACCACTTATTTTTGGAATTAATATGATGAAATTACAATAGGATAGACTATTCCAACCCCGAACAGGAGCGAAAAAAGGAGCATAACATGAATGAAATGGCTTTCAAAAAGCATGAGATTTACAACAGCCTGATGCTGCTCAGGGATCATGAACTGAATGATGTGATTCATTTTATGGATTTTATAAGATATAAAAATCAGCGTGCCCAAAATAAAATGATGAAAATGGAAGGTGTTTTGAAAGGATATGATATTGACTTTTCCGTATTGAAAAAATTTCGACAGGAAACATGGAGACATCTTGATGAGGAATTTGCCGAATGAAAAGCTATGTCACCGATACGCAGGCAATCATCAAATTCATGATGGGGAAAAAAGTTATTGACGAAAAATCTCATCGAATTTTTTTATCCGCCGATCGGGGAGAAAGCATCATAATCATTCCTGCTGTTGTTCTGATGGAGATGTATGTTGCCAAAAATTCTCATGTGCGAAACGGAGTGACCCCGGCGGATCATAAAATTTTATCGGAACTACAGGGATTTGGTTTAGTGAGGATATGGAGTGCAAAAATTAAGCGAGGGCAGCGAGCGGTTTTTTGCTTCTTCCGGACAAACTTCATGTTATCCCGGAACTACAAGGATTGGGTTTAGTAAGGATTGCCAAGCCGCTTTTTATCCCTGCTAAACTCAATCCCTATAGTTGCACATAGAACTACAAGGATTTGGTTTAGTGAGGATAAAAGCAGCAGTACCC
>Ga0233403_10001418_pt1 | contig 11185 bp, 10 predicted proteins | sample Na_oxic_1_MG_FD_179866 | JGI IMG/M metagenome (GOLD analysis project Ga0233403, IMG submission 179866) | Seawater microbial communities from Saanich Inlet, British Columbia, Canada - Na_oxic_1_MG | ecosystem: Environmental > Aquatic > Marine > Inlet | place: Canada: British Columbia | collected...
GCGTATTCGCCAAGGAAGAACAGCGCGAACTTCATGGAGGAGTACTCAGTGTGGTAACCACCAACGAGCTCAGTCTCACATTCTGGAAGGTCGAAGGGCATACGGTTTGTCTCAGCAAAGATAGAGACAGTAAATATGAAGAAGGAGAGGAAAAGCGGAATCATTAGAAGTGCTCCCAATGGTCCACCAAATTCGTAGAGACCAAACTGGAAACCGTCTTTGAAGGTGATAGGGCAAAGCAACCAACCGTGTTCAGCTTGCCATTCCACAATGCTAGTGAGGTTAAGCTGACCAAAGATCATCAATACTGGAATCACCGAGAGACCAAGAGCGATTTCGTAGGAAATCATCTGCGCACATGAGCGAACACCACCGAAGAATGAGTACTTATTATTCGATGCCCATCCAGCAAAGGTGATGCCGTAGACTGAGAGTGATGCGATAGCAAAGATGAAAAGTGGACCAACTGATACGTCAGCGATCACAAGTTTGATATCCGTTCCGAACAGTGTGATGGAGCTACCAAAAGGAATCACAGCGAGAGTGAGCAAGGCCGGAACCATGGTGAGACCCGGAGCTAGCCAGAAGAAGAACTTGTTTACGTGGGACGGTGTGAAGTCTTCTTTAAGGATGAATTTCAAACCATCGGCGAGCGGTTGAAGTAGGCCTTGAACCGGAATGTCCTTTTTACATCCGAACAGAGTAAGAGGAATTCCTGTACGGTTAGGTCCAACACGGTCTTGAAGAATCGCCGAGAAACGACGCTCAGCATAAACCGAGTAAGCAATGATTGGCAGGGTGAGCACGAAGGTGAAACCTACGATTTTCACCATGGTGATGAGTGTGAGTATGAGAATGTTCATTTTTCTTTATACAGAATTTACAAAATTTTTCAGAATTTACGTGAATTCTTATTTGAGAGGTTTTCGTGGACGGAAGGTCTTAAATTTTTTCTTAAATTGTAGGCTTGGAGAACCAAAGTTCAAAAGCAGCCCTTCTTCAAGGCTTGTTGCGGTTAGGTAATTTACTAATTGTATTTCGTGAGCTTCGCATAATGCCTGAACAGATTTCAGTTCAAGTACCAGAGAGTCGTTTACTAACAAGTCTGCATAATATTCACCGACTTCGTGGCCCTTGTAGAACACCTTGACTTGTTTTTCGATTTCTACGGAGAAATTGTGCTCAGTGAGTTCAATAGCTAATGCTTGTTTATATACATTTTCGTTGAACCCATGTCCTAACTCACAGTGCACAGTCATAGCGCAGCCAATGACTTGGCCGGCGAGATCGTATTCTTGTGGTTCGGTAGGCATCAATTCTGAAAAATTTTGTAAATTCTGTAAGGGTCCCTATCCGACGATCTCGCGGCTTTCTACACGCTGCTTTTCTTTTTCTAGCAGTGGGATAGTGATGCCGGTTTCGAGGAGTTGGATGCCTTGGTCGCCGATTTTGGATAGAGTCACACCTTCAAAGGCTGGAACAGTTTGTGCTACCATTTTGACAACGTCTTCGAGCATGAACATGCCATTGGCTTCGCCAGTGTAGTTGAGGATGATGTCGCGTAGGATTTCCCAATCGTCATGGGCATTGCCAGGTGCTTGTACTGCTTGGTTGAGTCGCTGCAATCGACCTGTGACGTTGATCATCGTGCCGCGCTTCTCAGCGAAGCTTGAGCCCGGAAGGACGATGTCACTGGCTTGAGCTGTGGCGTTTGCCTTTATATTCGTGCTTACTATGAGTTCGGCAGCGGCCAGTTCATCGTGGCTAAATCCAGCATCACCGATGAGGTCTTCACCGAGAGCAATGATTGCTTTGATCGATCCGTTGCTGAGGCCATACTTGATGGATGCTAGATTTGCTGATGGATCGTCTTGTCCGAAGATGAGTTGAGCTCCATTGCTGTTAGGGTTGCGATCGGCAGAGATGAGTTTGCCGTCAGCTTCACCCATGCGGGCTACTGTACTAATGATTTTTGTACCAAGGATGTCAGCGAGTGTCTTAGCGAGGAAGAGTTCTTCGTTGGTCTTGCGTGCAGAGGCAATGATTGCTATTTCAGATCCTTCAAATTGCTTGAGTGCGTCGGAAGTAGCTTCGATGGCAGTTTGCCAGTCAGTGACTTCGTGCGTGCCTTCAGCTTTGATCATCGGATCAGTGAGGCGGTCGTCACCTTGCACTTCGTGGAAAGCAAGACGGTGTGAGTCTGGCATCCACTCGGAGTTTACGTCATTGTTCAGACGTGGGGTGACTCGGTAAATTTCGTTACCACGTGTCCAGATTGTTGTGTTGCATCCAGTGGCGCAATTGGTGTCAATGGATTTGGTTTCCTTGAGGAACCACACACGCATCTGGAAGCGGAAATCTTTAGAAGTGAGAGCTCCGACTGGGCAGAGGTCGATGGTGTTCATGCCGTAGTTAGAATCTAACTTGCGGTCTGGATGACAGCTGAGAGTGGTGTGTGTGCCGCGCTCGGTGAAGCCTAGAACAGCATCGTCAGCAACTTCATCCATGAAGCGGATACAACGGGAGCACATGATGCAGCGTTCGTCGTCGAGGTTGACGCGTGGTCCAATGTCTACATTCTTAGGCTTCTTCACCTTGTCATCGATAAAGCGTGATTGTCCACGGCCGTGTTCTACTGAGAATTCTTGAAGTGAGCACTCACCAGCTTGGTCGCAGATTGGGCAATCTAGCGGGTGGTTGATGAGGAGAAATTCCATCACACCTTCACGGGTTTTTTCGACTAGGTCACCTTGGGTGCGGATACCCATGTTTTCTCCCACAGTATTTGCGCAGGCAATCACTGGGCGGGGCATCCAACCAATTTCTTGGAAACCTTCTTCGTTGAAAGTAGGTTCAGCGCCAGGAGCGAGTCTTGGAGGCATTCCCATTTGTACCAAGCACATGCGGCAATTGCCTGGTGAGGAAAGCTTAGGGTGGTAGCAATAATGAGGAACTTGTGCTTCAGCCATTCTACAGGCTTCGATCATACGGGTGCCACGAGGCACCTGAATCCAGTGGCCATCAATCTGAACATTGACGAGCCCCTTTTCGGCGGCAAGATCTTTAGGAAGTTTTGGTGTGTCTACTGTGTCGGACATAGTAAATTTTGTTTGTGGCTAGTAGCGGGTAGCTAGTGGCTAGTATAAAGTGGTGCGTCCTACGGACGGATAGATTTTATGAAGGCTGCGAGCAATCTCTTTGTGTCGAGTGCTAGGTTTTGAACTTGTTGAGTGTTCGCGTATTGTAGTTCTTGAGCTAAATAGAGCTGGTAGTCAGCTTCGTGGAGTGATGCTTCTGCAATGTTGTAGAAACGAAGCTTATCAGGATTGTTCCAGCGGCCAAAACCTTCCACTATATTTGATGGGACTGAAACCGCTGCTCGTCTGAGCTGTGAGGTGAGGCCGAATAGCTCCTCTTTCGGGAATTGTTTGGTTACAGCATAGACTTCCATGACAAAGCTGTGTGCGCTTTGCCAAACGAGAAGATCTCTATATGTTTTTGCTGCTTCCATGATTTTAAATACTAGCTACTTACCACATGCTACTCGCTACTTAGTTAAATAGGCTTCACGTTGGAGCTGTTCTTTTGAAAGGCGTTGGTTGTCCTCGGATGTCTCGGCGGTAAGTTCATCTCGGAATTTTGAGATGATGGCTTCGACTGGCCATGAGGAAGCTTCACCAAATGCGCAGATTGTTTTGCCGTCGATTTGGTAAGCAACATCTTCAAGTGTCTGAATGTCTTCAGGGGCGGCAAGGCCATTGACGATGCGGTCTGAGATCTTCTTCATCCAGCCATTGCCTTCACGGCAGGGAGTACACTGGCCGCATGATTCATGCGCGTAGAAGTGGTTGATGTTATTCAGCACCCAAGACATCTTGCGTGAGTCATCGAGGACTATGACGCCGCCAGAACCGGCCATCGTTCCACAGGCTGCGAGGGTGTCAAAGTCCATCGGGATATCCCAGAAGGTGAGGTCTTTAGCGTCGTCGCCTTTGCCGATTTTAAACACTTCTTCGCAACGGAGAATTTTAGAGGATGATCCACCAGGGATAACAGCTTTGAATTTGCGTCCATCTTTGGGTCCGCCACAGATGTCATTGAGTAATTCACCCATGGTGATTTTACCGACTTGGACTTCGTAGTAACCTGGATTTTTTACATCGCCAGAAACGCAAAGAATACGTGTGCCCGTGTTGCGTTCAACTCCAAGTTTTGCGTATTCAGAGCCACCCATCTCGATGATGTGTTTGACGTGGCAGAGTGACTCTACGTTGTTGACGATAGTTGGAGCCATGTAGAGGCCTAGGGCCGCTGGGAAGTAAGGTGGCTTGATGCGTGGGTAAGGACGCTTGCCTTCGAGTGACTCGATAAGGCCAGTTTCTTCTCCACAGATGTATGCAGCTGCACCGCGGTGTACCCAGATTTCGAGGTCGAATCCTGAGCCTAGGATGTCTTTTCCTACTAGATTCTTCGCTCGGGCTTCTTCGATAGCACGCTCTATGGTGAGTGCGGCTTCTGGGAATTCTTCACGCATGTAGATGAAAGCGGTTTTGGCTCCGACAGCGAATGCTGAGATTACCATGCCTTCGATCAATTGATGTGGATCTTGGTGGACGATGTAGCGATCCTTGAAAGTACCAGGCTCTGACTCGTCACAGTTGCAGATGAGGTAAACTGGCTTTGTGTTGTTAGGTGGGATGAATCCCCACTTCACGCCAGTCGGGAAACCAGCTCCACCACGGCCGCGTAGGCCTGATGCCTTCACTTCATTGGTGATGGCGGATGGCTCCATCGTGAATGCTTTTTTAAGCTGCTCATATCCACCATCGGCGATGTAGGTGTCGATGGATGTGTCCCAGCCTGCGCGATCGATATTTTTAAAGATCAAACGATGCTCGGATGGATGAGGCTCTTTGCCTGGAAGATATTTGATGTCTGACATGGTGTTGTTCAGCGAAAAGTTGGTCAAAGGAAATGGATGAGCTATTAGACTGAGTATTGGTCAATCAGAGCTTGGGCTTTTTCTGGGCCGACATTGTCGTGGAAGTCATCGTTGACGAGGCAGGCAGGAGCGCTGCCACAGGATGCAAGACATTCGGCAAATTCCACGGAGTAATTACCACAGGGGGAAACTACGATCGGGTGATGGTGGGAAAGTTTGGTGCGGTCGATGTTAGTGATTTCACAGATGTTATCCATTAGCTCGTGGGAGCCAGCCATTGCACAGGAAAGTGTGCGGCAAACGCGGTAGTGAAATTTACCTGGAGCACTCTGGCGAAATGCTGGGTAGAAGGTGACAACTGAGAGAACTTTGATTTTCTCAATCTCTAACTTCTCAGCAACCCAAGTAATTGACTCCTTAGAAATGAAGCCAAAGTGGTGTTGCACAATATGCAGGAGAGGCAAAACAGCTGAGAGCTTGCTCACTGGATAGTGGGCGATGCGCTCATCTGCGAGAGTTTCGATCTCAGTACTGGCTTCAAATGGTTTGAAATTTTTGTCGCCGGGCGATGGCTGTGAGGCGACTGAGTTTTCGAGAATGTCTTGGGACATGGATTTAAGATCTAAAATTTGAGATTAGTTATCTGTCACACTCACCCATGACGAAGTCAAGTGAGCCTAGGATTGCTGGTACATCGGAGACCATCGTTCCTTTTAGCAGTTCGGAACAGATCGAGAGGTTGATGAAAGATGGGGAGCGAATTTTGAGACGATGGGGGACGCCGCCGCCTTTTGAGTGAATGTAGAATCCGAGTTCACCTTTCGGGTTCTCGTGACCAAAGTAAATTTCGCCTTCTGGAGCATCAATGCCCTGAGTGGTGACGATAAAGTGGTGGATGAGTTCCTCCATAGACATGAGCACGCGCTCTTTATCTGGAAGTGTGCTCTTTGGGTCAACAATGTTGACTGGGCCTTCTGGCATAGTCTCAAGTACCTGACGGATGATTCTGATGGATTGGCGCATCTCTTCCATGCGAATCTGGTAGCGCGCATAACAGTCGCCTTCTTCCGCTACAGGGACATCAAAGTCGTACTTTTCGTAGCCAAGGTAAGGGGTGTCCTTGCGCAGGTCACGTGGCACCCCTGATGCTCGTAGATTAGGTCCGGTGAGGCCGTAGTCGATGGCGTCTTGCTTGGAAATGACACCCACGTCACACATGCGCTTCATGAAGATCTTATTCTTGTCGAGTAATGTCGCGATCTCTGCGATCTGTTCTTCGCATTCGTCGAGGAAGGTGATCACACTTTTATCAAAGCCTTCTGGGAGGTCTCGGATCTGACCGCCTACGCGAGTGTAGGAAGTGGTAAAGCGCGCTCCTGTGAGCTGCTCAAAGAGGTTGTAGAGTTTCTCACGCTCGGTGAAAGTGTAGAGGAAGACTGTCATGGCTCCCACGTCCATTGCACAAACTCCGACACCCAGCATGTGGGAGGAAATGCGGGCAAGTTCGCAAGCGAGTACGCGCACAGCTTGGCCCCGTGGAGGGAGTTCCCATCCCATGAGTTTCTCAACTGCACACGCGTAGGCTACATTGTTAGCTAAAGGTGCGAGGTAGTCGAGACGGTCAGTGTAGGGGATGAATTGATTGTATTGCATGTTCTCTGCAATCTTTTCATCACCGCGGTGGAGGAATCCAACGTCTGGAATGGCATTGGTGATGACTTCACCATCTAATTCTAGGATTAATCTTAGAACTCCGTGAGTGGCAGGGTGGGATGGTCCCATGTTGAGAACCATCTTTTCGCCCATCATATCATCGGTTTCAGCATTGTAGTCAGCCACGGCTTGGGCTGTCTTGTTAGCGTTGTCCGGTGTTTCAAAATTAGTGGTCTTTGTGTTGCTCATCGTGAATGGTAATTCTCCTCCCTTAAAAAGGAGGAAAATCGGCAGTCTTTCAAGCCGATTGTGAAAAATTTCACAAGCAGGGGTAGTTGATGGGTATTTCCCCGTATAGATTGAGTCTTTTTTTGAGGGGTTCTTAGGGTGTGAAAGTTCTTCGCTATGATGGAGATAGATAAAAAAAGAGCTCCAGTTGGAGCTCTTTTTAAATGAAGTGGTTAGCTTAATCTAATAATGTTTACGCTAGATCTTGTTGTGCCTTAGTCCAGTCGAGCTCAGGAGAACCTGGGAGACCCGATTGAATTCGATCAAGGTAGTTGAGGTAAGCTGCGTGCTGAATTTCTTCTACAGTAGGGGCAGCCTTTGTTTTTGGGGCGAGTTTAACTTTGTTAGGCGTTATTTTTTTTGCCGCTTTCTTCGAGGCCTTTTTAGCCACCTTTTTGGTCGATTTTTTAGCGGCTACTTTTTTTGTTGCTTTTTTGACTGTCTTTTTAGCCGTTTTGGTTGCCGTTTTTTTAGCGGTCGCAGTAGTCTTTTTTGTTGCCATAGAGGGTGTTGTTTTAGTTTTCTGGTAGCTCAGATGCCTAGAGCTAAGTCAGTAGTAGCAGAGAGGGTGCCACATGTAAGAAGATTTAACCATTTGTGGACTGGAGTCTTGTCAAAATAACATATAGTTCAAGTTGCTGTTAGTTTGTAACTCTTTATTTGTCTATATTGGAAGAATTTTTTTATATAAAAAAGCCCAACTCGTTGATGAGTTGGGCTTTGATTTAAATGAACCTAATTGTCGCTTATGGTTCGATGATGGCGTAGTCGCCATCACTACGGCGGTAAACAATCTGAAGCACGCTGCGACGAGCATTGTTGAAGACCAAGAACGGTCTATCTGAGAGTTCGAGTTCCATAATGGCCTCTTCTTTGAAGAGGGTTTTGAGCTTTATACCTTCACGGTGGATGATCATAGGCTCAGGGTCGATGTCCGACTCAGGTGGGTGTGTATCAAGAATGTCCTGTGCGAAGACTTTTTCATCAAGATGTTTGATGGTATCTTCAGGTTTTACACGATACTTTTTGAGGAGTCTGGTCTTCTGCTTGCGCATGCGACGTGCGATTTTGGAGATGGTCTGATCGATAGCCGCGTACATGTCGGGACCTTCAGTAGAAGCGTCGATAGTGATGTGGTTTGAGCAGAAGAGGATGATCTCAGCTACATGTCGATTCTTTTGCACGTCTAGCACAACTCGTGCTTCCATGATTTTGGGGTAGTCGAGATGCAGAGTGCCTATCTTCTTATTCACGAATTCGCGAATGGCATCTGTAATGGTTTCGTGACGTACTACGATATTGATTGGTGGATTTACGTTCTTTATTTGCATCGTTGTTTTATTCCTTCCGTTATTGGTTTGGTTTTTATTTGTTGGAAAGGTGAGACATAGGTCTCGGCGGGTTAGAGGGTGAAGTCTTCACCGAGGTAGTGCTTTCTGGCTAACGGGTCGTTAGCTATTTGTTCAGCAGTTCCTTCGATAATGGCTTTACCGTCATCCATCACATAGGCGTGATCGACGATTTTGAGAGTTTCTCGGACGTGGTGGTCAGTGATGAGAATGGATAGTCCATCTTTATCACGGAGTTCACGGACGATGGTGTGGATAGCTTCCACTGCTTTTGGATCAACCCCAGCAAAAGGCTCATCTAGCATGAGGAGCTTTGGGTTAGTGCATAGACAGCGAGCGATAGTTAGACGTCGTTTCTCGCCGCCTGAAAGTGTGAGCGCTAGGGAGTTGCGTAGCTTAGTGATACGAAAGCGTTCCATGAGCCGTTCGGCTTGTTCTTTACGTTCACGACTATTGAGGCCATTGCGAGTTTCAAGAACGGCAATGAGGTTGTCTAATACGGTCATTTTTCGGAAAATGGATTCTTCCTGAGGCAGGTACCCCATGCCGATGCGTGCTCGTTTGTGCATTGGGAGGCTTGTGATGTCTTTGCCGCCAAAGGTGACGACTCCTGCATTTGGGGGAACTAGTCCGGCGATCATATAGAACGTGGTAGTCTTACCGGCTCCATTAGGTCCAAGTAGGCCAACTATCTCGCCGTCTCCAACGGTCATACTAACACCATCCACTACGGCTCTGCCACCATAGACTTTCTTTAAGCCTTGAGCACAGAGTAGGAGTTTACTTCCTGTACGTTGGCTAGGTTGATCACATCCAGCTTGGTTGTGAGGGGTGGTGGTGGCGGCAGTTGGCATTGTTGTATAAATTTTGCTGCTATTCTTTTTGCAGCTCATTGAGATTTGCTTTGATCTCGTGTCGTCCTTCAATTCGGACGCTCATGTTAGGAAGTATTTTAATATAGCCAGTATCTGAGAGAACGCGAGCTATTGTGTCACCTTGTTGAACTGTTGGTCTGCCTCCTCGGAGGATCATGATGCCGGTTTCTTCATCATATGTGGCAGTTTGAGAGCGGGTTGTGATGAGTTTTCCGTCTTTATCTTTTGATTTAATGACGACATTTCCAGTTGCTATAGCTTTACTCAATCCGCTGAATTCTTTAGTGTTAGGGGTCACTGTGTTGCCAGATTCCTGCTCTGAGCTTTTCTCCTTTGACTGTTTGTTTTTGTGAGATTTGTCAGATTTGTCAGATTTAGTTTTTTCCTTGAGGATGATCTTAAGTTCGTCTGAACAGTTTAGATTGTACTTTGGGTGGATGACGACGACATCCTTTTGATATACAATAATGCCAGTTGTGGCATCGAAGTACATTCCGCTTTCACAGTTGACTGTAACAGGGACTTTGTTCGCCTGTGGCTTTATTGGAACTGCTACAGCATTGGGAGTGCTCTGGTTTTCGACAGCTGTTACGAGCTGGGTTTGGAGCGTCTTTTTGGTGAGATCTATAGAGCTAGCAACCTGTTCCATAAGCTGGATATCCTTCTGAGCCTGCTTGTCGACTTCTTGGATTAGCTGAGTTGAACTAGCAGTTAGAGTGTCGATGTCCTGAAGTTCTTCTGCAGAGAGAAGAGCGGGTATTGTGACTACAGCGGCAGCTAATGTCGTAGGCTTGACCTTGGGTTTCACTGCCGAGAGTGACTTTTTATTCTTAGGGGTGCTAACAGGAGAAGTCATTTTTTTATCTATATCAGAGTAGAACATAGTCTGCGTTTTTCCTAGTAAAAAACCTGTACGTTTTACCCAGTGGAGAATAAGTCCTTGTGCTGCAATATCAAAGCGATCACCAGAAATGGTAAGATTTTCTAGAGAATGGATAATACCAGTGGATTCTTTATAGAATGCAGAGTTGAGGTGGGTGGCGGCTTGGGGGAGGTTGTCCTTATAGAGAGTAATGTCCACCTTTGTGCCCTTAACTTTCTGGTTTTCAAGGATATCCATTTTCTTAGCAAAGAGAATAGAGGTGGTTTGGTAATCTTTATTAAATCGCGGGATGCGTAGGTCATGCAAGGTGCTACCAACAGGAAGAACCTTCATGGCTGGGAGTGTGCTTTCTTGTTCTTTCTGATCAGCCATGACAGCGGAACAAGTTCCGATGATGGCGATTGGGAGTGTGAATTTGACTAAGCTGCTACGCATTGTTTGAAAGAAAGTGTGGTACTAACCGTGTGCTGCTTCGTGGACTGCGATGAGGCGTCTAAGCACGCTTTCTATCTCTGTTAGTGGGATCTGGTTAGGTCCATCTGATAGAGCTTCTGCTGGATTAGAGTGGACTTCCATGAAGACTCCGTCAACACCAGTTGCTACGGCTGCGCGTGCAAGAACTGGAGCGAGTATTCCGTCGCCACCAGTGGATCCACCGAGACCGCCTGGGCGTTGGACAGAGTGAGTGGCATCAAAAATGACGCGAATCCCTTCTTCTTTCATCCAGTAGAGTGAGCGCATGTCGGCCACTAGGTTGTTGTAGCCGAATGAGACACCTCTTTCGGTAAGGTAGAAGTCATCGCAGCCAAAGCCTTGCATCTTTTTGGCAATGTTTACAGTGTCCCAAGGAGCTAGGAATTGACCTTTTTTGATGTTCACGGTGCGACCAGTCTTGGCGCATGCTTCTAGCAGGTCGGTCTGGCGGCAGAGGAATGCCGGGATTTGTAGTAAATCAATAGTCTCAGCTGCGATTGCGGCGTGCTCAGGAGTGTGGATGTCGGTGGTGACTGGGACTCCGAGTTCTTTTGAAATTTCGCCTAGTATGCGTGTGCCTTCTTCGACGCCTGGGCCGCGGAATGCATCGCCAGATGTGCGGTTTGCTTTGTCGTAGGACGCTTTGAAATACCAATTGATACCGAGTCGGTCAGCGATTTCTTTAAGGGAGCGAGCCATGTCCCAAGCGAATTCATCGCTT
>Ga0233403_10001419_pt1 | contig 11178 bp, 11 predicted proteins | sample Na_oxic_1_MG_FD_179866 | JGI IMG/M metagenome (GOLD analysis project Ga0233403, IMG submission 179866) | Seawater microbial communities from Saanich Inlet, British Columbia, Canada - Na_oxic_1_MG | ecosystem: Environmental > Aquatic > Marine > Inlet | place: Canada: British Columbia | collected...
TTACAAAAAAACGGCTAAAAAAAACGATAATTTCATTCGGCAAATCAACAGACAACCATTTGACAATTACCGCTATTGAAGTGAAGAATAATTCAGCAAGAATGAGAAATATTATTCCTAAATAAAGGCTTTGTTTATATTTCATTTACCTATCCAACATGATTCTACAAATCTTCTGGTATCGACGACATGCCTGTACTCAAAATACTATAAGCCATCATTGCGATAACGCTCCCATAAATAATTCGTGGTAACCATGCTGCTAACATTTCGTCGTGCAAGGCAATCGCCTCAGATTCCAATTTCACATAATGGCGCAACATGTTATCCAAACTACCGGCGTGTTCTCCCGTTGAAATCAGTTGGTGGGCAACGGTACCGAATTCTGCCACTTGTGACAATGCCTCAGCAAAAGTATCTCCTTTGTGTAAACGGATACTGATTGTTTGGAGTCGTTGGCACAAATGGGTGTTTTCCACAACTTGAAATGCTTTTGGCAAGGCTTCTAAGATTGGTAAACCCGCTTCCAGCATCAATCCTAATGATTGCAAAAAGTTCCGCAAATTCCGCCGCACAAACCAATGACCGAAATAGGGCGCATTAATTTCTATTTTATCCCATAAGTGTCTGAAAGATCGTAAAAATCCATGCCGAAACCATGAAGATAAATGTAAAAGTATAAAAACGAAAAGAGCCAATTGAAGCAGAATCCCCAGGGTTGCGCTCAAATAACTGATGAATGTTATTTTGCCCAATATCAGGGCGGGAACTGCTTGAATAAACACGCCCAATACTAAAATGAGCATGGGTAAAAATAAACGGGATTTGATTTGTCGTTTTTGTCGCGCCTTCGCTTCATAAAATTGCGCTAACTGTTGAAACACTTTCTCATTAGTGCCACTTTCCTCAGCCACATTAATGAGTGCTACATCCAAACCCATAAATAAACCAGCCCGTTTACCGGCTTCCGACAGGGATTTGCCCCGTTTAAGATAATTCAAAGCTATCCTTGCCCGTTTGCTTATTTCACTATTTTTATCACTTTCATCAATCAGCAATATCATAGCTCGCTCTGTAGAAATACCTGAGTTTTCTAATCTGCTCAGTTGTAAATAAAGATTAGCTAAATCTTGAAAGGGTAGAGATTTACGCGGTAATTTTTTCATAGACATCTATTTCAATTATCAATTTTGGTGAACAAGCAAAAAACTAAACCAGACCTGGCAGGAAGAAAACCTGCCAGGTCAAAATCAAGTTTGGATGCTGCTCTTGACCTGCCAGGTTTTGTTTTAATCTCGAACCAATCCGTATAAATTATACAATCCATGTACTTATCTTCTTCAAAACTCTGTTAAAAAATGGCACAACTTGTCCGTAATTTGAGCCTGTATATCTGATGGTAATTCACCCAATTCACGTTGGATAACGACAGTTGAAACGGTAACAAGTTGATGTAATCTAATAATTGATGATTGATGTAAACCCGTTACAACAAAATCTGGATGGTTTGCATCTAACTTTATATCTGTTTCCTGTAAATGAGTTGGGATATGACTCGTAATATAAGCTAACAGAACATGACGACGCGCTCCCAGCGGGTTCGTTAAACAAGCAGCTGGACGTAACTTGTTAGTCGATAAATCATCATAAGGAAAAGGCACTAAAACAATTTTACCCTTTGTCATGGTATGGTTTCCCCTCATTAATAGTGTATATGTCTTCTTCTTGCATGGAACGACTAAAAGAGGAGTTGCTAACAACTGTTTTTGTCCATTTAAGATCGTAAAACGCCTTGCCGTCTTTCAATGTATAAATATCTTCCTCTGATTTGTTTAAGGAATCAAAGGCAGGATTCCGAATCGCTGCTTTCAGCCATTCATATTCTTCCTGTTCGGCTTTTTCTAAAAGGGCTTCTACTGCTTCAAATCGTTGTAAATCAACATAAGTGATGATAGCTGCTGCGGCTTTTCCTTCTTGTTCAATAATGATTCGTTCTCCCATCAAGGTTCGATTAATGAGTTCTGGAAAACGGTCATTTGATAAATGCATATTTACTCTCATCATGATTAATAATACTCCATTGTCAATTCAGTTGGTGGGCAATGTTAGCCAGGTAGGGTGGGCAACGTGTTTTAGTTGCCCACCAATATGATATTGATGATTAATTTCAATGCCGATGCACACAAAAAACTGTTTAAAATCAACTACTTAAAAACTATGTATAACGATGAGCGCCGGCGCGTGGGAACGAGCAAAGCTACGCAACGACTCGGCTTTAAAATCACACCCTTTGTAATGCCCGTAAAGCAACTTCAGGTTCGCGTGCTACGATGGTAAGAAGGGTAGCAGCTGTACCGGTCGGTTGGCGAAGCTTTTGTTCCCAATTTTGTAAGGTTTTTACTTTGACTCCAATTAAGTATGCGAATTGCATTTGTGAAAGTCCTGTTTTTTCCCTTATCATTTTCACGTCTGGTTTGGCAAAAAAAAATGTCCGCGATGGTTTATTTTCACCACGCAAAAATTGTCCAGCTTGTTTAATGCTTGTCACGAGTTCATTAAAGTGTTGTTCATCCATTTTCTAATTCCTCTTCTACTAACTTCACTAAAATTTGCTTTTGGGCTTCGGTTAAGTCATCTTGTTTATTTTTAGCGTAAGCGAGTAACATCAAAATTTGATCATTCGCAGTTACCCAATAATAAAGGGTGTGTCCCACCTATCCAACGGGCTAGATTTCATAAATAATTGATTTTTTTCTGGTTCCCACGCGCCGGCGTGGGAACCGATTCGGGACGCGCCAGCGTCCCGTTGTGAATCACGACGCAGGCGCGTCAAGACTGCATTCCCACGCCGGCGCGTGGGAACGAGCATGGTTAATAAACAATCATATCAACACCAAAATACTTTCATCTTCATTCTCAGCAAAAGCGGCAATCGTGGAATAATTATTGAGAAATACTTGAACAATATAAGATGTTGAGCAATTTCCAACTCGCAAATAAATCAATTTGGGTGGAGGTCCCCAAAGCAAAATTTTCTGGTGAAAATCAGAGTCTTTTGACACAATGATGTAATCATTTTTTTTTGCAAAACGCCAAATAATGTCATCATCCGTTTGCCCTAAACCAAAATCCTTGACATGCGCTGAACCGCTATACATCAGAGAAATGTGAGCTATTACTTTTTGCGAGATATTTTCATCTAACAGTAACTTTTTCATGCAATGGCACCTACTAATCTCTCCTCTGTCATAATTGGCGCGACAAACAATTTTCTTTCGCGATTGGCTGCAAAAGCTAAACAAGCCTTAATATCGTCTCGTGTCAATTCAGGGAAATCAGCTAATATTTCCTCTATGCTCATCCCGCCCGCTAAGTATTCAAGTACGTCATAAACGGTGATTCTCAAACCGCGAATACAAGGTTTGCCGCTTCTCTTGTTGGGTTCTATCGTAATGATGTTAGTGTAGTTCATTGATTAAATACCTTTATAAAGTGTTTATTCACTGCTTTTCAACGTAGGCGCGTTGGAACGAAAAAACTAAACCAGACATGGCAGGAAGAAAACCTGCCAGGTCAAAATCAAGTTTGGACGCTGCTCTTGACCTGCCAGGTTTTGTTTTAACCTGGCAGGTCTGGTTTTTTCCTGATGGACACTAAGACAAAACCTAACCGTTTTGCCCCGTCCAGTCAGCATGAAAAAATTCCCCTCTAGGTTTATCTATCCGCTCATAAGTATGAGCCCCAAAATAATCTCGCTGTGCTTGCAGCAAATTGGCTGGCAATCGTTGACTCCGATAGCCATCATAAAAAGCGAGGGCAGAGGAAAAAGCAGGGATAGGTATCCCTAAATCAATACCCATTTTGACAGTTTTGCGCCACCCAGTCTCTGCCCTTTTAATTTCAGTGGCGAAGAAATCATCTAATAGCAGATTTTCCAGTTTCGGATTTTTATCAAAAGCCTGCTTGATATTATCCAAAAATTGACTGCGAATGATGCAGCCGCCACGCCACATTAAGGCAATATCGCCATATTGTAACTCCCAACCCGATACTTTAGCCATTTCACGCATTAACATATAGCCCTGTGCGTAAGAAATAATCTTAGAGGCATAAAGGGCATCCGCAATTGCCACAATCGTCGCATCAACATCACCCTCAAAAAATGCTCTATCACCCCCAAACAGTTGAGCCGCTTTGACACGTTCCTCTTGGAGAGCCGATAAACAACGAGCAAATACCGCTTCACTGATGAGAGTGAGAGGAATACCTAAGTCAAGCGCCTCAATACCTGTCCATTTACCTGTTCCTTTTTGTCCTGCTGTATCTAAAATTTTATCTAACAGGGGCGCACCGTCTTTATCTTTGGCACCTAAAATATGGCTGGTAATTTCAATCAGATAGGAATTGAGTACGCCCTGATTCCACTCAGCAAAAATGTGCTGTAATTGTTCAACATTTATCTTTAAACCAGTACGCAAAAGATGATAAGCCTCAGAGATTAATTGCATATCACCATATTCAATGCCATTATGGACCATTTTAACATAATGCCCTGCACCACTCGCCCCTACCCATTGACAACAAGGCACCCCATCTACTTTAGCAGCAATTGCTTGTAAAATGGGTTTAACAACTTGCCAACCTTTATAACTGCCACCTGGCATAACGGAAGGACCATGACGCGCCCCCTCTTCACCGCCAGAGATACCCACACCCAAAAATCGGATATCTTTTCTAATTAAATCTTCAAAACGACGCTGAGTATCCTGATAATTAGAATTACCCCCGTCAATGATGATATCGCCCTGCCCTAAATAAGGGGCAAGTTGTTCAATCAATTGATCAATCCCCTGCCCTGCCTTAACCATGAACATAATGACATGGGGTGTTTTAAGCGTGGCAACAAATTCTTCGATAGAATAAGTGCCGACGATTGCCGTACCATGAGCCGAACCTTGGAGAAAATCATCAATTTTTGAAGCCGTTCGATTATAAACAGCCACTTTAAAACCATGATCGTTCATATTAAGAACTAAGTTCTGCCCCATTACTGCCAAACCGATGAGTCCAATATCTGCTTTTTTCATATTTTTTATCCTTTAGTAAGATAGGATTGATGTAAAGTAACTATTCAGTCTTTTTGTACTTCAAACAGTTCTTGTTCTGCGGCTAGAAAAAGCCAATTGCGTGCTGTTTCAATATCTTATGTATAGTTTTTCAGATAAATAACTTCAGAAAACCTGACAGGTTTCAAAAACCTGTCAGGTTTGGAACGGAAATTATTTTTATGAAAAACTATAGGTACACAAAAGTCTTTTAACTTTTTAAAAATACTATTTCTTGAAGAAATAGTATTTTTGACGCTTTCAAAATGTTAAAATATTTATGTGTACCTACTTATTTAACTTCTTTATTAGTATTACTCACTCTTTTCTACTTAAAAATTCGTTTATTTCGTCAATTCGTTGTACTATAATATTTCAGATAAATATTTTCTGAAAAGAAATCTCAGAATTTATTTTCCTGAACATCTATAGATGTTCATAAAAATAATTTCATAGACACGAGGGCAACCACAAGGAATTGCCCCTACATTTGTGAAATTATTTATCTGAAAAACTATATAAGTTGGTGTACAAAAGTTTATTCACATTTTTGGTAGGTGGGCAAGGTGTTTTTGTTGTTCACCAAAACGAATCAAAATGTTAATAAACTTTTGTCTTACTATAGCTGTTCAGATAAAGATTTTGGCCTAAAGACCTGACAGGTTTTGGAAACCTGTCAGGTCTGAGAACTTTTATTTTTCTGAACATCTATACTTATATCAATTCTATTAAGGAGTACTTATATGTCTTCATCTGATTCAGAAGAGAGCGCATTGCTCACATTTCGTGAACCATTTTATCGTTCAATCATACGTAAATTTAGAACGATTCCAAACTTCGTTTTTGTCACCATATTGGCGGTGATAGTTGGCATTGGGGCTGGATTTGGTGCCCTGTTTACTGAATGGATGGTTGAAGAAGTACACCACATTTTTTTTGAAAAAAAGTTGTGGGGATTATTGGAAAGCTTGGGTATGTTTCACTTGATGGTGATTCCGGCGATTGGTGCGCTGATTTTTGCACCTATCATCATACTTTTTGCGCGTGAAGCTAAAGGGCATGGTGTATCTGAAGTACTAGAAGCGGTGTCTGTTCATGGCGGTCGTATTCGCCCACGAGTGGGTATCATCAAATCACTGACCTCGGCACTTTGTATTGGCACAGGGGGTTCGGTTGGGCTTGAAGGACCTATTGCCCAAATTGGTTCAGCTATTGGTTCCGCCGTTGGACAATTTTTTTCATTGCACGAAGATAGAATTCGTTTGCTATTAGCGTGTGGCGCAGGTGCCGGTATTGCGGCAACCTTTCATGCACCGTTTACCGGGACGATTTTTGCCCTAGAAATCATTTTAGGTCATCTTGAAGTGGGATATTTTAGTGCTATTGTTATTTCCGCCGTGGTGGCTGATACGATTGCTCAAGCTTATAAGCTCCCAATCATACCACCTATGGCAGAGTATACTTTAGTCAGCAATTGGGAATTATTATTGTATGCAATATTGGGTATAGCGGTTGCCTTTGGAGCCATTGCTTTTACTAAAACTTTACGCACGATGGAAAAATTGTGGGAAAAAGTACCTGTTACTGACTTTTTAAAACCGGCATTGGGCGGCTTAGTATTAGGCATGATTGGTATGATTACCTTTTTCCACTCTGATGGTATTCCCCGTTTTTATGGCTTAGGCTATGAAAGTATCTCTCATGCACTGAATGGTGTACTTCCCTTCACGCTGGTTTTTTCATTATTTTTTATTAAAATATTGACCACGAGCCTAACTTTAGGTTCAGGTGGCACCGGGGGAACTTTTACGCCTTCATTATTTATGGGCATCATGTTAGGTTCATCTTTTGGATATGCAACTAATCTGCTATTCCCGGAAATCACCGCACCTACCGGTGCTTATGCACTCGCTGGCATGGCTGCTTTTTTTGCTGCCGCGGCTCATGCACCCTTTACCGGTATTTTAGTCGCATTTGAAATCACCCAATATAATTTTCACTTGGTGTTACCAATTATGCTCACAGCGGTAGTCGCAACCATAGTCGCTCAAGCTATTAGCCCCAATTCAATGTACACCAGCAAATTGGTTAACCTTGGTATCAAAGTTAGAAGAGGTGCGCCTGGGCAAGAGCTTTTCGTCATGGATGGTATAACGGTTGGCGAAGCCATGAGTCAAAATGTTGAAACGGTTACTTTAAACATGCCCGTTTTCAATTTGATGGAAAAATTTGATCAAAGTCATCGTCATGGTTTTCCCGTTGTTGATGAAGCTGGGGAATTAGTCGGGGTAGTCAGTATTAAGGATTTAGACACTGCGATAGCGGCGGGTAATCTTTCGAGGCGAACTGTAGCCGATATTGCAACCACTTCTGGTTTGCTGGTGGCTTATCCTTATGAACCAATGGGGGCAGCCTTGCAACGCTTAGGTGTTCGTGAAATCAGTCGATTGCCGGTAGTTGAAGAAGAAGGTTCACGGAAATTGGTTGGTATTGTACTGCGTACTGATATTATTAATGCTTATCATAAGGCACTGATTAAGCGTCAAGAAATTAAAGAAAAAACTGAGTCTTGATATAAAAAAAACCGTTTTTTGAAAAAATGGGCTTTCTATTCTATAGATGTTCAGAAAAATAATTTTTTGATCAAACCTGCCAGGTTTTGGAAACCTGGCAGGTTTTGTGAAGTTATTTATGTGAAAAACTATAGCAGCCTGTTGGATTAATCCACTAACTGTCATTAGGCAATCCCTCAACCACCTTAATCGTCTCCAAGCTCACTGTGATAATCTTTTTCACTAATTCCAGAATATAGCCCTCATCTTCTTCACGGTTAGGATCATTGACTATGCCGCTTCTTTTATCGACTTTGACGCGATATTGATCGATTACCCATTCAAGGGCGGAGCGATTACCAAGCTTATAATCAAAAACTTCTTTAGGGATAGTCTCTAAGGTGAGAAAATCATTATAGATCAATTTTTTCTTATCTTTAGAAAGGCGCATTTTTTCTACTCGCAGACTGAAAGGCACTTTAGGATTTTCAATCATTTTGAGTGGGTAGGGTGTAGCATGTTCATAGTTGAGGTGTAAATCTGCTAATTTTTCACCTGATTTTGAAAATGACCAAAAATCCGCTGCCATTGGTAAGCGTGGAAGTTCGCGCTTGAGGTTGGCAGCGTATTTTTCACGATAGCCGGGGTGATGGAGTAGTCCATAAGCGTAGTGAAAAATAGCCCATTTTGTGATGGTGTTGTCTTTGTAGTGTTGGCGGTAGTGGGTTAGTACCCAATCTGTGATGTTTTCGGTGCGGTTGGTGCCGTCTTCGTTGTAGGTGTAAAAAGGGAAACATTGCCCATTGGGAGTGAATTGGACTTCTGGAATGACAGAAACCATTAACGCAAAAAAAGGTTGGCTCATTCCAATACCTTTGACACAAATCACCCGATTGTCATTTTCAGGTGTGGGGAAAATTTTAGGGAATTGCCCTTGACGATGCGTTAAAATTTCATCAAAAAAGAGAAATTGAGAACAAAATGGACGATAAAGCGAATGAAGGATTTTATCTTCGGCAAAAGTCGCTTTTTGCCCTCTGATTAAGCATTCTTTCAGGCGGCTACTCCACTTAATCTGAGTGTCATCACTCAATAGGAAGTTATCTAACTTCTCATTTGTATGAGTTTGATGCCAACGCTCAACCTCCGTATTGTAAGTTTCAATCAACCTGCTCATATTTTCTCTAAGAGCATTTTGGTTGAAATTATATACCCAGGCATCACGATTTGTATTTGCACCCAGACTAAAATTTTTTAAGATAACTCCCTCAACTTCAGTTTGAGCCGCCTTAGCCTCTTTACTCCCTAACGGCAAAAATTCATCAAATTCAGAATGCAAGCCTTCAGTTAGCCAAGTGTGTTTTTTGTCAGGTTGTATGGATTGATAATCTAAACTGGAATAATTAGCGTTTTCTATCAATCCAAATTTTTCTTGTCTAGTTGCTTTCCAATCGACTGAGCTATAAAAAATCTCACCGTTTTCTGTCTTTTTACTTTTCACAAAAAAAGTGATAGAAATACCAACCATTGCTGCCAGTCCAAAAACGGTATGTTTTTCACCGATAGGGATGCCATCACGCATAGAGTCTTTTCTGACATTACCTTTTAAGTCAAGGATATAGATTTTAGAAAAATCCTGCCCTAAATGCTGACGCATCCCATCAAAAGCAATATTATCCAAAAAGCCATTATTAGTCACAAAAGCAACAATACCCTCATCCCCAATCCTATCCGATGCCCACCGAATCGCTTTCACATAAGGATCATCTAATTTACTAACGCTGGATGCCTTAGAATCCTTACTATAAGTCTCCCTAACTCGCCCATCAATTACATCATACTTGCGATTTTTATTATTGTCATTTTCATTAACCTGCCCTACATTATAAGGTGGATTCCCAATAATCACAAAAAAATCAGTCTTTTTTTGCTTTTTCACCCGCTCCGTATTTTCTGGCGCAAACAACGCAACCTGCTTATCCTTCGCCAACTCAAAGGTATCCGCCAAACAAATTCCTTTATAAGGTTGATATTTTCCCATCAAATCCAAATACTCATGCTCAATATTCATTGAAGCGATATAATACGGCAACAGCATCACCTCATTACAATGCAACTCTTGAACATATTTTTCTTTTAAAGCTAAACGACTTTGAGCCGCTATTTCGCGCATAATCCGCACAATAAAATTACCCGTTCCCACAAACGGATCAAGAAAATGCACTCCCCGACTGGTTAAAGACTTCCCAAACTCCTTTTGTAAAATCTCATCAATCGACTTCACCATAAAATCTACAATCGGCTGCGGCGTATAAACAATCCCATGCGTATCAGCCACCTTAACCGAAAAACCTTGAAAGAACCGCTCATAAACCGTATTCAAAAAGTGCTGCTTATAATCATACTCATCAATTGTCGCAGCAACATCCTCTAAAGCCTTATAAAAGTACTTTAGTTCATCAAAAAAAGCATCGCGGTTGAAAGATTGCGCCGTGAGCTTATCAATCACATTCTCAATTTCACGGGCAATGATATTGCGCTTGGCAAAATCAGGATGATTGAAAATACGGCGAAAAACGCGCTCTGTGAGTAGATGCTGGATCAACATTTCCTCAATAGCTGCGTCGGTTAAATTAGGATTAATCGCTTGATGGCATTGATCGGCAAAACGGTTAAAAGCAGCTTGAAAGTCTTTATCGTCATCACGCGCTTGGTGAATTAAGCCTAATAGTTTTTTTGATAATTCTGGCACCCGGCTTTTAAACTCCTGGGCTGCCAAATCCCATCGCTCATATTCTGGACGTTTGAAATTAAAAAACGTGGCTAATATTTTGACCAAATTAGCGGGTTCAGCTAAAGATAAATCTAAAATCTCGCGCCCATTCTGATATAAAATGGCACGATCCGGTGCCTGAAAAATAATATTATCATCAGGGTAATTATCCTGATAAAGCTTTTTTTGAACCTCTTTACTTAAATCATCCTTAGAATTTTTAGCCTCCCAATAGCCGCGAGGAATGTTGGCATTGTCAAATAGTACGCCATCTAAACGAATGCGCTTTTTACCCCTATTTAAGGTATTTTCTTGAGTTAATATCCATTGAGATTGTTTAGCAATCGCCTCTAAAAGATGCTGAAAAGCAATTTTGACTGTACCCTCATGGGCTTGCCCTAAGCGCTCAAATTCTTTGAGTTCTTTATAGTAGGCTTGGAGATGTTTTTGTTTTGGGGTGATTTTAAACATAAATAGCCACGATAAGGAGTCAGGATTTAATAATACCCAAATCTTAAATGTCCAAACCTGCCAGGTTTTAAAAACCTGGCAGGTTTAATTTCGGGTATTATTGAATCCTAATTCCTAAGTATTTGATTGCTTACTAAGGTAAAATATTTTTAGATAACTAAACCTGACAGGTTTTGGAAACCTGTCAGGTTTGATTCAACTCATTCTTCACCCAGCTCCAGCAGTTTGAGGTTTCATCACCGGCGCGTAAAAAATCGCCCCAAAGATTTTAATCAAT
>Ga0233403_10001420_pt1 | contig 11176 bp, 9 predicted proteins | sample Na_oxic_1_MG_FD_179866 | JGI IMG/M metagenome (GOLD analysis project Ga0233403, IMG submission 179866) | Seawater microbial communities from Saanich Inlet, British Columbia, Canada - Na_oxic_1_MG | ecosystem: Environmental > Aquatic > Marine > Inlet | place: Canada: British Columbia | collected...
GCCACGCCGAATGCCACGCCGACTGCCACGCCGACTGCCACGCCGACTGCCACAGGTATTAAGAAGCGATTTGCCGTAATAAGGGCAGTTGTTATTTGTATTGCAAAATCTTGATCTATAAAAATAGTTAGGAATTTAGTTAATACACCTGTGTTCAGAGCGAAAAAAACCCCTATTACAATCCACATAAACCAATTTGCTAATTTTTCTAACTGAGGTCCTGGATATGTTCCAATTAATACCCCAATTTCCCAACCGCTTAAAAAAAGTATACTACGCATCCAATCAAAAGACTCATGACTAAACAAAGGATAAATTGGCCCTATTACTACAACCATTAATATTGGTACGAGCATAGCTAACCATTTAACTTGCTCCGCGTAATGTTGCAAAGTTGGATTGTTTCTAAAAGCCTCCCTTTCTTTAAAGGGATTACTGGTATCAGTGAGTGTAGGATGAATTTCGCGTAGCCATTTACGAAAGGTGTAGGGCTTGAAATAACTCCAATAGAGGAGGCGGAGACATTCTTGTAGGTAGATTAATAAGCGTTGGGGCATGTTTTTTTTCCTTGTTGGTGGTTTGTAATAGGGTTGAACGGATTTATGGATTGACTGGTTGAGTACGATGAGTATAATGGATTAATGAGTATAACGAATTTGAAACAACACAACGAATAGCAGGAATGGCTTGTAGGGGTAGACTTGCGTGTCTGCCAATGAGGTAAATGTCTACCTGGCTATACTCCGCACGGGCATAATTTTCACTTTTATGTAGGGTGGGCAACGTCCTTTTGTTGCCCACCGAAGCGATGATGGTGGGCAAAAAAACACTTGCCCACCCTACATAAAAACTCATTTAAAAAGTTAAGGGCGAACCTGCGTGTTCGCCCTCATTATTGTGAATTTATTTTTCTGAACATCTATATAATTACATCCCAAAAATAGCAAAAAAGGCTTGCACTTTTTCTTTAAGTGCCTCCCAGGTAATGATGCCTCCGATAAACAATGTCAATAATAGCAGGAATGTCAGGGCATTAATGCGCGTTGACCAATGACCAATCATATCAATCATATCAAGCATAAATCTTGGGAGCCGCTGCGAATATTTTGTCAACCATCGCACCGGTTTTTGCAAACGTTCGCGCTTAAAAGCCGGGGCATTTTGCGCTTGCTTCTCAAATTCTTGTTTCGCCCACGCAATACTTTTACCATTTTGTCTCGCTTCATAAAGACTATGCCCGGCTAATTGCAATAAAAAGGGATGCTGTTTTCCCCAGTCACGGGCTGATTTTTGTTCCTCAGTCGATAACACAGTTCGCCCTAAGCTATCTTTTAAACAGACTAATTCAGTGACTTCGGCATCGTTAAACGTTTTAAGAAATAAAGTATGTCCCAAATTGAAAAATGACGACGTTAAACCATAGGTTTTTTTATAAATCTGCAACTTTTCAAAAGACGCGATGACTAACATCAAATAATTATGCGTCATCAAAAAATGTAAATTTTCATAAAAGCCATCATCAAAGGCTCTATTTTTTAACAGCGCATCAAAATCATCCAAACATAACACCGGCAAAACACCTAAAACTTTCCACTTGCCTAAAGCCTCTTCAAATAGCTCCCGATTCCAAGCGTCCACTTTCAAAGCATTATTCAGTGCCGCATTATTTTTGACTTGTGGACAAGCGCGTAGCGTACTCGTCACCCAGGTATAAAATTTCATTTCTTCTTTGCTATGGGGATTTTCCAAAGAGAGATAAATAACCACATATTTTTCAGGATTGTCTACCCGTTCCGCCCATGTTTGCGAAAAATGATAAAGCAAAGACGTTTTACCCAGGCGTTTTTCCCCCACAACACTGGTACTGGTAGGATGTGAACCCCGCATCCGATTAACAATATAATCCAGTTCCTCAATACGCCCAATAAAGGGTCCCCCAATTTCAATTTTACCGGCAGCGATAAAAGGGCAAGCAGGCGTTGTGAGTTGAGATGAATTTTTCATTAAAGTTGGTAATTGACTTAAAAAACGTTGTATTTGCGTTAAATCTAACTTTTTTTGCTGCGTTTTTTCAAATTCGGCTAAACGATTATCCCAGTTTTGAGCCATTTTTTGATTAATTTTATGCAAAACGGACCAGTTTCCAAATAAAGCATCAAAGCGTACCGCCAGCCCTTCATTTTTCATCACATCATCATGAAACACTTCACAAGCGATACCGACAACTCGCTGGGTTTTAAAATGATAAATCAACCCACCACTTTGCCCTTGCCCTTGTACCACTGTCGTTGCCAACTTATGTTTAACCAGTCGCGTAATGGTTCCCGAATACACCCCCATGCCAACCCCTTCAATATAAGCCGCCGGATAACCCACCGCCATCACCTCATCATCCTTATGCGTTTCGGTAATCAGCCCTAAAGGCACACAATTAAAAGTCAACTGATCAATTTTAAGAACAGCAATATCATTGTTTGGCAAAGACTTATCAGTATCTAATTGTGCTTCAACTCTTTTGCCCTCGCTATATTCCACCCAAATCGTCGACGAAAGTTGGAGAGCCACTTCTTTAATACAATGCCAAGCCGTCAAAATATAACCATCGGTACTGATAAAAAAGCCCGTTCCTTGAAAGCCAAAATCGGTCGCAATTTTAATAGTCGCCTGTTCCAGTTCAAGGCGAATATAATTTCTAGTATTAGTGTTTGTCATGTTAAAAATTTTGTTAGCCTTAGCGGGGTACAGCCGTCATCTCACCAGTTTGTCGATTCTTCCATATTGAATGTCGTCCCCCTTCTCTTAATAATTCACAGCCCTGTTTTGATAAATGTTTTATTAAATGATTACGTTTCATATCACCAAAGAGATTTCTTCATAATCCTCATTTGCAGCCTGTTTTCTGGATTCCTCACAGCGCAATTCTAAAATATCGTTTACCGCTTCTTTTAAACTAATCATTAATTCGTCCTTAGTTCTTTCTTGTGCATTGGCACCGGGGATTTCTTCAACCCAACCCAACCACCAATCGCCATCTTTTTTGATCATTGCGGTCAATTCAGCTTTCATGATTTCAAACCTCAGTATTCGAGTTTTTCCATTTAGAAATCCGATTTTTTAAAAAATCGGATTTCTTTAACAATTAAGGAACGTGCATCAAATAATTTAGTCAACTTTAAAACCAGACCTGCCAGGTTAAAACAAAACCTGGCAGGTCAAGAGCTACGCTCGCTCAAATCTTGCATGACTGCAAATGAAGTACAGTCAACCAAGGACAATTTGTGGTCATCATACGTTTCAAAGATTTCCCAAGCTTTTTGTTCATGCCATTCGTTCACTTCAACAAAAAGAAGCGTAGGGTGGGTAGAGCAATAGCGAAACCCACCATTCATATCTACGCTTGCTATGATAATGCCACTTGCTCTAGCCGTTTCAATATGCTTAAAACTGTATATAACTCATTGCCCGGATTCCGAAGTTCAAACACCCGAGATAAAGCATATTCTGGCGTATTTCCTTTAACCAATTTGATAAAGACAAAACTGCCACCCGTTGTTATCATGCCAAAGCAAGGTTTCTCTTGATTTTCATTAGTCAACATATAGGCTAATATTTGTGCCAATCCCGCTTCAATAGAAAAAGCCGCTTGTTTTGATTCTATAACCATCACCCAAAATTGATCTTTCAAAACCAAAACATCAATTTTTCCTTCAACAATCACATCGCCATCTTTATTGGAGACTTTAACCGAATATTCTGATTTCGTATGAAGAGGATACAAATAAAAACCGGCAAAATTTAACACGGGTCCTAATATTGCCATTTTAACCGTATCTTCAAGTAATGGTGGATATTTAACTAAGTTAAAATAACTCGCTTTCACTTGATCCATAACTTGTTTATCTAAATCGGTTATTTCTGGTAGATCCGTTCGCCATTCAGAAAAAAATTGATCATCAACGGCAAGCTGAAGATCAAATTGGGTTTCCAAGTGATTTAATGAAATATCACTCGCACGAAACGTAGTAACCGCTAGGTTCATAGTTTGACTCATCAAACTTCTCCTTTTATATTGTGGATTATTAATTTTTGCCCTTGCCACACCTAAACTTAAGATAAGGGAAAAGTAATAATCATTGATGAACAATAATCATAGTGCGATTCAATTCTATGAAATGATGCGATTCAAATAAAGAAGCTATTTTGTCAAAGTAATTGAAAAATAGTTGTTCCAATTCAATGTTTTTGATATTTCCAGTCGCCAATAATAACAATTTATAAGGTTTTCCTTGAATTAAAAAGGAATCTACAAAATCACTATCTTTACTGATAACAATCCACTGTTTTTTTATAGAAAGAGTATTAATTTGATCATCTTGGGTGCGGTTACCATTTGGCAAATCCAAAGAATGAACTGCTTCATAACCGGCTTGTCGTAACCAATAGGTTAAACGACGTGGTAATTGTGCATCAATGAAAAATGTCATTGAACTAATACTTGCCTCGTTTTAATGGGTGCGAAAGATATTGATTCTTGAAGCGTTTTAACTTGTGCTAAACGAGTTGCAAAAGTGAGTACCGCTAAAATATCTGCTTCTTCCAAATCTTCATAGTCGGCTAAAATTTCTTTTATCCCCATGCCAGCACTGAGTAATTCAAGTATGTTTTCGACTGGGTATCGTAATCCACGAATGCAAGGTTTACCGTGACAAATCTGCGGATTAATTGTAATGCGTGTACTTAATGACATGTTATATTCTTTGAAAAAATGGTTTTGAGGTAGATAACATTTTAAAACTGCCACCCGGCACAGCTTGAAACTTGGGGGGGGCTTCAAAATGATGTGCCTATAGTTTTTCAGATAAATAGGTTCACATTCTAAACCTGACAGGTCTCGAATACCTGTCAGGTTTTTGGAAGTTATTTTTCTGAACATCTATAGCACAAAAATCGGTTGTCAGTGATCCAGCCAATCATTAAGCATTTCCAGTTTGAATAAACGACATAACAAACCTTCTGAGTTTTTTCATTTAGAAATCCGATTTTTGAAAAAATCGGATTTCTTTAACAATTAACGATTAATCATTATCCCGCTCCACAATTAATTTAGCAGGCATCCCTTTTCCAAATACTTCAGGCTCATACATTTCTTCACTATGCGTTGCCATCACACTAAACTCACCAGGGGCAATCGCTTGAGCGACATAAGATAAGTGATAGTTCCCCGCTGGGAGATAATCTGAATAAAACCTCGCGGCATGATGACGCAGTTCTTTATGGTAGAAATTCCACCAGGAGAAACCATATTCACTCCATTCATCATGGCTAAACCAGAGGGAACCACCAGCATATTGCCCTTCCGCCTTATCGGCATCTACTTGGGAAGCCGTGGCTAAATCACGATTAACCGGTTCTAAACCACCAGGGACAGGATCATCAACTACGACAAAATGACGCGCTGCGGGCAAAGACACATATAAATCTACCCTAATTAAATCACCTGTCTTAATCTTCATCGGGCTGGTTAGCAATACCCATTCACCATCACGCTCAACATGATATTCACGGTTGACTTCAATGCCAGCATTCACTGCGGTAGCTTTTTCCGCTTTTTCAGAATAAGTCATGCGAACGCTATAATAAAGCCGCCCTTGCCCTTCGCGCTCCAATTTAACCGTTGCTTCACGCCCTGGATCATCCTCAGTCATTTGATGAGTAAAGCTCACAGGTGGATTTTTCACATCATCAAACTTTGCTGATGTTTCATCCTTTTCTAAGGGAATTGGCTCATCATTCAGCCAACTCCGTACCGTCATTAAAGGGGGCGTCTTTTCATAAACCCGCGCGTATGCTATCAGGGCATTCATGCAAAACATATTTTCTTGCGTGTTTTCCCAATGCCCCCGGTTTTTCCGCGTTTGGGTAATATTACGTACCAATTTAAAAGGTATATCACCGACATTGGTTTGATCCCCCATGACATCATCATACTCACTTAAACTATTCAGTATGGCACATTGCGTCCGCAAATCTGATGACAGCATACGTTTATAGCCACTATCCCGCGTTTCGGTAAATGACACTTTACCTGCCGTTTGATTAGCGTGTGCCAAAATCATATTCACAACTTCAGTACGGATTTTACCCGTGCCAGGCACTTGTAACGCCGCCGCTAAAAATTGCGATTGCCCAAATAAATCCATACGCTTAACATAGTATTGATAACGCTTGATGTCACTACGGGTAATCTTGCCTGATTTTGCGAGGGCTGCTAGCGCAACGGCTCGTACTGATGATGCCATGCCCTTGGAATAAAAGTCAGGCATCACATTTTTCCGTAGCAACGTCAGCAAATATTCATGCAATTGATTTTCAACCGTTTCAGGAATCTGATAATCACTTTCACGGAGCCAATTAAAAGCTAAAGCTGTGTAAGCACTCAGGTACGGACTGACACGTTCATCTTTAGCGATAAAATAAGCCATGCCACCATTAGGGGCTTGATATTCTTTAGCTAAAGCAATCGTTTCTTCAGGCAACGAAAGACTTGTTTCCCAAGTTAAGCCCTCATCTAAATAAGAGTGCAAGTTATTATAATGTGAAGCCATCGTTCCCTTGCTGAGTTTTTGCTCCCAACAAGCGTAAGGATAATCACGCATATATTCAAACGCACCATCAACACCGCCTATCACGGTGGGTGAAGCGATTACACTCACACCGCCGACATCTGTATGAATATCTTTTGGAAATGCAACGGATTCAGTGACTTCATCAGCTATCGTTGTACCATAAGTTGCCGCGCTAGTTGAAGGGCGATGAGGTAGCACCTTTAAGGTTTTTTCTAACGCATCGGTTTCAGAACCATCCGTTGCCTTCGCGGTGAATTGAATCGTACCGGCACCGTTTGTTTCCAACGATAACCATCGGATATAACGTTTATACGGTTGCGCCTCTATCGTATAGGTACGTTGTTGTGCTATCTCATCTGAAGCTTCCACAACAAAACTGGCGAACCAACCATACCAGCCAGAGATAGTTTGCTTCATGCTATCTATCATGCCTGTTTCAGAACCCACCAGGGTAACCGGACCATCGGCTTTTAACGTCATCTCCAAAGTACGCACCTGCTCAGTGCGATTCATCACACTAAAGCCCGCTTGGAAATTATCGCCACTGGTCAACTGGTTAGGTAAGACGGGGCGAATTTCAATCGGTTGATTGACTTTGAAATTAGCATCTCCTAAACCCATGCGATCACCTGGGGTGACTGCCATCACTAATACGCGCCAACCGGTCAAATTATCCGGCACGGTAAATTGAATTTGTGCTTTACCGGCTGCGTCCGTTTTAATAGACGGATTCCAATAACTGACAAATTTGAACAATGAACGCATACTTAAACCGGCGCTGCCACCATCGCCGCCGGCGTTAGCCCCCTTCTTCTCAAATTTTTGCCGCCCAACCAGGCGCATCAGTAGGCTAAAGTTCGCCATGTCCAAACTATCCAGGGTATAAAATCCTTTATAAGGATCAAAGTAATCTCGCCCTTTGGCTAACAAATCAAATACGGATTCATCTAGCACCGTCACCGCTAATTCTATGGGTTGCGTTTCTATATCAGCTTGTCGTGCCTGAGCTTGTAAATTAATAGTCACCTGCTCACGGGGTTTATACACCGGTTTATCCGTTTGAATGTCCACCGCTAATTCTTTATAAGTATCCTTGACATTTGTTTGGACATAGCCCATACGAAAAGCAGGTTTACCCAAATCAACTTGATTTTTATCAATCGGCTTATCAACTCGCGGCGACATCACCGTTACGGAAACAAAGAAACCAGGTGCATAATCCGGTTCTACCGGCACCTCGATAATTTCCATACTTCCGGTTAAGGTTTGTACCCAACTCTTGAGTGTTCCAAAACGCTCTACCGTGATTAACGCTTGCGCTCCGGGGTAAGGATTTTTGACTAAATAACGGGCAGTATCACCCACTTTATAGTTTTCCTGCTCCGCGACGACTTCTAAACCATGCCCAGGTGTCGTTTCCCACATCACATAGTCTTTACCAACTGCCCATTGTTGTAACTCGGTACGATGGGAACGATCTTGACTATCTTTAATGGTCGCTGTGATTTTATAAGCCCCGGCAATAGGCGGCGTAAATGTACAATCACTTGCTACCTCTTTTGATTTCACCTGACATTCAGAAACAGCAACCCATTCATGTTCGTAACGGGTTAAATACGCATTACCTGCTCCTTTGACACGCGCCGCTTTCGTCACGCGCCGTTCGATTTTGACCTGGATATCAGTTTCATTAATGGGATTGCCCTGTTCATCAACGACAATTAATAAGACTTTAGCTTCGGTACCAGCCGTCAAAACCCAACTGGTTTCTTTCAAACCGACAAAACGGTCACGCCCAACATAGCTGGCTGTCGCCATATTAGCAACATCCTTACCACGATCATCGCGTACTGCACTTTCTACCCTCAACTTGCCATAGAGTACTTTTGAGCTAGTCGGTAAGGTAAAGGAGGTTTGCAATTGCCCCTTATCATCGATTTTTTTATCTTCGACACTGAACACCGTTTCATCATCGACATCATCCATAAACACATCAAACCAAAAACCTTTCGTTTGAGGATGACTGGGGCGCAAAGATTGGGGGCTTAAAATCGCATGAATCCGCGTTTGTGCCTGAGTATAAGGACCACCCGCATGTAAAGTGGCAGTCGTATCCACCGTGACGGATTCGCCTATTTTGAACAGTTCACCATTTAACGCTGTTCCGACTCGGAAAGGAGAAGGCGTAAAATCGCTCACTAAAACACGCAATGGCGACCAATGGGTATTTTCCTTAAACTGGGCAGATAACTTAAATTCATACCAACCCACCGCAGCGTTTTTAGGCAGGCTAAACTCACCATGATAAGCACCAAATTCCGATAGACTCAAATTTTTAACTTCATGAGCCACTTTTCCCATTGGATCAATCACTTTTAGGGTATAACCTTTTTGTGGTGCTGGCACAAATTTTTTATTACTTTGATCACGCACAAAAAACTTATATTGCACCGTATCACCGACTTTATAAACTCCTTGCGCGGTTGTTCCCCAGGTATGAATATGACCGTATTTAGTTCGCATATAGGGATAAAAACTATAATCTGTTGTTAGATCATAGATAGAAACCCGAAATTGTGAATCGAGTGGTAGTAAAGCCCGTTCTTGATTTTTTTGACACTGGATGAAAAAGCGATCATCTTCTTTATCAAAGCCATAAACATAAGCATGTTTTAAATTAGGATCTAAAGATTTGGTCCCTGGCAATAGGGCAATGCCATTTTTATCAGTGATGGCAAGCGCCAATGGTCCCGGCATCAACTTTTCGGGCGCATAAGTATCACGATACAACGACACTTCTGCTTCACTGACGGGTAAACCTGTCGCAAAATCCGTTACCCATACCAGGGTATTATGATGCCCTAACTTGGCTTGGATATGATACGGTGTGACTTGGCTGATAAACCGGTTGTAGTACAGCGCATCCTCATTATTAATATCAGGGCGCGTTGTAAAATAACCCTGAACAATGCCTGTTTCACCTGGGATTAAATCCCGTATGCCCAAAGGCATTCTAAAAGCAATGTCTTTGACGGGTTGTACCGATACCTGTCGAGATTTTTGAGCTGTCCACCCTTGTGGTGTTAACTGGTGGTAATACAAAGAAAGTTGTTTAAGATTAGTGACAACGATAGGCACTTCACTATCAACGCCTTTTTCTAACACCGAAATTTCATGTTCAAAAACATGCTTAGGCGCACGATGATCAGTCAGAAAACGTATATCAATCGGAGCCAATAGGGCACGACCAAATTCATCTTTTAAAGGTTCATCAGATTCATCTTTTAAAGACTGATGACCACTTTTTAAATGATAACGATGGAAAGCCTTTAAAGGAGTAGGCAACCAAACACGATAAATCTTACCCTTATAATGCGAGTAGTACAGGGAAGAGCCATCGGACATATTTTCCCAAGGATCATAATCGGTGCGTTCGCCGGCTAAATCAGGCTTCACCCGTAAATTCTTTTTGGCAACCTCTTTAAGAACCGGACTGGTAAACCGTAAGGAAACACCTTGCAAAGGATTACACCGTTCATCCAGCTTATCTTTAGGGCGAATCAATACCGTTTGATCACTTAAAGTAGTACATTCCAAACCCAAGAATTGAAAAGCAGGAAAAGTATGGACACTGGTAATGGTTTCCTGCTCAATACCCCGTTCAGATCCTTCCCCAATTAGCCCAGGTTCCACATTCAGAGTTATTTTCCTATCCAAAGGCAATGAAGATTGCGGTGCGACTACCCAGATTTGGGATTTGTCAATTGCAATTTTTGATTTTGGATTTGTTAATGAAGAATCGGTTTCATCAACTTCAGCTACTTCTTCTTCAACTTCATCTGATGGTGGCAATTCAACGGTGATAGCGATGCGTTCTCCATTGGGATTTTCCAGATAGAGATGTTTTGCTACCGAGTCACGAGTCACAGATTGATTAAAATACACCCGAATTTTCGGTAAGCCTGGGGCTTCCCAAATTTCAAAATCGCCATAATTGATAGCGGGACGCTTGGTGGTAAACTCATGCTGATAGGCTTCAGCCAAGGTTTGTTGGGATTGGGTCATAATCCCTGGCTTAACCTGGATTTGATAATGCGTCGCCGGCTTTAATGCTGTTTCATCACCTAACTCACAAGCCAAACTGGTTGTATTCAACCAACGCCATTGACAAGATAAAGCAGGGCTAATCGTAATCGGCAATGCCGCTGCATCGCGTTCCATTTTCCCAACCGGCACCACCGGCTGATTAAAGGTCAGAACAATTTGTCGACCAGGCGGGACATCGTCACCGCTAGGCGTAACCCTTACTATTTCCAAGGGCTTTTCTTTATTCACTTTTGCTGAGTCGTAAACTGCCCAGGTAGGCGATGCACCTAGTAGTAAACTAAATAGCGTGGTGAGGGATAATTTTAATAGACGAATCATTTCTATATTAGGACAATTAAATATAGCTTTTCAGAAAAATAAAAGTTCTCAGACCTGACAGGTTTCCAAAACCTGTCAGGTCTTGAAGCCAAAATATTTATTTGAAAAGCTATAGATAGTGGACA
>Ga0233403_10001421_pt1 | contig 11166 bp, 12 predicted proteins | sample Na_oxic_1_MG_FD_179866 | JGI IMG/M metagenome (GOLD analysis project Ga0233403, IMG submission 179866) | Seawater microbial communities from Saanich Inlet, British Columbia, Canada - Na_oxic_1_MG | ecosystem: Environmental > Aquatic > Marine > Inlet | place: Canada: British Columbia | collected...
AGTGGTACTTATGCTCAATTGGTTGAAGGCGCGGAGATTTGTCCGGTTCATTGTATCCACCCCGGAAAACCACGTAATCCTGATGAACCCGGGTTAGAAGAACTGATTAAACGGGCAGAGCCATTTAATAAATTGTGAAGTGTGAAATAAGTCGCTTTCATTGTTTTTTTGTTTTTTTTGGCTGTCCTAAATAAGTCGTGATGAAAGGAGTCCAAAGTTTTAGCTTTGGGTGAACGGTATCAAATTGTGAATTGGGGTCAGAGTAAAATTAATAATTTATAGAAATAAGCAAAAAAAACTATCAATCAATATCTATACCTAATTGGTGATAAATGGTTCACTACATAAATTAATGTGACTCTGACCCCAATAATTTCATACATCAAACCTGCATAAAAATAAAAATGGTGGGTTCCGTACCTCTATCCTACGCCCGCTACAGGAATTGGAGACAAGAAAGGATAAAAAAACATAACCACAAGGATTGGAGACAAGAATGGATTAAAAAACCATAACTATGGATTATATAATCAAAATGGATTGGTTCGAGGTTATATTCTGTTTTAATCCCTGGTATGTAACTAATACTGAACCGTTGATTTTTCTTATCTGTCTTTCAGGAAAATTGTGCCGTGAGAGATTGAATTTGGCGTTGAGGTTCTTGCTCATTTTGTCGTCGATTAGTGTGTATACTATTCGCTGATTCTCATACCATAAGTCAAAGCCCGTTTAATTCATTTCCCCTATTGAGGGACTTAAGAAGTTTGGGTTTGGTGTATTAATTGAACAAAAAATTGTCGCCTTAGAGCACGAATACCAGAGAATTCCCCCTTGTGAGAGGGGAGAAACGATAAAAAAAACACCTACTATTCTTATGTGAATTATGATCCTTTGCTTGTTGCCATTCTATATTAGAAAATACTAATAAACTAATAGACTCACTGATAATGGTTTCTTATAAGGTTTCTTGAGCGTTTTTCTTGGTCTTTAATTTATAATCGTAAATAAACGTTCCATTCCCGGTTTGTGCCCCCAGCGGGGACATCAGTCGCTTCTTATAAATAATCCTTGTAGTTATTATTTAGGTGCCGTGAAATCCTGTTCAAAACCCCAACCATTTCCACAATCATTCCTTCGATGCTTTTTCTGTGCAGGATAAATACAATAACGGAAGGAATTGTTTATAAAAAAGGTTTAAAAAAACATAACGACAGGGATTGCATCTTGATGCGGATAAAAAATTATAACGACAGGGATTGTATAATCGATCGGATTTCAAACCATAACGACAGTAATCGTAGGGTGGGTAGAGGAACGAAACCCACCATCTTGTGTAGAAAAATGTGGGTTGAGCGTTCCGCTACTTCGTTGCGCTATCGCTCTACCCACCCTACCATTTACCCATCCTACGCTCGCTATATGCTTGCCATTTGTTGTAAGGAAATCCCGCTTGAAAAAGAAGAGGCAAAAATGTATCTCATGGAAATTTACAAAGAAGGGGCTGATCTGCCTTCACAGGTCCGCATTTTTTCTCCTCTGACAAAAAATAACTTAAGTTATAAGGCGTTAAAGGAGGAAGTCAAACAATTTGAAAAGGAATTATAAATGAGAGATTTCCTTATTTTTTGCTCTGGTGCGGACAAAAACGTTTTAGAACATTGTCCGACACCAGAAATGGCTAAATATGAAGGCATTGGCGGCACCGTTTTTTTCACTGGATTGTTCGCCATGTTATCTGGTGGATATGCACTTTATTTTGTTTTTCATGCGGGAGAATATGCTTTACTTTCTGCTATCGGCTTGGGAATTATTTGGGGGTTATTTATTTTTAATTTGGACAGATATATTGTGTCTAGTATGGTTAAACAAGGAAGTTTCCTGTCAGATTTGAAATTAGCCATTCCAAGACTGATGCTGGCTATATTGCTTGCAATCGTTATATCCACGCCATTGGAATTGAAACTTTTTGAAACTGAAATCAATTCACAATTACTTTCAATTGAAGAAAAAAAAGAACAAGAACTGCTAGAGGGTATTCGGAAAGGAAACGAATCACTAAGAGATGCTATTGAAAGCCTGAAACAAGATGTAGAAGTTCGGAGAAAGGAACTTGATACATTGAGATTAGAACTCAATAAAAGGAAAGATATTAGAGATAAGTTTGATCAGATTGCTCAAGAAGAAGCTGATGGCACTGGGGGAACAGGAACTCAAGGGCTTAAAAAAATATATGAACTCAAGAAAGCTAATGCAGATAAAGCACAAAAAGAAGTTGATGAACTAAACCAATTTATTATTCAAAGAAAAAACAGGTTCATGGAAAAAGAAGGGTTATTAAAATCAAAGGAGGAAGAGTTAGATTCTTCAGAAAAGAATAAAGCTAAGAATTTGAAACAGGAAAAGGAAAAAATTGGAAAATATGATGGCCTTGCTGCAAGATTAGAAGCACTTGGAGAATTAACTACTGAAAACGATTCCCTTTTCTTCGCTTATCTATTCATCACATTGCTTTTTTTTACTATCGAAACAGCCCCTATTTTTGTCAAAATCATATCACATAAAGGGCCTTATGATTTTATTCTCGAAGAAAAAAGCAGAAAAACAATTGCTGGGTACACAGATAGTAAATCCGTATTCGTTCAACCCCATAAGAAGCCAGTAAAAGAAGGGAAAGAAAAGGCAGTAAAAGAAGGGAAAGAAATAGATAATCCAAAAAATACTCCTCATCAAAAAGATATATGGAGACAGAGGTATGAAGATACCGTCCAAACGAATAGAGAACGGAAAAAAGCGGGTGGTAACTTGTTGTAATCTTTACAACAGAAGCCTTTAGTACAACGGATTAGCGGAATAAACGGATTGATTTTTGGACAACTTTTGTGTCTTGACAACGTCATAAAAAATGTATAAGTTATTGATTTATTACATATTTTATATGGAATAAATTAATATTGAACCTGTTAAATGCCAACAAGTTTTGCGAAGCTTTAAGGAAAAAACTCAAGACTTAAATCAACCTCGAAAAATCCGTTTATTCCGTTAATCCGTTGTACTAAACTAATTCATTCAATAGAAATAATATGCCAAATAATCTTGAAAAACCGACAACCTCCGAAATAGAATTACCTGATGATTTAGTCCATATTGAAGGGGGTACTTTTCAAATGGGCAGCGATAATGGTTATGAGAGCGAAAAGCCCGTACATCAAGTCACACTCTCTGACTTTTATATCAGTCAATACCCAATTACCGTCAAACAATATAGGCTTTTTTGTGATGGAACCCATAAAAAAATGCCAAAGAAACCCTCATGGGGGTGGAAAGATGATCATCCTATAATTAATGTCTGTTGGAATGATGCTAAAGCATATTGTGAATGGAAAAATGGCAGACTTCCCACTGAGGCAGAATGGGAATTTGCGGCAAGGGGTGGGAATAAAAGCATTGGATACAAATATAGTGGCGGTGATCAAGTTAAAAAAGTCGCTTGGTATAAGGATAATACTAATCAAACCTATATTGTTGGTAAAAAACAACCAAATGAACTCAATTTATTTGATATGAGCGGCAATGTGTGGGAATGGTGCATGGATGATTGGTCTGATCATTATCGCGAAGAACCACAAAGCAATCCACAAAGTTCTACTGAAAGCAATGAATGTGTACGACGTGGTGGTAGTTGGCGTAGTGGTGACTACCAATTACGAGTCACAAATCGTCGTGGTGAAAATCCTGAATGCAATTATGGTGATGATGTCGGTTTTCGTCTTGTCAAAGTGAAAGTGGCGGAAAAAATTCTTGAAGAACCGCCTGAAATCCCCCCAATAGAACCAGAACCATCCCCTGAAAAAGGAAATTCAACGTTGGAAAAGCAAATCGCTGAACTGGAAAAACAGTGGAAACAGCTCAACCAAAAACTCTATCATTTGGAGTCAGAGATACAAAAACAGGAAACCCATGCTAAAGAGATAAAACAGGAAACCTCTATTAAGAAAAAAATTCATGCGATGCGAAAAGAGCGGTTCGCTGCACTTGAAGAACAGTGGAAACTGCTTAATGAACTACGTTCCCGTTTAGAAAGGGAAAAAATATACGAAAATCGTGCCGAAGAAATATTTCGCTTGGAAGCATTGATTAATGACATACATAAAGACTGTGAAAAAAAAGAACAAGAAATGAGCGAATTAGAAACACAACTAAGAATATAACGCGATGCTCAACTTTAATTGGTAAGTCATTGATCGAAAAGTAGGATGGGTAGAACGATAGCAAAATTTCCTCGTTCCCACGCGCTGGCGTGGGAATGCCTTGACGACGCGCCAGCGTCGCGTGATCCATGAAAACTGGACGCTGGCGCGTCCCGAATAGATTCCCACGCCGGCGCGTGGGAACCAGAAAAAAAGACTTTGCCCACCCTACTACTTTAGCTAGGTAGGGTGGGATCGCTCAGCGCTATGATCTTTGACTTTATCCACGATCTATCTGCCCGCTTGCCCACCATTCTTTGAATAACAACAGCCCATTAAATTGAACCGGTGGGCAAAACAAAAAGACGTTTTACCCACCCTACCTGACTTTGAATAACAACAGCCCATTAAATTGAACCGGTGGGCAAAACAAAAAGACGTTTTACCCACCCTACCTGACTTTCTTTAAATCCTTGTCATTGGTTAAAAAGGCTTGACAACCTACCTCGTCAGTTGCCGCAATTTGTAAAGTATCAGGGGTTCGTAAGTTGTAATGTACGCGTAGTTCTGCGGCGAGTGAAGCTATGTTGGCATCTATTGGTATTAATTTAAAGTTGCGACTATTTTGTAATAAATTGCGATACTTTTCTTCAAGAGTTAGTTTCTTCAGTCGCTTAGGATGTACAAGCACTTCAGTTAAAGTGATAACTGAACTATAGCCTATTATTTTTCCAGCATCAATTTGCTGGATAATACCCTGCATTATAGCAAGATAAACCGGATGACGCTCAATAAAGTAAATGAATGGGGAAGTATCTATTCCCAATTTAGTGATCCCGGTAAGTGCTTGAGCAAGCTTATTCATAAAGGGTTATCCCATTCTTGACGTAATTCATCAACATATCTTTGAGCATCAATACCTTGCCAGATTTCAGCCCCTAAGCCTTCTAGTTCTAATAAACTATGCTTGTTCTGCTCAATAGATTTAGAATGACTTGCCAATTTTTGGCTGATAAGAGCAATTAAGTGTAATTGTTCAGCAATTGGAATAGGTTGGATATACTGCTGATATAATTGTTCGACAGTGGTTGCACTCATAATAAGTCATCCTTATTTTGTTTATTCGGGATAATCCTCTTGAATCACTTCTGGTTTTGTGTTGGTGTGAGACAAACCTTCAGAACGTTCAATGAAATCCAAAAAAGTTTTTCCACCGGGTACCTCTTTGACTAACTCTAGGATATCCTTATGAGTATTATCCTGTTTCAAAGTGGCAACCACTTCTTTCATCACTGGCAAAAAGACGCCAACGTTCATAATGACATTCAATAGCGAGTTAAAAGGTGTATTGGCGGTTTGAGGAATCTCTCCGCCGCTGATCGGTTGTGATTGCGTCAAACCTTCCATACCATTAATATTGAGGAACTTAATACCGTCAATTTTATCAACAGGTGACATGAGGCGTTCAACGATCTGCGGCAACACTGGGATAAATTCCTGAACAATTTGCGCATTAATTCTTTTTTGGTCAATGGCATTTTCTGCGTCAACTTTAGCCTTCATGACACTCGCTTCAGCTAGCCCTTTTCTCGTCAAAGCTTCAGCATCTTTTTCCGCTGCTGTGCCATTTGCTTCAGCAGCCTCTTCTTTTGCTTTTGCGATTTCTTTAATCTTGTACGTTTCTCCTTCTACATCCGCCTTAATTGATGCAATTTGTTGTTGGGCTTCTATTGCTGACTTGATGATTTCAATTTGCTTCCTTCCTTCTGCTTCTTGTATTACAGTCGCATTTTTCGCTATTACCTCCGCTTCATTTTTTTCTTTTTCTTGTTCTGCAACCTTGATTTTTAAAGCCATTGTTTGCTGTTTTTCTTTTGCAAGTTCTTCATTCCTTTTCTCCTTCTCAAGGTTTACCTGATGCTCTTTCTTGCTGATTTCTTCTTCTCTTACCTTTTCTTTTAGACGAGCCTGATTTTCCGCATCTTTACATTCTTGCTCTCTCTCCTTTTCTCTAAGAGATTTTTTATGCATCAATTCTTTCAGCGCAGAATCCCTCTCATAGTCTTTTAGGCTTAGCTCATATTCCTCCTGTTTACGAATTGCAGCCCTATTCTTGTTTCCAAGGTCGAATTCATGTTCCTTCTTTTGACGTTCTTCTGCTATTTTCATCTTTTCAATAAGTAGCTCATTTTCCTGAACTTTACTGATTTTTTCTATTTTTCTTATTCCCTTTAAATCTTCTATATCTTCACGACTATGTGCTTCAAGAGGTGACTGGCGGTGGAGTTCAATTGACACTTCACCTATTCGATATCCGTTAAAGATGACTTCTTGAGTTTTTTCAACGAGTTCTCCGTTTCTTTCTGGTGCTAATTGATGTAATATCTTTTCCTTAATTTGATTATCATCATCGTTGATTTTTTCAATCTCAATACTTTGTATCACTGATTTAAGGGCTGTCAATAAACCACCCCTTAAATAATCTTCAACCCGATCAATCTCGAAAGTTTCCTGACATCCTAACTTTTCGGCTATCCAGAAAATATCTTTGTCCGTTTTATTAACGCCAACCTTAAACACAATTTTAATTTCTACACGGACACCATCTTTACAACGAAGGCTTTCCTCCTCTACTCGCTCAATAACGATTTTCTTCGTTTTGAGATCAATCAACCTGACGCTATGAACAGAACGAAACGCAAATGCTGAGCCAGTACAAACTTGATATTGTTTGCTCCAAAAGGAGTTTTTAATAAGTACCTGACTCGGTTCTATCTTTTTCATGGCATGTATAGTCAGCAGCAACCCCAGAAAAAAAAGGCTACCGACAACCAACAGTATTATAGACAGTAATCCCATTTTTTTTTCTACCTCAATAAATTTTTAGTGGATGTGAATGATGCGAATTAAGAGTTGAAATTTTGGAGTCCAAAGCTTTAGCTTTAGGGTTTTTTTTCGTCAGTTGAAATTTTGGAGTCCAAAGCTTTAGCTTTAGGCGTTTTTTTCTGGAGTCCAAAGCTTTAGCTTTAGGCGTTTTTTTCTGGAGTCCAAAGCTGTTGGCGAAGGTAACCATAGTATTAGTCCCTAAAGCTGAAGCTTTGGACTCCAGAATAAAACTAATTGATTTTAAACAGATTTATTAATCCTTAAGTCGCATTTGACTTTCTAAAGAATCAATTTCTTCTTCAACTTTTTGACAAGCGGCACTTGTCTCTGCAATGATATGTTCTAAGCGGAGCTTTTCGTTAGCCCTAGTTTCTAATATATTTTGGTTTTCGAGGGCAGAAAGTTTTTTATTAAGCAGTTCCCATTGTTGTTTCAATGTGGCAATCCGTGCTGTTATTCGTATTTTTTTACCCCCACCTATTCTGCTTATATTTAGGCGTTCATCCCACGCCTTAGCACTTTCATCATTAATCTCAGACAGATTCTCCCATTTTGAAAATAAAAAATCAACCTTAGCTGCTAACCCGGCACTTCGCAACATATCTTCTTTGTAAATTTCCTTAACCACGCCAACGATACGATGGGTAGCATAGTGATAAAGAAGCCCACCACTTTGCCCTTGCCCTTGAATCGCACCTTCAACTTCAACATCATAGTCAACAAACCGTGTTATACGCCCGGAAAATACACCGATACCCGCTTTGTTTTTATGTATGCCGGGATAGCCGACACTAATCACTTCGTCTCCCCTAGATTTTTTGGGAACACGCCCCAAGGGTACGCAATGATCAATCCTATCAGGTATTTTGATAACGGCAATATCCAAATCCGCAATAGATTTTTCCTTGTCAAGCCGCCCTAAAAATTTGTCGCCTGCTTCAGATTCAATAAAAATATTTGAGTCAAAAGCGACAGCCTCTTGAATGCAATGCCAAGCGGTTAAAATATAACCCGCTTTTGTGATAAAAAATCCAGTCCCTTTAAACCCCGTACTCTTGGGGCTGGTAGAAATTTTGACGGTTATTTGTTCCAGTTCATCCTGAACAAACTTTTTTAACTGATTATCCATCGAACCAAACTGCCCCCCTTTTTAAGAACAATCACAAAGACGTTCTATAAATTTTCCGATAACTAATATACTAGCCACCGCCACGACATTAACGGGCAGGCCCGCAAAAACAGTTAAACCATCTGCCACGGCTGCAATTAATAAGGGCTCCTGCATTTTTTCTTGTTTTTTTTGACAATAATCAGCACAAAGTCCCTTTAACGTACCTCGTTGTTTATTAAACCATTTTTCAAATAACCTTTTAAGCTCAGCAAAATCGGGAATGACACCAACCTGCGTCGAATATTGTTCACCTTCCGTTTTTTCAAATAGCCCAGTATACCAATCCTGATACAACTTGTCTTCATCTGATAAATAGTTTTCAATTTGGGATTCTATTTTACTATCCATAAAATATATTCTCACAAAAATTATCGTTGATAAAGTTTTATTATAACACGCACTATTCGACTTTAATTATAGCGTTTCCCGATTGGATGAAAGGACAACCACCCCAACCCCTCCTTAATTAATGAGGGGACACAGGAGTGGTTACGCAAACGGAAAATCCTATATCACTTGTTGATTTTGATCATTTTAAAAAAATGTACCATAAAATGGCACCTATCATTTTTGAAAGCATTCTTAACAATAACGGAAGGCGATGGAATTTTAGAAAGGATTTTAAAGAGACTCATTTATTTTGACAGGTTATTTTTTAATAATAACAAATAAAATCAAATACTTAAGTTAAATCCTTGTCTAATGAATATCTATGGATGCCAAAAAGTTCGGTTTTCCGTTTTTTATAAATCCTTTATAAAATGCAATCCTTGTAGTTATTGTCCGGAAAATGGGAATGCGCCCCTCATTTTTGAAAGCAATCTTAACAATAACGGAAGGCGATGGAATTTTAGAAAGGATTTTAAAGAGACTCATTTATTTTGACAGGTGATTTTTTAATAATTAAAATCAAATGCTTAAGTTAAATCCTTGTCTAATGAATATCTATGGATGCCAAAAAGTTCGGTTTTGTTTTCCGTTTTTTATAAATCCTTTATAAAATGCAATCCTTGTAGTTATTGTTCGGAAAATGGGAATGCGCCCCATTTAATGTGATTCAACATTTTCCAAAAATATTAATATAAACAATTGATTTTTAATAAAAATTTAAGTATTTAACACCGCTTACTTTCATTTTGAGATATTGCTCTCTAAACCCATTTTCAGTTATCATGGTAGTCGTTTTTATTATTTGTACATTCATTCATAGGAGTTAAAATGGCAACTGTTAGTACAAGTGAGTTTAAATCTGGGCTGAAATTGATGTTTGATGGTGATCCTTGTACCATCATAGAAAATGAGTTTGTTAAGCCCGGTAAAGGGCAGGCATTTAATCGGGTTAAGTTTCGTAATCTCAAAACGGGGCGGGTGATAGAACGAACTTTTAAGTCAGGGGAGGCGATGGAAAGAGCCGATGTCATGGAGATAGACATGGAATACTTATATAACGATGGTGAAATTTACCACTTTATGGCACCTGAGACTTATGAACAATATGAGGCTAATCTGGCTGTCGTCGGTGATGCGGCAAAATGGCTGAAAGGTCAAGAACAATGCGTGGTGACGCTTTGGGATAATAATCCTTTAGCCGTGGCACCACCCAATTTTGTCGTACTTGAAGTCACGGAGACTGATCCCGGTTTACGTGGGGATACTTCTGGCGGGGGTAGTAAGGCAGCAACCTTGGAAACAGGTGCTGTTGTGCGGGTACCTTTATTTCTCAATATCGGTGATTTGATTAGGGTTGATACCCGTACTGGGGAATATTTAGCACGCGCAAAAGAGTAAATATTCAGTCATGATGGAGATCAAAGTAAGCGCATTCCCAAAAAAAGGGTTATTATTAATATCAATTTCCCTGTTTTGAGTACAACGTCAGGGGAATGCGCTCGATTCATCCTTAGTCATTTGCTTTATCGTTCAAGGCGATAAACATCAACTCGTGCTGGTGGAAGATTACTCCATACCGTTTTATGAGAGATATGTTTAAATTGGGAGGGCAAGGGCTTTGATTTTCCGCTTATATCATAAGTAAATTGAATCAATAAACCATTTTTGGGTAATAATACTTTTTCAATTTGTTTAATGATACCTTGTCTAACAGGCTGAGGTAGCGACAACAACGGCAAACCAGAAACGACAGCACTCACTTGTTGATAGTCATCACCCAAGAAATGACATAATTGCATGGCATCTCCTTCAATAATTCGTACTTGGGGATATTGCTTGTGTAAATAATCTGCTAGGTTCGCTGATTGTTCTATCGACACTAAACGCTCTGGAGCAATGCCATGTTGTAATAAAGCCTTCGTTACGACACCAGTTCCGCTTCCTAATTCTACAACCAGTTTTGATTTTGTGAGGGGTACGAAACTTGCCATCGTCTTTGCAAGCCGCCGCGAACTTGGGCAACCTGTTCCCATTGTTCGAGGTGTACGCAGTATTTCGCGAGTAAATAATATCCACGGGGGCGGTTGGGATTGACTGATTTTTTTACCCCTCTGTGGAATTTCTCGAATTGAGTCAATAAACTTTCGTGAAAGGTTGACATCACGAACTTTGGCAACAGATTTATTAATAAATGTTTTTGCTTTCAATAGGTTATGTTGAATCACTTATTCATTCCTTTTAAGGAGGGCGAACACACAGGTTCGCCCATACAACATCTGAATACGTGGGATTTTGTAGGGGCAGACCAGTGTGAAGACCCTTAAGTTAATGGCATTGACGTGACACTGGGGTGTAGAAAATGGGTTACACCAAGGCTCAAGGGAACCAGAAAAACTATCAAAATTTTTGAAAGGATGATGAGGCGTGCTGATTTATTATGTCTCCATCACTTTCGTTGTCACCGATATTTCAGGTGGATTCTTCAACGCCCTTTTCACGCTACATTCATTAGTTGCACGAACCAAGGCAGAG
>Ga0233403_10001422_pt1 | contig 11165 bp, 12 predicted proteins | sample Na_oxic_1_MG_FD_179866 | JGI IMG/M metagenome (GOLD analysis project Ga0233403, IMG submission 179866) | Seawater microbial communities from Saanich Inlet, British Columbia, Canada - Na_oxic_1_MG | ecosystem: Environmental > Aquatic > Marine > Inlet | place: Canada: British Columbia | collected...
CTGAAGGTTTGGACTCCAATGCCAAATCTGAAGGTTTGGACTCCAATGCCAAATCTGAAGGTTTGGACTCCAATGCCAAATCTGAAGGTTTGGACTCCAATGCCAAATCTGAAGGTTTGGACTCCAATGCCAAATCTGAAGGTTTGGACTCCAACGCCAAATCTGAAGGTTTGGACTCCAACGCCAAATCTGAAGGTTTGGACTCCAACGCCAAATCTGAAGGTTTGGACTCCAACGCCAAATCTGAAGGTTTGGAAGTGCTTGGAGTCCAAACCTTTAGATTTGGAAGTTTTTTTAAGGTACCGGAACCTTCATCAATAGTTCTTTGATTACATGATCTGCATTAATACCTTCAGCTTCGGCATTAAAAGACAGTACCAAACGATGGCGTAAAACATCGTAGGCAAGTGTTTGAATATCTTCAGGATTAACATAATCCCGATTCTGTAACCAAGCATGAGCACGGGAACAACGAGCTAATGCAATGGTAGCCCGTGGACTGGCTCCAAATGCTATTAATTTTTTTAGCGTTTCATCATAAGGTGTCGGATCGCGTGTAGCAATGACCAACCTGATTAAATATTCTTCTAATTGCGGGGCAAGATGGACATTCAACACTTCTTGACGAGCCGTAAATAGAATATCTTGTTTTAGTTGGGTAGGTTCACTTTGAAATTGACACTGAGCTTCCTTATGGTTCAAGTGCAAAATTATTTGTTCATCGGCAAATTTAGGATAATCTACTTGCACTTTCATTAAAAAACGATCTTGTTGGGCTTCTGGCAAAGGGTAAGTACCTTCCTGTTCAATAGGATTTTGGGTTGCCATCACTAGAAACAGTTTTTCTAATGAATGAATATTTTGCCCAATTGTTACCTGACGTTCTTCCATTGCTTCCAACAATGCTGACTGCACTTTAGCCGGCGCACGATTGATTTCGTCAGCGAGTATGAAGTTGTGAAAAATAGGCCCTTGTTGAAATTTAAACGCGGCATCTTTTTCGTTATAAATATCAGTACCGGTTATATCTGCCGGTAATAAATCCGGCGTAAACTGAATGCGATGAAAAGTGCAGTTAAGTCCGGTTGCTAAGGTTTTAATAGCTTTGGTTTTCGCAAGTCCAGGTACACCTTCTACAAGTAGGTGACCATCTGCTAATATGGCAATCAACATACGCAGTACCAATGGCTCTTGACCAATGATATGTTTATTGATGTGTTGTTGTAATTGCTCAATAGCCGGTTTTATTGACATTGTTTCCAAAAATTCTCCTTTGTTTAGGAATGCGCATGAAATAATTAGGGCAACCATAAAGGATTGCCCCTACGTCACATGATGATTTGTAGGGACAATCCCTTGTGGTTGCCCTTACGTCTCTTTGGTTTCTTTGATACTCTCCTTTAATTATTGTCTTATTTACCACCTGCCCATCTATCAGATAATTCATCATTCACACTTGGCTGATTATTATCCTTAGGCGTAATATATGGTTCAGACGGTTTCGGTGTAATCAATTCTCCAAATTTATATTCAACGTCAATATTTTGAATATTATCATCTTTAGGCAATGTCGGTATCGTAATAGATGGTTTAAACGATTTGGACGTAATCAATTTTCCATAACTATCTTCGATAACGTAATAAATACCGTCTAAGAAATGTTTTTCACAAGTTTTTTTTAAACTTATTGGATCATATTTTTCTTCCATAGTTTTGCCAAAGGTACGATTTTCTTCACCAACATTTTTGTCCATTTGCCAAAATGTCTCAATACGCATATCATCGGGATGATATAAAATACCGCTACCATCTTTTTTACCGTTCTTAAAATAGCCCTCGTAACAACTACCATTATCATAGACATAAAGTCCCCATCGATTCATGCAATTGTCCGGCGATTCGAGACAACCGAAGTTTTCTTCTTCCTCAACTGGAAGAGCAACAGTATTGTCCAAGACGCTATCCGGTTTTGGTGTTACCGGTTTTGGTGTTGGTGGTGTTAGCGGTTTTGGTATTACCGGTTTTGGTGTTGTTGAACAAGCGTAAAGAAAACTTATGACTAATATTCCAAAGTAAATATTTTTCATACTAATTAAAACTCCGTCACTAGTTTTTATATTATAATATCCGGCACCAAAAATCATCCAATGTTTTGCCAAGCATAAACATTAGCTACGCCATTTTTGGCAGATATCTACTGAATCATAAATTCATTATATGCTAATAACCCGTATTTTTACCGTGCTGTTTCCCATCTTTACCATCGTTATGATAGGCTATCTGTATGCACGTTTACGCTCAGTCAACATAGCCATCATTAACAGTTTTAGTATCGAAGTTTTTAGTCCTGCCCTATTATTCAGTGTGCTAGCCGATCAATCTTTTAACATTATGGATTACCAATCGTTAGTGCTAGCAGCAACGCTCATGGTATTTGGTTCCGGTTTAATAGTATTGCCACTCACCCGTTGGCTCAGCATTAATCCTAAAACTTTGATTCCATCTATGATGTTTGTTAACGCCGGCAATATGGGTATTCCTGTCGCTCTGTTTGCATTGGGCGAGCTTGGCTTATCAGCGGCGACGTTATTTTTTATTATTATTGCCACTTTAAATTTTACTTTGGGAATCGCCATGGTTAATCGTAGTGCATCTTGGTTTAGTTTATTAAAATTACCCCTATTCCAAGCCACCATAGCCGGTTTAGTGGTTAGTCTGACACCAATCAGTGTACCCACCTTATTGCTCACGCCCATTAAAATGTTAGGAGCTTGTGCTATTCCTATGATGTTACTATCACTTGGGGCACGATTAAACGATATTGATTTCACCTATTGGCAAATTGGATTATTGGGGGCAATATTGCGTCCCATTTCTGGCGCGTTGATGTTTTTATTAGTACGCCCTTGGTTTACATTAACCCCTTTACAAACGGATGGACTTCTGATACTTGCGGTATTACCGCCGGCGGTTGTCAATTATGTTATTGCCGAACAATATCAACAAGAGCCGTCTAAAGTAGCCGCGATTGTTATGCTAGGCAATTTGATGAGTTTTATCAGTTTACCGATTGCTTTAGCATTTATCCTCAATTCTACCGTTCCTTAATTCCTAACTTTTGGCAAGTTTCTATATCATCAGGAATATATACTCTTTCTCTAGGTATAATCAATTTATCAAAAGATAAATCTTTTTCCCTTTGCTCGGCAACAAAATCACTCATATTTATTATTTCAATTGCCTCTTTTTTTCCATAAGATTCAAGAGCATTATCTCTCAAACCCAATTGAATTGCTCTTCTATCTACTTTCTCACCTATTGGAATGTGATCCGGATCCCATTGTAAGCGTACCGAAGACGTTTTTATCTTCTCCTTCCAAGACTCCGGTGTCCATTTTATTCTATTAGAATAGCGAGAAGATACCGCCAAACTTAATAAATTATCAAAAAACTCACGTCTTAATCTAATCGCTAAAATAATTTCCTGACCTTCTTTTGTTCCCCAACCGGAGCGATACATCATCCACAAGAAATTAGGTTTGATCCAACTCATTCGGGTATATTTAAAATCACCACCAAAATATCCATTTTTTAAGGCAAAATTGCCTATAGATTGTCTATATGCTTGATAGACAATTATAGTTTCATCATCATAATTAGCCAAAATATGTTTACCGGTTTGGGGCCAGTTCTCTATTTGTCTTAAATAAGCTTCGGTTTCAATATTCATATTTGTCGTTAACCTTTTACCCTCAACAACTAAAAATGGTTGGCAGTTTCATGGCAAAACTAAACATTCATAGAATATATGTTACCCGCTTCCTTTTTTCAAAAGCTTGGCTACGTTTGCATTATTGCCTTAAAATGGTACTTCTTTATCTTTGATATCAAAAGTATTTTTTCTGGAATCATCATTTAATTTTGAAGTATGATTTTCCTCAATATTGAGTTCTGGAATCGGATTTTCCCAAATAATTTCAGCCGTTAATTGTCCTTCTGTTTGAACAAAATATCGGATAGCATGTCGTGCTTGTTCTTGATGAATCAAATGACGTTTTGGAAGTTTTGTCCACTCGTGAGCAGTCGCAACCCAGAATTTAATAACTTCATCACTTTTAGTATTCTTATCCCTTACACTTACCAAGTGATGGGGTTCTTTTTCAGCATTGTAATAATGTAATAATGTTTCATTACAACACAAATTTATATTCATATCAATTTTTGAGGACAAAATAACACCTACCATTATTATACCGTTCTTGTTTTGATATTGTTCTTCTAGTCGGTTAAAAGTCTCTTCAATTTTCTCAAGAGTTGATATGTCAAAATAACATTGAATTTCAGAAGGATTTTCATCATACAAAACGATCTGACATAAAAACATACATATAAATCCTCTATTTCTACCAATTTTCCTTCTGTACTAATAAATAAATGGGGTCAGAGTAACAAGCAAAATAGAGCAAAATAGGGGACAGACCACATTTATTTTAGAAGCGAACTTGATTTTTAAAAAGAATATACTCTTTGTCTCTTTCAAACACGTCGCTTTTATTGGAAAAGGGAAAAATAAAATGTGGTGCCCAAAAGTCAAAACGTACACCTCTACGTTTTCCTCTCTCTTCAACATAAACAAACCAATGAGCTTCAGGATATTCTTTGGCATCTAATCTTGGCATTGGACTTGTTCCTAACAATACTAACAATAATTGGGGTCATAGTAAAATTAATCTGAGAGAAAACGACCGTAATTAATGTTACTCTGACCCCAATTATTATTTAATACTTCACGCATAGAAGGTTCTTCAAGCAAAAAAACTAGTTCCTTCATAATGGATGCGCCCCTTTTAAAAATCCTTCTGTCCACAAAGCTCCCGGTAAATTACCAACCTCAACCAATCGTTTTAAGAGTTGCTTTTCTGCCGTCGTATGCACTTGAGTATAACCGTCTTTTTTAGTTAACCAAAAAACTTCTGTTAATTCGGCACCATTCAAGAAATCGGGGGAATGGGTGGACACAAATACTTGGCTTTCTCCCATGAGCGCGTACAAGCTAAACTCTTCTGCTAATATCATTAGAATATCAGGATAGAGTTGATTTTCTGGTTCTTCGACACATAACAAGGTGTGGGGGTTAGGATCGTGTAATAGCAACAAATAGGCAAATAAGCTAATCATGCCATCGGAAACCTGCCATGATAGAAATGCTTTTTTAAAAGCACTTTCTTGAAATTGGAGTGAAATACGTCCATCTTCAGTGTTCACCAGTTCAACTGAGGATAATCCTGGTACTCTTTGTGCCATTTTTTGCAAGATTTCCTGATATTTATCCGGATGATTGTCGTACAAAAAACGTGCAAATAAAGCTAAGTTATCACCACAGTTAGATAAATGTTCGTCGTAACCGGTGGTTCGATTCATTTTTCTGGCTTCGTTGATTTGGATATTAGAAAGATGCCAATTTTCAATGAAATGGCGCAATTCTCCGGCGACTTCAAACTGTTGTAGTTGCCCCAATCCATTTAATGCCAAAATGTCTGGTGATACCAGCTTTTGTTCTTGATATTGGTCATTAGATGCGATGACTTTGCCCAGCCCTTGACTAAAATCAAGAAAATGCTTGGGGCTGCCACCACGATTTTTAGGGCGATATTTTAAAATTTCGCGTTTTACGATAGGCTTGTTATTGACAATATCTATAATTAGACTATAAGTGACTAAAGAAGAGGTGGTTTTTAAGTCCCTAAATTTGAGTTCTAATTCAATTGGTGCCAAGCTACCTCGACTCACAACTTCAGAAAAACCACCCCGTTTTGCCAATGCTTGCTTGACGTTGTAGGTTAAGGCATCATGTAAAAATCCAAATAAATCAAATAAACTGGTTTTGCCAGTGCCATTCGCACCCACAAAGACACAGCAGTTTGGTAACTTATTTAGAGTCACATCACGAAACATGCGAAAATTTTTCAGGCGGATAGATTCTATTCTCATTTTGACTAACCTTTTTGGTAACTAAAATTTTAGAATTTTCAGAATAACTGCTCTTAATTTATCTGAATCAGAATTCACCGGATTATAGAATTTCCAGAATAACGGCTTTGGGAAGGAAAGCGCGTGAACCCGTTTGGGTAAGCAGAAATGCTTTGCGAAGCTTGGTGCTTCTACCCTACGCGATTCATTCGGTTTTTTTTAAAAAGACATCTTCAAATTCACCACTTTTCAATAAATAATCAACCGTTTCGCGGATGACACTTTCAGTAAGCTTTTTAACAATGATCATGTCAGGACAGCAAAAATACAAGCCATTTTTACATTCTCCAGTCTTAGCATTCTTCTCAAACAGAGATTGAATGTTGTTTAAGGTGAAGAATGTCGCAACATAACTTTCCCCTTTGGGAAAATGGACTTCAACGTCTACATTATCATTCTCCATGTTGAGGCCATTTATACCGGCCCTAATGAGTAACTTAAAGGAAAGTTCCATAGTGATTTTGGCCCCTTAATTTTTACATTTGTTCTCGTCGACGATATACCCAAGCCTTTAGTGTCAAAGGATTGAGAGGTTCTGGCATGTCTTTCCTAATACAATCAAGAATGACTTCATGTTCCAAAAATGACGCGATAACTTCTGCGACAACGTCTTCCATTGATTCACGATCTTCCTCGGCGATTTCACCATCAAAATAGCAGTGGATAACAATCTGGCTCTCATTCCAATCACAAGTAATACCACGCAAGGCTTCTGGAACTTCTCCAAGCAAAGCGACTTGCAATGTTAACAAAACTTCTATTCTGAGTTCATTTTCATTCATGTCATGGACGTGCTGGTACAATGTGTGCTCCTGCTGTATTTAATTGTTGCTTTTTGTGTGGGAACTCCTATAGTTGTTCCCTCAGCCACATATAGATTTTCAGAAAAATTGTGGCTCCGGATGCGTCAATGTACTTCTATTTGGTTGATAATTGTTATGCCCCTGAAGGTGTTTCCATGGCGATTGTTCGTTAATTTTAGCACTTAATATAAATATACTCAACACCGTTATCCCCTGAGCTTTTTAAATCTCCCAAAACACCATGATACTGATGGACGGGGTTGCAAACCCCGGGAGGCCTAAAGCTCATTTTGTGATGGTGCCAAGTATACTAAAACCAGTATTGCTATAATAACAAAAATGAGCGTAGAGTGAGTAGGAATTTCGAGTTAACTACAGTTAACCTATGCTACGTTCGCTTTACACCGTTAATGTATTTATTAGATTAGAATAATTGGTAAATTAGATAGTCTAAATACAAATTGTCTTTACTCAATTTAAATTGTCTTTACTTAAGCGAAAAAATGATACAAAATAAAAAAATAAGTCGCTGAACCCGAGCACTAGCAAAGGGTGAGCTCAATCGTTATGCAACCAAAGTCGATAACTATATGTAATTTTGTGATCTAATGTACCAAATTACCGGAGGAAATTATGAGCAAGAAAGATTTTGAAGATATGCTTTTAAAGCATGAAACCGTAAAATCAGATGTTGATTGGGAGAAAAAAAAGCAAGAGTGGTTTAATTTTGTTCAACAGTTTTATGACGAAGTTGGGCAATGGCTAAAACCTTATGTTGATCAAAAAAAACTCGGATATGATTATCATGATATTAGTTTAACGGAAGAGTACATCGGAACTTATCCGCTCAAAGCAATGAATATCAATTTTGCCGGGCAACAGGTTAAGGTTGAACCAATTGGAACTTTGTTGTTCGGTACTAAAGGTCGCATTGATATGGAAGGTGCTAGGGGTAGAGTTCAATTTATCTTGGTAGATAGAGATAGCAAAGGAATGAAAGTAAACGTACCCATATCCATTAAAAGGGAACTCAAGAAAGAAAATCAAGAGCGAAAAGAGCCTGATTGGGTGTGGAAAATATTATTGAAAGAACAAAGACGAATAGCTTATGAGGAGTTTAATGAAGAGAATTTCTTTGCTGCTCTGATGGAAATTATTAATGTCTAATAAAGTATCTTTTTCAGGTAAACATGGTTCGCTTGAAGATATTGAGGAATATTATGTTGATAGCGAAAATGCTTTAAATTGTTATTTTGAATCTTCAGATGCAGACAGAATTATTCCAGCAAAGTTCATCGGTTATACCAAGGAGGAAATTGGCAATGAGCTTAAGTCACGAAAGGAATCGCTCGGCAAAATGTGCTCACTTGAAATTCTAGCTGCAATTGAAGCTAAATTTCGCATAGATTACTTAGTTAGAAGCCAAAAGAAGAAGAAAGATGATTTATCGAAAGAGTTTCGTAAAATCTATCAGACAAAGAAAAATAAGGCATCACTGAAAGATGATATCATTCGGACTTGGAAAAGCAAATACCCGCAGCATAAAACAAGATTGGACAATCTAGGAAAAGCTTTAGATTACAGGAATTGGCTGGCTCATGGACGATACTGGATGCCAAAAAAGTCTCCTCATATTTCAAAATATGATTACTTAACAATATATACGCTCGCGTCAGATATTTTAGGAAATATGGAGCTACATGAGAACTAACATGTATAAGAAAAATGGGACGCTACCCTTTTTAAGATTTTTAAGCAAAGCCTAACTTGCGCTGAACCCTACGCTTGCGGCGCCGGTTAGCTTGAACGTTAGCTTATATTTGTTATCAGTAATTTCCAAAAGAGTGACTGGATATGGCATATAGTGATTTTACATTTGAAAAATTTAATTTTTTTAGTAACTGCTTTGAAATAAATTTCAAGGCTGATAGCGAAAGTCTGCTCTAGCCGCCTAAGTAGTTTAGGAACGTGCATAAAATAACTTGGGAAACGTAAGGGTAACCACAAGGGATTACCCCTACGAAACACCGATTGATGTAGGGGCATACCGATTTGGTTGCCCTAGTTGTTTTATGCACGTTCCTTAGCTGGCTTTAGACGGCTGATGCTGTTAGCCTTGAGATTTATCTCAAGGCTTTTTTTAAACTTCAAAGAAATCCGATTTTTTCTAAAAATCGGATTTCTGGCGAATATTGAGGAGATAAAGTAGAATGGATAACACAACTAAAAACGGTTTCTCATTATTTAATTTCTAATTACCAATACATGTCTGTTTACATTCCCCAGTACCAACACGATATTTTTGTGAGCTATGCACCAGTCGATAACGAACCGTTTGCCGGGGCAGATAGGGGCTGGGTAACAACTCTAATTCATAACCTTAAAATTGCCTTAGGCAGGAAGTTAGGTAACTCAGATGCTTTTTCGCTGTGGATAAATGATCAATTACGCGGTAATATTGCCGCTACCCCTGATGTTATTGAACGGCTAGAAAATTCCGCGACGCTAGTGCTTATTTCATCGGCAGCCTATTTTCAATCAGAACAGTGTCAATCAGAACTCACCTTTTTTGTGAGTCTTGTTGGGCAAAGTTCTGGGCGCGTGTTTGTCATTGAAATTGACAACGTAGAAACACCACCAGAATTAAGCGATTTACGCGGTTATCCATTTTGGGTACGAGATGATGATACCAGTAGAACCCGTCCATTAGCTGAAATCCCAAAGCATGAGGAACTAGTTGAATATCATAAAAAACTTGGTGATTTGGCTTATGAATTAGTAAATAAACTCAATATTTTAAAAGAGAAAACTTCACAAGAACCAGCCTTTAATTCACCGGCGAAGCGCGTTGAGCCAAGAGCAAATGCACCGGTAGTTACAAGCCACCCGTCTGTGGATGCGGAGCCAGCTACCGTTTTCCTTGCCGAAGTCACGGCTGATTTGGAAACATATCGTCAAGATGTTAAATCTTATCTTAATCAACACTCAGTGCGCGTGTTACCGGATAAAAAGTATTCACTCACCACAATTGCCCAAAACTTAGATCAAGATTTGAGGCAATGTCGTCTGTTTGTGCAATTGCTCAGCGAAAAAACCGGCGGTTTAGATTTGGTCCAATTTCAATATGAACATGCGGGGGCGGTTGGTTTGCCAATTTTGCAATGGCGTGATCCTACAATCGAATTGAAAAAGGTAGAAGATTCCGCCAATTACGAATTACTAAAAACCCCCACGGTGATCGCAACAGAATTGGTGTATTTTCAAGAAATTGTCCTTAAACAACTCCAACCGAAAGCTGAAAAAAAACCTATCATTGTTACGGATAATGTTTGGGTATTTATTAATGCAAGTCCCGAAGATAAAATATTGGCCGGTAAAATTAAGGATATTTTAAAAGCACAAGGTATTGAATACAGTTTGCCTTTAGAAATTACTGCTGATACGCAGCCGGCTGAAATGCGTGAAGATTTAGAACAAAATTTATTGGCTTGTGATGCGGTTATCATGCCCTACCATAAAACCCCGGCGGCAAAAGTGCGTCAATACCTTATCCAGTGTCGGCGTATGCAGCCACGACGAGAACAACCTCTTAAAGTAGTGGCGATTTGTGATGAACCATTTCCCAATAAACTTCCTATTGAGATGAACTTATGTAACGTCCGTATTTTAGAATGTCCAACGTTACAAGTTGATAGTTGTATCCACAAATTTATGATAATGGTAAATGATGAATTGTGAATTGTGAATTGTGAATTTAATGTATTTAAAATACTGAACGTATTCAAATTTGGATAATGAATGGCTCAGTAGCCCTTTGATAAATCCGTTATATCAAATAACTTATGATATTATAACTCACAATCAGCGATTCACCATTCATCATTTACCATTTACCATTCATCATTCATCATTCACAATTCACAATTATGAGCGATTTTCCCTATCCCGGTTTACGCCCGTTTGAACGTGATGAAAACGACATTTTTTTTGGGCGCGAAGAACAAACTGACCAACTTATTAAACGTTTAGGAGATACCCATCTCTTGGCAGTGCTAGGACAATCCGGCTGTGGTAAGTCTTCTCTAGTACGCACTGGCTTATTAGCCGGTTTAGAAACCGGCTTTCTAACCACGGCTGGGGGAAGTTGGCGAATAGCTGAACTGCGTCCCGGCAATCATCCATTTTGGCGTTTAGCTGAAACCTTTGTAGAAAACCAAGTTTTACCGGATACAATTGCCAATTTTACCGAACCGGCTGAGGCCGTTGCTTTTATACAAGCCAATCTACAACAAGGCCCTTCTAGTTTACATGAAATTTTGCAAGAAACGCCAT
>Ga0233403_10001423_pt1 | contig 11162 bp, 7 predicted proteins | sample Na_oxic_1_MG_FD_179866 | JGI IMG/M metagenome (GOLD analysis project Ga0233403, IMG submission 179866) | Seawater microbial communities from Saanich Inlet, British Columbia, Canada - Na_oxic_1_MG | ecosystem: Environmental > Aquatic > Marine > Inlet | place: Canada: British Columbia | collected...
TCAGGGCGAAACCTTTCTTCTGTCTATTTAAGTGACGGTTGTTTATGATCATTGCTAGGAATTTGCTTTTTGAGTGAGGTGTTCGGAGGGGCTTTCAGGGGGTTGCTGGATATTGAACCATACGTAAAAAACCCCACCCCCGTGTGACCGAAGAGTGGGGTTGGGATATTTGTTAATTTTCCGAGGCCGGATTACCTGCGGCGACGGAGGATCAGTGCGAGTCCACCAAGGCCGATAAGGGCGGTGGAGGATGGCTCGGGGACCGCCAAGCCATTGACGGCGCTGTCCCAGTCGGTGGCGATGCGCAGTTCGTCGATGCGGATGCCTCCATCGCCGTCGCCGTTCGTCAAGAAGCGCAGCGACTGCAAAGTGACCCCGGAGGCCCCACTTTGAGTCACCTGCCAGCTGACGGGTTCCGCTGCGAGCGTGGCGCTGTTGCCGTCGGCTTCAATCAGGGAGGCGAAGATGGCACCGCTTGCTCCCCCGACACGTTTCATCGCCAAGAGGTAGGTCGTATCATCGACGAAGGCACCGGCGGCAGTGCCACCGCCACCCTCAATATACCCGTCTGCATCGGGGGACGCAAACAAGGTGCCGTTTGAGATCCCGACATTCGCCCGCATGTTGCCGGTGGCTCCAGCACCGGAAAAGAAGCCGAAACGCAGATCCGCCTCAGAAGCCCCACCGGTCGTGCTACCCGCGTAAGCACGCACCAGCGCGGTGAAATAGAGCGTTTGGGTCTCGAGAGGGATTGAGGACGTGAAATCGCGTTCATTGCCCTTGCTCGTATCCGACCACACGTGGGTGCTGCCATCCGAGGTCAAGGCTGGAGACTGGCCAAAGTAGAGGCTCTGGCCGGTGCCGCTCGTCGACAGGTCAGCGACCCCGGTGTCGGCCCAAGCACCCGACCAGCCGGTGCCACCATTCTGCCCACTGATCGAGCCTGCGTAATTAAAGTCTTCGGAGGCGATGAGCGCGGCGTTCAGTGAGCCAGCCATAAGTACGGGGATGGCGGCGCGAAAGAGAAGGATAAATGGTGAGGCTTGCGTTTTCATGGGATATGGTTGTTTTCGTTTTGGTTTTTGTTTAGTTCGATTCAACCTGCGAATTTAGACAACTCACTCAGGCTCTTGGCACAAAGTATAAACAAAACGATCACGACGACAAACTAAAATACTTATCAAATTACCACAATAAGTTATACATTTCGAACACCAATAATGACATGAATCCATTCGAATCGCACATCGACGCAGCGGAAGCGGTTTTCCGTTGCGTTGATTTCCATTCATCTCAAGGGTTTCACGCCTGCCTACCTTCACGTCATCTCATCTTTCGGGTGTGGCCAGAACAAACATAAGGGCGCTGCATCGTGCCGGCGAGATACCCGATCCGGGTTTAACGACAACGCCCTCCTTTTTGGTTCCCTTAAAGGCATAGCTCCCCAGCTCCACCCAACCCGATGGCCCCGGGCGCATATCGACGACCAGGGATTCACTGCCCCCGCCGTTATTAATGACTATTCCCTGTCTGGCATCGTTGCTGGGGTGGGCAACTCTGTAGATATACACTGTATACTCACCCGCTTTGTTAAGGGGAGAAGCGAACACCGCACTGCCCCCTTTATCGCTGAATCTGCTCTTCCCGCCCTTGTAACCCGGCAAGCCGGAATCAGCCCAGGCACCCATTTCTTTGTAACCCGGGTCTTTTATAGTCACGACAACGCCACCCCTTATCTTCTCTTTGATCGTGGGCCGTTTCACGGCGGGCTTGCTTGCGGTGGTGGCTCTCCCTAAAACGCTGTCGCCCGGTAAATGTACCGCTGCTCCTTTGGCAATGGAGATCCGCCTCTTTATGTCGGAACCCTGCGGGTTGACAGTCTTGCCGTTAAGCCTGATGTCACCTTCCAGGTACAGAGTAGAGCCGGCCCCTGCATGGATAATTCTACCGGCATTGAGCCATTCCGTATCCCTGAGCACAATATCTTCTGCATTGCGCACGCCGGTAAAGGTGACCTTATCAAAACGGCATTTCTCAAATACCATCCCTATGGGCCAATGAAGCTGAACAGCACTCTCTCCGCCGCCTATATAGCATCCTTTCACCAGGACGTCACGGGCCCGGGGAGTTCCCCAGAAGGGGTTGAATTCAACATAGAAATTAAAATCCTCAAAGCGATTGTTCTCGTAAGTAATGCCGCTCGCGCGGAACCGATTGCTTGCATACTCAGTTCCCGTGGACGATGTACTGCAGTTCCTGATCAGGGTTCCTCGGTTGAGAACCTCGTCATTGATAACAACGTCTCCAGGCCGGATTGAGGAAGGTAGATGTTCGAGGCTGAGATAGAATCGTTTTTGACTCTCAGGCACATTCTCCGCCTCAACCACCCTCGCCATTCCCCGCAGGGTGGTCTGGTCCTTATTCCAGATACTGACCCAATCCCCTTTGAGCCAGGTATGAAGGTCTTTATGGTCCCTGAATGCAGCATCCAGAGACAGCTTCCTGTTCTTCGTGTCAATGGCAGCCACATTGTGAATCCGGGTGTAGATGGCAAAGGTGTCATCGTACTGAGCCGCTCCGTCCATATCGCAGCTATCAATCAATGTGCCGAACCGACCATTCTTGATATGAAAGCCATCACGCCACGAGGCATAGAGCTCGGTCTCAGGATGCTTCATCTTGAGATCAACATTCTGGAAGGATACGGGCCCCGTGTTCCCCTTGACCTTCATCCAGAAATAGGGAACCAGGTAATAGCGAATGTTTGAAAATGTGACCCTGGAGCTTTGGAGGATGCTGGTCATTCCTTCAAGATGTCCATACTTCATATGGGGAACAACGAACTCGGTTGCCCCACGTTTCTTAGCATTTAAAACCCGCGATTTATTAGTGGCGTTCGGGGTATCACTCCCTTTGGCGAATTTGGAAACCTGCAGCCTGAGGTGCCGGCTGTCTTTCAAAGCTGTTACAGATTCGACATAGATATTCTCCCCCGAGCCTGAACGCGATCCCGGACGATCGGGTATAAAAGAACGCCCGAAAAACGGGGCCTTGCTTTCGCTCTTTCCGGTAAGGGGGACGGGGTAACGCTTGGGCACCACAATATCTATGGTCATATTTTCAACGTCGATGTTGGTTATTTTTCCCTGGTAATAAGGAAGGGGATCGTAGTCAACCAAAAGGCCGTCGATCTGGATATTGCGGGATTGGCGGATGTTTGCCATGCCGTCGGGCGCCTTCAAAACCAGCGTCGATCCCTGCCCCTCTATTTTGATATTCGCCGCTCCCACCAGATCAAAGACGGCTTCATATTCCAGGTCATCCCGCCCCACAACCCGGTAGGTCTTCTTCTTTTCAAAGCGGACAATGGCACCCCCTGCAGCTTTGGCCGCAGCGACTGCTTTGTGAATCGCCGACATGTCATCGTGAACACCGTCCCCTTTAGCACCGAAGTCGCTGACCTTGATAACCTTACGCCCGGTAAAGGTGGGTGTGGTACAAAGCAGGTGAAAGGCAAGCCGGTAAGAGACCTCACCCGTCGGTACGGCTTTAATGTCGATGCGGGTATCGGCAGCCAATTCTTCAAAACGGCTTTCCAGTCTGAAAAGACCAAAATCTCTTTCCGAACGGCCCGGAGTTTTCGAGCTGTCTTTTGATGCCGTAATGTTTTTAACCTCTTTCCCATTGACGGAGATGACGACCTGAACCTCACCATCAGAAAGAGGTTCAATCCAAGCGGTCCCCAACTGATAATCTCCGGCTTCTTTAAGTGTATAACTCCAACGCTTCTCACCGGAGAGTTTTCCGCTTTCCACAGCGGCAACCAATCCGGCTTCGACGCGTTCCTGTTCAGACATGGAGGCATACGATATGGTGGTCGGGAATGCTTCTTCGTGCCAGCCCGAGTTTGCGAAGAGGTTGCCGGATGACTGAATGAAACAGAATCCAAACAGAAGAACCATTTGGAATAGTAGGCTCGGTTTAGTATTCATATTGCAGGTGGGTAGTGTGTACATAATCCTCATTGTTGATTGTTGTTATTTTGAATGATTTCTTAGCTGTGTTCATCTGTGTTAGCATTTTAAAAATCGTGAACCTTTTACCCATACGCCTGCATCGAAAACACAGCCGCTGGCGCCCCGTGCGTGTCCGAAATTTCTAATACAAGAGAATCTGTTGTCGCTGTTTCGGGAAAACAAATCTCCACACGGCCATGATGATTGTTATCATTTTCATAAAGCACATTCCCTTCCCCATCTTTTAATTGAAAAGCTTTCACACAAAACGGCATGGCATCATCGTGGTGACCGAACTGCACACTTTCCATGGCGTGGTCATGATCCACATCAAAGAAGAGGACGACCTTATTGATAGCCTGCGCTTTGTCCCATTTGGCAGTGATCGATGGCTTTTTATCGTCGCTATCAGCAAGCCAGAGATTGGAGGTAATAAAAGGGCGGTAATAACTACTTTTGATCTGATCCTTAGCGAATGTGCTCAAGGGTGGGGAAAAAGTCACTGCCGGCAACTTACCTCCGGGTCTGCGCTCAGGCAGCCAGAACTCAAATGAATCGAATCCTGATCCTTCAGGTGGTTGCTGAATCAGGTTTGTGGACACCGCTTTATTTCCGGAATTAGATAGCGACATCATACCGCTAATCAAGTCATCTGATAGCTGCATCGAAACACCTGGGCAGGCCATGATGCAGACAAAGAGGTATTCCTCCTGCTCGGCCTCATAATCAAAAGTGACTGTCACTTCCACGTCCTTCCCTTGCTTCAAAGCCACTCGCTTTTCCTCATGGGTGATGTCCGGAGTGAAGTTGCCCTGCTTGCTTGTCCCACGCAGCTGAAACACCAGTTCCTTATGCTCGGCGGAAGTGAATTTAAAACTCATCTGCGGGAAAGCACCCTTGGGCGCCGGCAATAAGAGCGCACGCGATCCTTCTAATGATGCAGACTCGGCGCAGGGGCACAGCGCCTTGAGCTTTAATTCACTGGACGCTTCCAACGTTGCCGATTGTACGAGATCGCCGTGATCGTCTGCATTGACATGCGGAATATACTGCCCGCACTTAATTAATCGCGTCTGCAATGCGCGCATTTTACTTTGCTCAAGCAAGTCTCTAGGTTTCAAGGTAGCTTCATGACACATGGCCGCAGCCATACCAATCGCCTGACCATTATGCCCGCAGGTCATCATGACACGGGTGGAACCAAAGGCGACGTGGGAAGCCGATATCAAACGTCCACCGACAAAAAGATTCTCAATATTGCGGCTGTAAAAACAACGGTAGGGAATCTGATACACCCCCGCACTATGAAACTGAGAGCAGCCGGATTTATCACTGTAAACACCATCCGCGGGATGCAAGTCAATCGCCCATCCGCCAAAAGACACCGCATCATCAAATGCTTTCTGATCCACGATATCTGATTGCGAGAGCATATAATCCCCTTCCACACGACGACTCTCGCGCTTACCGGGAATACTACCAATCCATTCCAGCGTCTGATTCGCTGTTTCCGGAAACTTGCCTGAATTTTTCAGATGATCCCAGACTCCATAAGCGACCTTCCAAAGCTCCCACTTAATGGCTTCGGTATCATGCACCGTATCCATGCGTCCGCCGTATTCGAGCCACCACAAGGAACAGCCATGGCTCTTGACCGTGATATGCTCATGCCTTGGTATCGTTGTGATGTCCTTGAGCGCAAAATCGGGTGCCACATACTTGACCGGCTTATCGGTGGTTTTGCTGTAGAAATAAATCGTGTGTCCCAAAAGTTCCCCGTAGGACTCATCTGGCGCAAAGGGCTCGTTCAATTCAGATGCGGCTTCCGCACCGACTCGATACGCCGCGCCACTCAGATAGGCAAGAATGCCATCACCTGAGGAATCACAAAACAACGGCGCTTCAACTTCATACATCGTGCTGTTCTGACTGCAGAACCCGCGGACGGATTTAATGTTTTTTTCATCACGCTTATTAGCGCTGAGCATGGCAGTGTTCAAGAGCAGTGTGATATTCGCTTCCGCGTTCACCTTCTCAAGTAGCAGGGCATCGAAGAACAAGGGATTTCCTTCCTTATTGCGGAAAGTGTTCTCGACCATGATTTCATCCATCACACCCCCCTCACGCGCCCAGCGGTTATTATTACCCTGGTGAGAGGTCGCGCCCAAGGCCCAGAGACGCACTTCCGAGGAAGCGTTTCCGCCTAAAACTGGTCGATCCTGCAAAACGACGACTTTCACGCCTTCGCGCGCTGCGGTGATGGCTGTGCACACGCCGGCTAATCCGCCGCCGATGATACAGAGATCCGTTTTGAGAGTAAGTAATTTCAGCTCTCTGCTAGAGGTCGCTTTTTCGATAATCATGATGTAGGTTTCGTACCCTTATTTTTAAAATACAAGTAAAGTGAGATAACGACAGTGATCAACAGTAGCACGCCGCCAAAAGCAGTCAGCAGGCTCTTGCCTTCATCATTGTAAATTGCCAGTGAAAACATCAGCAGCGCACAGACAAAGAGACAGCCACCGACGATCATGGCAGGCATGGAACTGGCTTCGGTTTGCACCGCACTATCGCTTTTCTCTTTAACAAAATCCTTCACCTTATCCCAGCCTTCAGCAGTCGTGGTCTTCATGCTGTGCATGCTGCTCAGAATAATGACGGGCATGACGACACCGATAATCAGGTCTGTCGTTTGCCCATTGGCTGCGATCCATTCCGACAGCCCCCGTGTGCTGTCCATCCATAAGAAGCCATCGGCAACCAGACCAAACTTAGCGATCACTCCGAGAACAAAACTGACGCCAATACAGGTCCAAATGGCCTTAATATCAATGGACTTACTGAAGAGTCCCCATATCGTGGGTGCCAGTAAGGGCCCGACCATCAAACTACTGATCGATACCACGAGTTTTTCCGCACCTCCAAGGTAGGGAATGGCCAAGGAAACAAAAATGACCGCGACACCCAGAAGAATCGTAAAGACACGACCGGCTTGCATCAGTTGTTTTTCACTGGCGTTAGGTTTGAATTTCAATCGATAAATCTCATCTGTCAAAACGCCCGCAAAAACATTCAACTGCGAGCTGACCATACTCGCTGTGGCCGAGAACATAGCCGCCACCATCAGCCCTAACATGCCCGCAGGTAAGACGGCTTGGCAGGCAAGGATATAGGCTTCCTGCGGGTCTGCATTCGGATTGATGACACGATAGATCATCGGCGGAAGCAGCCACAAGAGCGGACTGAACAAGTAGAGAATGCCAAATAGATAAGTGCTTTTACGCGCATCCTTTTCACTCGGCACGCAGATGAAGCGTTGCGCGAACGCCCACTCGGCTCCGATCATAAAGAAGTGGATCATCGCCCACCCGACCATAAAGAACCAGGTGTACTTGTCCTGCGTCAGCGCGAAGAATCCATCTGGTGCTTTAGCAATAAAAGCCGCCACACCGCCGACCTGCCCAAAGGCAAGGGGAACAATAAACAAGACTGCAAGGTTGAGCACGATAAACTGCAGCACATCCGTCATCAATACCGCCCATAGCCCACCGGCCATAGTGTAGACAATCACAATGCTGCCAAAAATGGCCACTGCCCAAACGAGAGAAAGGTGCCCTGTCGCAGGATCACAAAGTGGATTCGAAGTATCCAGCGGCATCATCGCCGTCAACACGATTGCCAGCGAATAAAGCGAAATCGCAACACTCACCAGGCGAAACACCATCATCGACCAGATATAAAACTGCACCGCCGGAAGACCGAAACGAAGTTCAATAAACTGCGCAGGCGTCTTCACCCCTAAACGCTTCCAATGACTCGCAACAAAAAAACCAACGAGTATGGCAGCGATACCATAACAGAGATTGATCGTCACAGCGACCATACCGTACTTGTAAGCAATACCACCCCATACAACAAAAGTCCCCGCTGAAAACATCGTCATAAACGCACTCAGCCCCGATGTCCACCAAGGCGACTCTCCGCCGGCAGCAAACATATCACTCGAAGTCTTGTTCTTTAAAGACAAACAGAACCCGACCAGAAATATTCCGATCAGATATACGCTTAGTATGATGTAGTCGACGGGCTGCACTTCTCAAATACTGCGAGATTTCCGCTCGACAAACAAGTCACGATTCTTACTCTATTTAAACAATTACTTATACATTAAAAACATTCTCATGCTCTACCGCGACTGGCTCAATTTGAACACACACCTCCTGTGGTGCCACGACTATGATGTCGACGATAAACAGACCGGAAAAATAAAAAGGTCCACTGAATACACCAACAGTGCCGCCTGGCTAGTGAAGAGCGGCTGGGTCAAGGTGGTACAGGAAAACGGCGAAATCTTTCAGGCCTCGCCCGGCCAATGGCTGATTGTCAAGCCAGGCAAGCGCGTGCAAAGTTTCAGCCCCAACACGCGCATGCTTTCCATCGCCTTCCTGGCCCGCTGGCCTGATGGCAACGACCTCTTCGATCAGGGTTTAAGCATTGTACTCGACGCCGATGAGGTGCCTGCCCTCGAACGCAAGGCCAAGCCAATGCTGCGCATCATGAAAAAAATCAACCCTGAGACATGGGATGCAAGGGAAAACAGAGCGAGGCTGAAAGAATTCTTCAAACTCGAAAGCCTTCTATCAGAATGGCTGCTGACCCTTGCAGACACGCTCCAAAATGCCGGTATCAAACACCGCGGCAAAATGGATATTGATGAACGCGTCATGCAAGCCGTGCGCCTCCTGCAAAGTCATGACATAGGCGAGTTTCTCGATCTTGACGCCCTAGCCCAATCAGTCGGCACCAGCCAAACCCACCTCAGCCGCCTCTTTCAACGCGACCTCCAACTAACCCCACGCGAATACTTCGAAAACATACGCATCGAATTCGCCTGCACATCCCTCAAACAAGCCAAGAAAAGAATCAACGACGTCGCCAACGAAATGGGCTTCACCTACCTATCCCATTTCTCAAAATGGTTTAAGAAACATAAGGGGGTTACGCCGAGGGCTTATCGGGGGTGATGGGTTCATGGTTCTTAGTTGATCGGGCCTAATCAAACATCCTACAACACGACAAACTATGTAGCCACCCGTGGTAAAACCGGATGACCATCACGGCACCTTATACCACTTGGCATTCCAAAAGTGACAATAGAATATTTTAGAGTATTGAGTGATTTGCGCTTCGGATTTGTAATTACTGAGATTTGTAATTACTGAAAGTGTAATTACTGAACAGACAATTTACGGAAAAAACATAGCTCACAAGTGGGTTTTGAGTTTGCCGTGAAATATGAGCTATTGCTCCCGGATCTGTGTCGTGGTGGTGGGATTTCGCTGTAAACTGTCGGTAAATTCGACTTTCTGGACACAGTTTCGCCTGACTCTCTTGCAGCCATTGATTTTAAGTGATTTTGTGGCGGTGCTGCCCAGTTCTCTAGTCGCCGGTTAGTTTGCGCAGCGACCATAGACCGCTCTTTTTGAGGGCCCCTTGGGGTTTGGAGCTTTTGCCTTTACGCTCGGGGCTGAGATAGTCTCCTTTGATGCCTTCGATCACGTCATTGACCCATTGCCTGCTCCCTAACACGGCTCCTTCTACAAAGTAGCGGGACTTGCAGCTGGCTATTTCTGCTATCGAGAGCTGACCTTCGCGGGCTTGTTCTTTTTCTACATCGGACTCACTAAATCCTTTGCGCTTTTTCCTACTAGATTGCAGCTCTGCAGTAGATTCACTAAAGCTTGCTCCGTCTTCGAATAGAATTAGCCGATACCTCTTCGATTCTTTACGCCAATCATATTTTCGAAGGTCACGAGCGCCGCTCCAGCCATCTTTATCTGTGTCGCTCTCAAGCTCGCTTAAGACACGTAAAATACCATTTCTGGCAAGCTGTCCGCCAGCCACTGCTTCTCCGTATCCGCACCAGCGATAGTTCTTCGGGTCTTTCGCTATTCCTGCGCGTACTGGGTTGAGGTCGATGTAGGCTGACATGGCTCTGGCGGCTAAGCCGTTTTCTACTAGAACGCTTTTGTAACGGGACTCCCAGAGTGTTCCACGTCTTCCGTGCTTCTTGTTGTACCAGCTCGAAAATCGCTGTTTTAGGGTTTTCATGAAGAGGCCCAAATCCCACATCCGTTTAGTGTAGGACTCTCTGAGATCTTGGTGCGCTAGGCGCCCTTGTGCGTGTTTGGCCTTCGCTAGTAATCCCAGCTGCTCGCTGACCATCGCCACGTGGTCTTTCGAGTACAATTTTGACAGGCGATCTATCAACATCGAATCACTTAGCGATTGGTCGCATTTGGGAGGAATTTCCACAAGAATGTGAAAATGGTTGGTCATGATACAGTAGCTTAGGACTCGGACTCCGCAGAATTCCTCATACATTCGCATGTAGCGCACAAATTGTTCTTTTTCTTCACGGCGCAGGAGGAAAGCTCTCCCAACGATACGTGAAACGCAATGGTATATGGCAGACCGAGTAGTATCCTCACCTACCCACGGCGCCAGTAAACGAGCTTTAGACATAAATACAAATCTATCACGGTCAGTGATTTACACCAAGTCTATTCGCTCAAATAAAACCCTTCATAGCCGTTTATAGAGAATAACGAATTATGCAGATCCCATATGAATACTGGGGTAGATCATTTTTTCTCAGATATTGTGTGACTAATAAATTCATGACCCCGTTTGGGCCAAGCATGGACTTATGAATCCTTTCACTGCCCTTTCCGCCGTGGAACAGGTAGCCGAGCATCTGCGGGCGGAGGTGCTGCGTGGAGAATTATTATTGATTGATTGCTAGGTATTTGCTTTTTTAGTTGTGTCCCTGAGGACGTTGTTGCGGAGATCGGAGAGGGGGAGAAAGGGGGTTGGTCCGGGCCATCGCCGTAGCGAAGTACGATGCCGTGGTCCTTGGCGTCCATACGTAACGTCGCGGCAGGTCGACCGTCGCTGTACTTCTGCTCGGCAGCTGATATTGCCGACACATCAAAGAGCAATGCCATTGCTGCGAGCTTGATCCATGTTTTATTTCTCATCGTTTGTTGGGGTGTTGATAGTTCAATTTATAACCGCGAAAAAAGACGAACCTCCTACGCCAAGGCTACGGCGAGTCAAGAATGCGCGAAAGGAAGACTTGGGTTG
>Ga0233403_10001424_pt1 | contig 11162 bp, 8 predicted proteins | sample Na_oxic_1_MG_FD_179866 | JGI IMG/M metagenome (GOLD analysis project Ga0233403, IMG submission 179866) | Seawater microbial communities from Saanich Inlet, British Columbia, Canada - Na_oxic_1_MG | ecosystem: Environmental > Aquatic > Marine > Inlet | place: Canada: British Columbia | collected...
TGTCAAGAACACCCTTGTTCTCAAACATGTCCGTTTTACAGATGATGATCTGGCAGATATTCACAATACCATATTTCTCAATCTTTTTGACAGGCAACACAAAAAACTGAGACAGTTCAAAGGTGACAGAGGCTGTTCCCTTGCCAGTTGGATCAGAACAGTTGCTGTCCGGCTCACCCTGAATCATCTCAGAAACAAAGGCCCGGACGGCATTGAGGGGCGAGACCGGCTGGTACCGCTTGAAGACCTGCATGATCTGAAAACAGATGATGAGAGTCCCTGGGAACGGCTTGAGAAATCAGAAAAAAAACGCATGTTCACGGAAGGGGTTCAGACGCTTCCGCCCCGGGAACGTTTTTTTCTGAAGCTCCATTTCGAGCAGGAACTTCCCATTTCCCAAGTTGCTGAAATGATGCGGATCACACCCCAGAATGCCTACACCATCAAACACCGCGCCATTCAGAAATTAAAGACATATGTGGAATCCCTCACAAAATAAATCCGGGATGAAAGAAAATTTTCCTCCGGGTGTCTATGTAATGATAAGTATTTGATGTTTGATGTTTGATGTTTGATGTTTGATGTTTGATGTTTGATGTTGATGTTTGATGTTTGGTGTTTGGCAGGGACAAACAGATTTTACCAAACACGCTTGCACCAAAAAATGCTTTGATTTTTTCCGCGGGATCGGAATGAAATGATTACCCGGACACCAAACACGAAAAAAGGAGATATGCAATGAAAACTCTATGTCCTGCTGAGGAAATCCTTGCTGACTATATGGCGGAATGTCTCTCACCTGACGACAGGAATAAGATTGAGGCCCATCTTTCGGATTGTGACATATGCCTGGAAAACTTCATGGTGGGGAGCAGTCTCAGTTCCCGGGCCGCCAGCTCCGAGGGGGAGCATGTGCCTGCCTATGTCACACAGGCCGCGGTCAGCCTTGTCAATGCACTGAACACCGGCCCCTATGATCTGCTCCGGAAAAAAGCCGGCATTTTTGTCAGAGAGGCGTATTCAAAAATTTCAGATTATCTGGAACCGGTTTTCCTGAAAGACAATCTTGTCCTTGTGCGGGGCGGCAATGCAGCGTATCAGGACTGTGTTCGTGTGAGAAAAAATTTCAGTGGAATGAACACAGAGATTGAAATGGAGAAAATGGGTGAGGACAATGCAAATATCCGTGTCACACGGACAGATGACACAGAAGAGAATATGAATATCAGAGTGACACTGAAAAAAGGTGACAGAGAAATATCCTCTCTGCGTCTTGATGAGGATTATATTCTTTTTCAGGATATTCCTTTTGACAGTTACCACCTTGTTTTCATCAGACAAAGCAGGGAAATCGGAACATACGCGTTTGAACTCAGGGGGAACCCCAGCCATGGAAAAGCCTGATGACAAAAATTCCGCTGCCGAGCCACAGCATATTGAAGCCATATTCAGAGAACATGACCGCCTTGAACAGCTTATCCGGGAAAAGTTCACAAAGGAAGTTACGATTCTTTTCACAGATATCTGCGGCTATACGCATTATATGGAGACAAAGGGCGATATCCGGGGCAGGGCCATGTTGCAGAAACACAATGACATTCTGTTTCCTCTCATAAAACGGCGGCATGGGCTGATTGTCAAAACCATCGGCGATGCAGTCATGGCCATGTTTGAAAGTCCCTCGGAAGCAGTTCTGGCCGGCGCTGATATCCAGAAAAAATTGCAGGAATATAACCGGACAACAGCCTCAGATGAGGAAATTCATGTCAAGATCGGAATAAACTCGGGGCAGGTGCTGCTGGACGAAGCTGATATTTTCGGCGATGCTGTGAATGTGGCGGCGCGGATACAGGCCAAAGCCGGAAAAGACGAGATTCTGATATCTGAAAATATGTCCGAACAGATCTGCGGAAGCGGAGAATTTATTTGCAAATTTCACGACACTGCCGAACTCAGAGGCAAGGCGGAACCTGCAAATCTGTATCAGATTCTCTGGAAAGACGAAGATATTGTGTTAAGCGAGGCTCCCCGGGTTCGCTCATATGAAAATTCAGATGCCGGCGAACGCTCGGAGACCGTCCTCCACATTGATGTCATGCGGGTGGCGGATCGTCTGAAAATCAGCGCGTATGAGAAATTTGTCGGTGAGTCCGAGACGGTTCTGCATTACAGGGAAATCCCCATTCCCATAGATATCATTGACCGCCGGTGCCGTGAAATTGCCGAGACTCTCAACAAAGCCAACCGTCAGGGCCGTGTGAGCCGGGACATTCTGGTGAGGCTCAGGGAAATCGGCCAGGTTTTCTTTGATGATCTCTTTACTCAGGATGTGAAACAGAAGGTCAGAAACACTGCCGCGGAACACCTGATCCTGAATCTTGATGACACGCTGGTTCATATTCCCTGGGAACTGCTTTATGATGGCAGACAGTTTCTCAGCCAGCGCTTCAGCATGGGCCGTCTGGTCAGAACAAAGCAGAAGGTTCCGGGAAGCGGCAGACTCCGCAAACTGACAGGGCCTCTGAAAATGCTGATACTGGCCGACCCCGGGGGAGATCTGAACGGTGCGTATGCAGAGGGAAAACAGTTGCGGGATTATATTGACGAACACAAGAAACTTGTCAGTGTGTCCCTGCTCACCCAGGGCATCACATCCGAATATATCCGGGAGAAAATAAGGAATTTTGATTTTGCCCATTATGCAGGGCATTCCGATTATGATCGTGACAATCCCGGAGAAAGTGGCTGGCGACTGAAAAAAGAGCGGTTCCGGGCCAGGGAAATTGTAAAAATGGCAGGTGCGGGAAGCATGCCTTCCCTGATTTTCTCAAATGCCTGCCAGTCCGCGAGAACCGAGGGATGGGAAATCAGGGAATCCTTTCATGATGAGATTTTCGGACTGGCAAATGCCTTTGTCCTGTCCGGGGTCAGGCATTATGTGGGGACCTTCTGGGAGGTGCTGGATCAGCCGAGCCGGCGTTTTGCCGTGGAGTTTTACAAGCAATTGTTTTCAGGGCAGAGTGTGGGCATGGCTGTGCGGCGCGCCCGTCTGGCGCTGATAAGGGAGTACGGAGAGGAAACCATTGTATGGGCGAGTTATCTTCTTTACGGGGACCCGACCTTCAATTATGCTGAGGCAGTGGCCGCTGATCCGGAGGATGCCGCGGCAGACAGGGAACACGGAGGGAACAGGAAACACAGGACAGCCCCGGGAACAAAGATCAGGGCCCAGAACGGCAGGGAGCAGACCGGTGATCGCAAAACCCCGAAAGAGGAGGTGATTGATTTTTCCCTGAACAGGCCAGTCAGAAAAAAGGGCCGCGCTCTGAAGCTGGGAGCCGTGATTCTTTTGCTGCTGGGAGTTTTTTTATGGGGTTATCCCGGAATACTGAGAAACGACACTGCCGAATATGAAAAAGCAGCTCTGAATGCCCACAGAACCGGGGATTTTCAGAAGGCACTGAATCTTTGCCAGACACTTGAGAAAAAAAATCCCCGGCTCCGGCTGATTTATCTGATTCGGGGTGATGTTTATCTGAGGCAGGGAAAACCGGACGCGGCACAGACTGAATACCGGCAGGCACTTGAGGCTTCGGAGGGGACATCCCGGGAAAAAGCCGATGCCCTGGTGGGTCTGGGGCGTATTGCCTCCCTGCGAAAGCAGACAGAGACAGCACTGGATTATTATCGTCAGGCCACGGAAACCGCCCCCGGGGAGGGTTCCGGATATCTTTCCCGCGCCATGCTGCTGAATGAGACCGGAAATTATCAGGAAAGCCTTCAGATTCTTGACAAAGCCCGGTCTCTGCTGCCTGAAAACCGGCTCATAGCATCATTTGCAGGGAAAATCCGAAGAAAAGTCTCATCTTCCGAGGATCAGGAAAAGCAGGAACGTATCAACAGGCTGGTTCAGGAACTGCTGGAAAAAGCGGATACGCAGAACACGGTTTCCCATGACAAATGGACATCCCGGACACAGACGCTCTGGATCATGGATTTTGAGACACAGGGATACGCCGCGCTGGAAGGAGAGGAACGGCTCCTCGGCGCGGGCATTGCCGATGCCCTGATCGGACAAAGTCATATTCAACTGGTGGAACGTGCGCTTTTGGATAAACTGCTGGGCGAACTGAGTCTGGGAACCTCCGAACTTGCTGACCCGGACACTGCATTGTCTCTGGGCAGGCTCATGGCCGCGAGGCTGATCGTCTCAGGCAGAATTATCTATTCCGGGCCTCGGACACAGGTATCCCTTCGCGTGATTGAAACCGAGACCGGTCTGATTTCCGCGGCAATAAGTGAGAGCTTCGGACGCGCCATTCCAGTCTGGGTGATGGCGGACAAACTATCTGAAAATCTGCTGGATAAAATAAAAAAACGCTATCCCCTCCGCGCGCTTGTCTCAGAAGTGAGAGGCGGTGCGATCACCCTCAGTATCGGAGAAAAAACAGGCATGGCTGTGGGACAGCGCTTCGGGGTGATCGGCAAAGATGCCATGCTGGAAGTTGTCTCCGTCGGCCATGAAATGAGCGTGGCAGAGCTGAGAGAGGGCGAAGAGGAAATTGAGAAGGGCGACAGGGTTGAAATGCAACAGAAGGGACTTTCCAAGAAATGATATACCCGAAAAACGAAAAACACCTCCTGCGCTCAGGGGGGAATTCCGAAGGCCATCACCCAATCCGACGGATTTCGGAAGATTTGTCAATCTGAAATGACGCAGTAAGGGAAGACACCCTGCAAAATACTCCCTCCACCCCATTGACTTCCTTTTTGTTTCTGGTATCAGTATGGTTTTATCAGTACCCTGATTTACCGATGAAAGGGGGTGGGGAAAATGAGGAGAATTATTTTTGCACTGTTTGCGGTTATGATCTGTTCGCCTTCCGCATCCGGGTCCGTAAGCATGGCGGAGATTTTCAAACGTCTGGTGACAACACTCAGACAATTGGAAAACACCGGAAGTCAGGTTGTTTTCGTACAGGTGGACAGCATCAGCAGAAAAACGATGGACACGCAGACCTATACTCTGAACTCGGGGAACTTGTATTCCATCTTCGTACTGGGTGATGGCAACCGGATTGAGGATATTGACCTGACAGTTCTGGATGAGAATGACGATGTTGTCGAAATGGACAATGACACTGAGAACATCGCCATGGTCAGAATGAGTCCGAAACGGACAGGGGTTTTCAAGATAGGGGTGTCAGCCTTCAGGATGAAAGATTGTTGCGACGATGCCTTTTACGCTATCATTATTGCAAGGAAAGAATGATGCACCAAAACAGGACAGCCCCCGTCAGAGCGAGTTGTCGGGGCTGAACCGAGCAATCCGGAAACCGCTCCCGGGGATTGCCAAATCCGGGGGGCAATATGACATCGGATTTCAGGATGTGCAGCTATGTGAGGCGGAGCCTCGCAGCGAGCAACATCAGATCATCCGGTTCAGTCATAGCAGGTCAGTCTGATCACCGCCCTCTTCCTTCCCGCGGGCCGCTGATATTTTTCATCGGGGTGGCCGATTGCAATAACTGCATGAACATCCTCATCATCCGGGATGTTGGCAAACTGTTTGACAGGAGGGTCTTTCCTCATGGCTTCCACGGCAAAGCCGATGAGACAGGTTCCCAGTCCCATGGCGTGCGCGGCCAGAAGAATATTTTGTGTGGCAAGCAGGGCATCTTCCGCGGGACAGCTTGCCCCGGGAGCCGATCCCACAATAATGAGTGCTGATGCACCGTGAAACAGCTGATCCCTGCCGGACTGTTCCCATTCCCTCAGAGCCTCTCTGACACTTTCATAATATTCCTGATAATAGTCATCCAGTTCGCTTCTGCCTATCAGTTTCAGGCCGAGGCGCAAATACATTTTTTCGGACATTTTGTTCAACCGCCTGAAAAATTGGCTGATCCGTCCGCCCAGCGCATTGACATCATGGCGGGTGGGTAAAATCGTGAATGCCCATTTCTGGCTGTTTGTGCCGGACGGGGCAGAGGTTCCGATCCGCACCAGGTCCTCAAGAACAGAAGCTTCAACCGGCTTGTCAGTGTAATTACGGCAGGATCGCCGGGAGCGCATGAGTCTGACCAGTTGGGCCGTGTCATATTCCCCGGGAGCCAGCCAGGTTTCGTCTTCCTGAAATGTTTTGAAAAGAAAGGCATCATTATGGATCGCTGTCAGCATAATGGCATTTTCAGGACATACTGCCGCACAATGGCCGCATGCAAGGGAGCTGTTTCCAGTCACCGCGGCCTTTCCATCCTGTATGGAAATGGTGCCCGAGGGACATACCCGGATGCATAAGCCGCATCCGACACAGCGTTCCGCCTGAATAATGGTTGTCACACGCCTTTTCATAAATTTTCCTCCGAAACTGACAAATTGAAATCCGAAAACAGTCATCCCGGACATCATATTCAAAAAGGACTTCCGCAGAGTGAAAATCCCCATGGGACGGATTTTTCAGTCGTCCCCGCGGACCGGGTGACAAGTTCCTTATTTTACCGGAGACCGGGATAGTCCCACAATTTGATTCTGCCATTCTCACCTTCCTCCGGTATCCTTACATAACCTGTGGGATAACATAAGTCAAACAGGTTTTTTTTCAAGATGAAATGCAAATTTTTCCACAGCTACTTCCGGGCAAAGCCTGTGAACAGGGGAAATTACCCCCTCTGATTACTCCCTCCGCCCTCTGGTCAGTCAAAGGCAATGTCCGCAAGTTTGCTTGCGGGATTGGGGACCGTACATTGGGACAAAACTGCTTTGGAAAAAAATCCGGGCCGCTGCTTGGGATAATGCCGAGGACGCTTCCCAGAGGCTTGCCATTTTGTTTCTCATTCTGGGAATGTTCCGGCTTGTTCTATTCCTTCGGAGATTGGGCCGCTGATAAAACGTATCAAGAGCAACTGGGGTGATGTTCTGAAATTGGACATCTCTGAAATCTGTGTTATTATAGTAGTACCTTACCAAATTAATTCTGACAGGTTGCTTTATATATAGCGCACCTGTCAAAACTTATTTGGTCCGGATAATACAATCATCTGGACAGTGGAAAGTATTAATTCATGAGTAAAACCAGGCGGAACATAAGGAGGAATCACGATGAATGCCGTGACAGAAATGTTGGACTGTCAGCACCCGATTATTCTTGGCGCCATGGGTGTCATCTGTAACCCCGAGCTGGTGGCTGCCGTCTCCGAAGCTGGCGGATACGGTTTGCTGGCCACAGCTTTTGCCCGGGATGCCGAGGTGCTGCGCGGGCAGATCCGGGAAACAAAAAAACTGACCAATAATCCTTTTGGTGCAAACATTTTTGCAATGAATCCCCTGGTGCCTGAGTTAATCGCCATTTTAGCCGAGGAGGGGGTTCGGGCTGTTACCGTTTCTGGCGGTTCACCCAGAAAAATCATCTCCATGCTCCATGAAAAAGACATGAAAGCAATTGTTGTCGTTCCCACTGCCGACATTGCAAAAAAGGCAGAAGCATCAGGGGCGGATGCAATTGTGGCCGAAGGGTCTGAATCCGGCGGCATGCAGGGATTCAAAGGGGCTTCCACCTTAGTCCTGGTGCCGGCTGTTGCCGACCGGGTAAAGATACCGGTAATTGCAGCCGGAGGAATCGGTGATTCGCGCGGATATAAGGCAGCCTTCGCTCTCGGAGCTCAGGGAGTACAGATTGGCACACGGTTTATTGTCACAAAAGAATGTATTGCACACAATAATTTTAAGAAAACTGTCGTTGAATCACAGGAAACGGGCACTGAGCTTGTAAATCTCGGACGATTCCAGATCAGGGCGCTTCAGACAAAGCTCGTTGAGGGACTGATTCAGGGAACGGAAAATACAGACAAAGTCTTCTCAGATCAGGCAGTTGAAGCGTCCTGGCTTAAAGGGGACACCGGGGCCGGCATTTTGCCTGCGGGACAAGTTTCGGGCCTGATTTCAGGCGTACCCACTGTGAGGGAGTTGATAGATGAAATGGTAAGAACTTTTCCTGTCGTCTGATGGTATTCTTTCTGATAGTATTCTTATGATTAAAGACAGACTCTACAAACATGGCGGCCTTTCTTGCAAACCATCCTTGCAGTTCCCGTAATAATACAGACATGGAAAGTCAGCATATATGTCTTCCGGAAATTCTTCGGAAAATATCTTGTCAATTCTGCTTATCTGATTGGGAGACAACTGGTTTGTCCGACCTTTTCTCACTTCAAAAGGCGAAGGGGCTTTCCTGCGTTGTCTGAGATCAAAACCGCGGGCGTTCATAAGATCGGAAAATCGTTTTATGACGGCAGAGGGAAAATCGCAAAAATCCTCATAGCGAAAGGCCATGAAACGGTCATGACCGATGCGGAGCATCTGCTCGCGAAGGTCTTCAATGATTCCCATTATTTGTCCGGCCACAGCCCGTTCAGGGGAAAGATGTGTCAGGTTGTCATAAGAACGGGGTTTTACGGAATACCATTTGTTCATATCTTTGTGAATATCCCTGCGCGCTATCAGAAGAGAAACTGCCACATCCCTGGGATTACGAAGCATCACCGGAAAAATGGCCTTTGGGAAAAGTTCCGCAAGCACCCCCACCCGATTGTTGTGTCTGAGATTTTTGTTTATGAACGGGCGATTCGGAATACGCTCCGAACGACCGACAAACCGGATAATTTCCCTAATTTTATCTCTTTTCATCTCATCCATGCTCTGATAGCATTTGTGTTTGGAAAACCACAAGTTCCACATAACACCTTCGCCCGGAGATGCCAATCCTTTGGAACTGCCGTAAAAACTTTTAAAATCAGATGAATAGGAACTCAGAACACGTTTGCAGCACCATGTTGAGAATGAAGGGGCAAAAGGCATATAATTGGTCAGCATCGGAGTATGGGCCAGCTCAAAGCAGTGGCATAATGTCTGATAAAACAAAGTGGTTCCGCTTCTCGGAACACCGACAATAAAGATCGGCGGATATCGGGGCGGATCGTTTCCCAAAAATGGACCTTCAAGACAGGAAACAAGTCTTGACAACTGAAAAAAAACCTTCCCAGCCGGCTTATCCGTATTCAGAATGTTCATGAATCAAACAATGCCCCTTTTCCGATACCATTGGAGAAACCCTCGGAAATGTCTTGTTTCGGCAAGCTGGTAGGCCATATTCCAAAGTTTCATTGAGAAAGGCCGGGTAAGCAGTTCCGAGATATCTGTCTGAAAAGTTTTCGCCCCCCATTTGCTTTTGAAGTGTGCCAGAGAGATATCCTCAGGCGCTGATGGCAAAAAATCAAAATACTTCAGATTGTTATCCACAGCCTTTCTTATGGCCTCGGCAATCAGCAAATCGTTGGGGCGATATTTCAAAGCATCGGTCCGGGAACCTCCCATGAGATAATGGCTCATATGTTCGGAATTCACGATAAGGATACCTGCGACGGCTTCTCCGTCTTTTCTGGCCAACAGCAGATACCCCTTTCCGCTCCCTGCGACATAGTCAAAAACTGCCTTTACAAAATTCTTTCCGTATTTGGGAACGGCCATGTTGCGCCTCATTGCATCAAGATGGAGTGAAAAAAATTCGTCTGTTCCTGTGGTTTTTCTCACTTTTTCAACAGTTATTCCGTTTCGAATCGCTTTCCTCACATTACGGTGAATGGTCTTTCTAAAATTTTTCCAGATTTCATCATACGATCTGTCTTTGATCTCAAGTATATGGGTTTGGGTCGGGATAAGTCGGAAGCCGTCCGGATGTATGGGAGATAAAAGCGGATTATCGAAAATGCGTATTCTTGCAACTCCCTCCTTCTGTGCAAAACCCGCCAGTAGCTGGCCCAGACGATTCTTGTCCGGACATTGGCCGATAATGCCGCCGTAAGGGAAATTGAAATAAAGAAATCTTGCCCACAGGACACGCTTTATAAATCCAAGCATTCCGGCAAATACTTTTCCGTTTTTTTCCAGCAGCAGACAACAGGTCTCTCCGCCAAACCCGGATTCTGTCACACAGGCCCAGTCTGATTCATTAAAAAGGGTATGAGGTGCTTTTGAAACAAAATCGCTCCATTCTTTGTCTTCCACACGGACCCTGCGAAGTTTCCACATGTTCATAAGTCATTTTTCTCCAAGAATTTTTTTCCTATGTAACGAACAGCAAATGGGCCGGTGATCAGCAGAGTTGTTATGGTGACAGTTCTCATCAGTCCCTGGGCCATCAGTCCCTCCGAAGCAGAATAGGCCAGTGTCTGTCCCAGATAAGCACTCAGCCATTCCACAATCCCCAACGCACCGGGTGTGATTGTGGCAAGAAGTGCCAAGCTTTTGGCCGCCGAAAAGCACATGGCGGATTCCCAGGACAGATTCACACCGTATGCTGAAAAAGCCACTTTTGTCTGTAAAATGATGAGAAAGGAATACAGCACCGTGTTGACCATAAGCTTGACAAAAAGCCCCTTATTTTTCCGAATCATATCCCAGCCGTTAATGATACGGGCAATCTGGTGAAGAGGGAAATTGTCAGACTCGGGCAATCTGATTCTGAACAACATCAAAACAGAAGAAAAAGAGGCAGGAAGCACAAATAAAACAACCAATGGCGCATCAAACAGGAAGCCTTTCCGAAGAAGGAGCATCATTCCCAATATGCCCACAGCGCAGTTGACCATTAAGCACATCAGATATGTTGCACTGAGAGTGCTTAAAAAATCGGAAAAACTGAGCCTGTAATTTGTTTTCAGATATAAAGCCCGGATACCGGCGCCACCCCGGAAAAAAGTGACATAGTTCATCAGGGCCGAGGCGACAGAAAGAAAAAGACACTCTTTAAAACAAAGAGACACTCCGAATGCGGACAATATATATTTGGTATAGAGGCCGTTGCAAGACAGCATGGCAAAGAACAAAAAAAAGAGGACAGCCAGCATGGACAAAGGAATCCTTGCAAAGGTGGAAAATTCCTCAGCATGTTCCGCCACATAATATGTCAGCCAGATAAAAAAAGTCAGTAAAATAACTGCTGAGATGGCCAATGAGCAGTCGGGAATCTGTCTCCGCACTGGGCATCCGTGACCAGAACTGTGACGGTGCGCTGTGTCTGCGAAGCCTTGTGACAGGTGAGGAGGCTTCGGGGGAACCGCTGACCGGGGAAAAACTTGAAGCACATCAGCGGGTGATGAGGGGCA
>Ga0233403_10001425_pt1 | contig 11160 bp, 8 predicted proteins | sample Na_oxic_1_MG_FD_179866 | JGI IMG/M metagenome (GOLD analysis project Ga0233403, IMG submission 179866) | Seawater microbial communities from Saanich Inlet, British Columbia, Canada - Na_oxic_1_MG | ecosystem: Environmental > Aquatic > Marine > Inlet | place: Canada: British Columbia | collected...
AAAAACAAATAATGTTACGTTCAACCGAAATTATACAACAAGCCGGCTTTGGCGAACGCATTTTCACTGAAAGAGAGTTAGCTCATTTATTTGGTGGAACACCGGCGAGACGATATGGACTCGTCAATAAGGCACTCGCCAAAAATGAACTCGTTAAAATTCGTCGCGGTGTTTATATGCTTGCTGAAAAGTATCGAACGGTCAAATTGAGCCAATTTTTTGTGGCAAGTCGAATAGTCGCTAATAGTTATGTTACTTTTGAAAGTGCGCTATCGTATCATGGTTGGATTCCTGAACGGGTTTTCATGATTCGTAGCGCAATTTATAAGGGAAGAACTCGAACTTTCGAGACAGATTTGGGTGATTTTAATTATGTATTTTTGCCTGTCAATGAACTCAAATTTTTAAATGGTGTTGCGCGTCAAACTCTCAATGGAAAATCATTTTTTATGGCAAAGCCTTTGCGGGCATTAGCGGATTACGTCTATTATCGAAAAATAAAATGGACCGGCATTCATTTTTTATTAGATGGGCTTCGTATTGAAGAAGAAAATCTTGACATGCTGACAGTGGCTGATTTTGAGGAAGTCTTGCCGGTATTTCGTGTTAAGCCTGTCTTTTCATTTTTAAAACACTTACAAGCTGAAATGCGGTTAACAAGTTCAAGCAGAACACAAAAAATGATAAATCCTATCATTAATAATAGACTCAAACAATATTCCATTTCCACAGTGGAAGCGGAAGAAAATGCACTTAAAGAAATTTTGCAAGAAATTATTTTGCATGGTTTGTATGAAAGCCATTTTTTTGATCAAGCTATTTTTCATGGCGGCACTTGTTTGAGGATTATTTATAATCTACCCCGTTTTTCCGAAGATTTAGATTTCATGTTAAAACGAGTGGACTTAGATTTTAATTGGCAACCCTATCAACAAGCCATCATTGACGTATGCAAACAATATGGTATTTCGCCCGTAATTAAAGATAAAAGTAAAACGGGTTATAATATCCAAAAAATGTTTGTAAAAGATAATTCCATTGGCAAAATTTTAGAATTATCTTTTAAACACCATCCTCATAAAAAGTTAAACATTAAACTGGAAATAGATATCAATCCCCCGGCAGGTTCAACCACGGAAATTAAATTTTTAGACTTTCCGCTTGATTTTCCCATTGAGATTCAAGATTTACCAAGTAACTTTGCGAGCAAAAGTCATGCATTGTTATGTCGATCTTATGTCAAGGGGAGAGATTGGTACGATTTTCTTTGGTATGTCAGACAAAAAGTCGTGCCAAATTTAAGTTTACTCTCTAATGCGATTAACCAACAAGGTGCATGGGCAGGGCAAAAAATTCAAGTCACACCAGCCTGGTATATTGAACAATTAGAAGCTAAAATAACTAGCATTGATTGGGATATAGCCAGAAAAGAAATGGCTCCATTTTTGGCACCACGGGAAAAAAATACCCTTGCCCTTTGGAATAGCGATTTTTTTAGGGATAGATTGAATCAGTTTAAGAATTGTGAATTGTTTCAAATGTAGAAATACCCTTTTTTCAAAAAAGGGTAGTTTTTTTATACCTTCAAAAAACTTATTAAAAATTGTGAATTGTTTCAAGAGCAGAAATACCCTTTTTTCAAAAAAGGGTAGTTTTTTATACCCTTTATTGAAGACGATTAGCATCTAAGCGTTGAATACTTAAAATTAAAAATAAGACTATGAATAACACATAGTAAACCACATCGGCGGTGCTAAAAAAGCCCTTGAGTAAGGGCTGATAATGTTTGGTAATCGCCAAATAGCCTAACACACCGCTTTGTTCGCCGGCACTTTCTGCCCAGTCAAACATCCATAATAATAAGAAAGCAGCAAAGGTGCTAATAGCAGCAACCGTGGGTTGTGCTGTCAGGGTAGAAATATAGAGTCCAAGTGCGCTCAACGCGCCCAAAAATAGGATGATTCCCAATAAGCCTGAGGCAAGTTGACCGAAATCCAGGTTTCCCCCCAGTAGCAATGATAAGGGCATTAATGTGAGCATGGCGACAAGAATCAGAAAAAAGCCCATCACACCTAAAAATTTACCCAGGATAATACTGGTCATTGACAACGGGGCTGAAAGCAATAAAGGTAAGGTGTTATTGCGCCGCTCTTCACTAATCAGTCGCATCGTAAGTAATGGGGTAACTAATAATAGTACAATCCCAACCCAATCAAATAAGGAAGCCACTACCATTGCAGTCAAGCCAGGGGCGTTAGGATCACTTGCCAAGCTGGCTTGTACATCAGGTCGTACAAAAAAATAGACTAGCCACGCAAAAAACCAGCCAAAAATGATCTGCACTGCCCCTAAAATACTCCAACCCAGCGGTGAAAAAAATAAACTTCGTAATTCTCGTGTTGCAATCATCCACATTTAAGCAGCCTCCACAGTCATTTTCCTGGTTAAAGTATTATTATCAATTCCATCCGTTAATGTTACCTGATTTATTTCCCCATTTGAAAAAGGAGCGTTAGGGGAAATTTCATCAGCCCCGGTCAATTCTACAAAGACTTGTTCTAAGCTACGGTGTTCCGGAATCAACTCATAAAGTCCCCAATGACCGGCAACGGCTTTTTCTACCAGCATTTCTGCGGGATTTTTATCAGCAACATGTTGAATGCGAAAATGATTATTATCTTGCATTTCTACAGCTTCAATGCCTGGAATTTCTTTTAAAAGCGGCATCGCCGGTGGGCGATGCAATGCAATTTGTAAATGAGTCGATTGCATTTGAGAAAATAAACCGCTAATAGCGTCATTAAATATTAATTCACCATGATTAATAATTTGAACATGATTACAGACAGCCTGGACCTCTGGCAAAATGTGAGTGGATAAGATGACACTATGTTCTTCCCCCAGCTGGCGTATTAAATTCCGAATTTCGCGTATTTGAATTGGATCTAAACCAATCGTCGGTTCATCTAAAATAACGACCGAGGGGCTATGAATAATAGCCTGAGCAATACCAACACGTTGTTGATAGCCCTTGGATAAGTTAGCAATTAAACGTTTACTAACGGTTATCAAACCACATTGTTCCATGACACGATTGACCGCCTTATTAATAGCAGAACGCGCTATGAGGTGTAACTTAGCACAAAATCGCAAATATTCTTCTACCAGCATTTCCTGGTATAAAGGTGGTTGTTCGGGCAAATAACCAATGCCAGCCTTCGCCAATTTGGGATAATCCAATAAGTCATAGCCGGCGACGGAAATTTGTCCTATTGAAGGTGCCAGCGTACCGGTGATGACTTGCATTGTAGTGGTTTTCCCTGCCCCGTTAGGTCCTAGAAAACCTAGAATTTGTCCACGTTTCACTTCAAAACTGATGTCTTTGACAGCACAAAAACTGCCATAAAAACGTGATAGGTTTTGTACGGAAACCAAAGTATCTAAATTCATTTATGAGCTCACTTGACTAAAAAAGTTCCTGTTCAATCTTGATTTTAACAACTTACAAACTTTTTATAATACTATAAAATTAATGTTTTTGCTCATCTTAACCCGCTCAAGAAATTCGATTTTTTGAAAAAATCGAATTTTTGCCTTTTAAAAAATTTCTACTTAGGAATGAAGCTTTAATAACATCCGAAACTTTCAAGCCAAACCTGACAGGTTTTAAAAACCTGTCAGGTTTAGTTTCGTATATTATTCAATTCTCATTCCTTATCCTATTTTTAAACTGCTCATAAAATTTTTCAAAAATTTCTGCCATTTAAAAAATTCGTTGAGCCTGGTATTATTTAACTGATAATAAATTATAAATTAATAAAAGATTAATATTTTAAACATTAATTTAATTTTTAATACCAATTGGATAAAAAAAAACCGATTAACATAAGATAATTAAAATGACAATATTGAAAACATCAGCAAAGAACTCAATATATTTGTCTGAAATTAGAAATATTAATTTATTAATCAATAATCTATCAAATTTCTTAGAGCAAATTGGTTAGCTTTGAATCTAACCTCAAGCACTGAGCAATTGATCACTTAAACTTCTATAGATTTTCAGGTGAATAATTTCTAAAAACCTGTCAGGTATTTAATTTTTTCCATGTATAAGCGTGTGAAATGAAATAACCGTTTATAGGTAAAGATATTTTTCTGAACGTCTATAAGATAACTGAAAAATGAGTCCTAAAATGAAGCCGCTAAGTCATTATGAAACGGTGTTGGCTTACCATGAGCGTACCAAACATCATTTTGAACGCTATGCAAGGGGACCTGGTCAAATAAATTGGGATGCACAGCCCGATTCTTTTCGTCGTTATACGGGTGCTCAATGTTTTGAATTGCCCCTGGTCGCTGATACGTTGACATGTACTTACATTGATTTATATCATTCCAAAGCTATCGCACCGCGCCCCATGACTTTAAGCAATATAGCGGCTTTGTTGGAATTATCCTTAGGTTTTGCAGCTTGGAAACAATATGGTGTCCATCGTTGGGTATTGCGTTGTACACCTTCCAGTGGTAATTTGCACCCGACTGAAGGGTATGTGATTATACCTAATATAACGAGTCTGCCGGCGGGTGTTTATCACTATATTAGTTATGATCATCTATTAGAACAACGTGGTTCTTTTGAAGTAAATGGAGCTAAGAAATTTGAAGCAGCATTGTCAAGCGGTCGTTTTTTGCTGGGTTTGAGTTCAATTCCTTGGCGTAGCGCCTGGAAATATGGCGAAAGAGCCTTTCGTTACTGTCAACTGGATATTGGACATGCCATTGCGGCAGTGCGGTATGCAGCGGCAACCTTGGGTTGGAGTGTACAATTGTTAGATCATTGGGCTGAAGCAGAAATGAGCATGACGCTTGGCTTAAATCAAGAAGATGACTTTAACGAAAATGAACGTGAAGTACCAGGCATGGTGTTATGTATTAATACTCAAGGTGAAGGCCCCCAGACAGGGCATTTTTCAAAGGGAGAAAAAGAACGCCCCTTTTCCAGGGGGGGGTTTGAACGTTCTTTTTTAAAGGGAGAGCCTGAACATCCTTCTTCAAAAGGGGAAATGGAATTTTCATCAGATTTATCAGAAAATTTAATCGTGGCGGCAATGGCTGGAGTTAAATGGATTGGAAAAGCAAATGTATTAGACCCTCACCATCAGCATGAATGGCCTATTATTGACTCTGTGCTTGAAGCCACTATCAAACCCGCCACGGAAAAAATGAATTGGACAGCCCCCCCGTTACCCCTATTGTTACCTCTTGCTTGCACTAATCGCGCCGCTGAGTTGATTCGTCAACGTCGTAGTGCCCAAACGTTTGATGGTACGACACCACTCAGTCTGAAGGTCTTTTATCGCTTGCTTGATAGTACTTTACCGCGTAAAGGTGTTGTGCCGTGGGATACTTTTCAGCGTTTGCCCCGTATTCATTTAGTATTATTTGTGCATAGGGTGACCGGTTTATCGCCAGGACTGTATGTTCTACTCCGACGTGAGGGCATTAAAGAAAGCTTGCACGCGGCTTTTCAACGTGAATATTTTGAATGGGTAAAGCCGAGCAAGTGTCCTGAATATTTACCATTTTATCAATTAGTGGGTGGCGATCCCCAAACCGTTGCTCAACAAATTTCTTGTAACCAAGAAGTCGCCGCTGATAGTGCTTTTAGTCTAGGTATGTTGGCGGAATTTGAAAATAGCTTGAAAAATGGTGCTTGGCACTATAGGCAATTATTTTTGGAAGCGGGTATAGTGGGACAAGTGTTATACTTAGAAGCTGAGGCGGCAGGTTTTCGTGGCACTGGTATAGGGTGCTTTTTTGATGATGCTTTTCATACAATGCTTGGTTTAACCGGTACTTATTATCAAAGTATGTATCACTTTACGGTGGGGACTCCCCTATATGATAAGCGTCTGGAAAACCTACCTCCTTATGAACATCTACAAAGAAGGAAGAGATAATGGTTAATGAATTAGGATTCAATAATACCCGAAATTAAACCTGACAGGTTTTTGAAACCTGTCAGGTTTGGACATTTAAGATTTGGATATTATTAAATCCTGACTCCTTAATGAATTTAAATGGGTAGAAATACCATTTTTTTAAAAAATGGGTAACTACTCAGGTATTAAAAAATGACGCGTGGGGTTGCAAACAGCATCATTTTATACCTGAGTAGTTACAAATAGTATTTCCTTTATATTCTAGACTTAGGAACGTGCATGAAATAAATTCGACAACTAAACCAGACCTGGCAGGAAGAAAACCTGCCAGGTCAAAATCAAGTTTGGACGCTGCTCTTGACCTGCCAGGTTTTGTTTTAACCTGGCAGGTCTGGTTTTAAAATTGACTAAATTATTTGATGCACGTTCCTTAGCCATAAAAACAACACAAAAATTGAATATTGTAGGGGCAACCCCTTGTGGTTACTCCAAACTAGCTTAACTTTTAACCAAAGCGACTCTTTGGCTCGTGTTGCCAAGAAAAATTATGGTTGTGTTTTGGCTCGTGTTGCCAAGAAAAACTTTTTTGATGTTTTGGTGCATTTTCCCAATTGAAGCTTTTATGATGCGATGGCTCATGCTGCCACTCAAAGCTTTTTATTTTTGATTGACGCCGTTGCTTTTGTTTTTTAGATAGAAATTGTGTATCATAAGAAGAAGAATTATCTAGCATTATTATACTTTCCTTAACCATTAACTATTACCAACCATTATGAAAAAATATCTAACGATATGTTCAGCTATCATGCTTCTAGGAACAGTCATGGGAGCAACTGCTGAAACTATCAAGATCGGTGTCAGTGATTCCGATGGGGAATATGTCAAAGCTATTGTACCAGCTATTAGCGAAGCTTTGCAAGAATACGGTCATGCTGCTATTGTTGAACCTTTGACAAGTAGCCAAGAAAACATTGACAAAGTAAAAAGCGGCGAAATTTTAGCGGCTTTGGTCCAGCTTGATGTCGCAGCACTGAATATGGGCAAGGATCCAGATAAAATCTTATCTTTACTTGGGGGCAAAATTATGTCAGTCCCGCTTTTTTGTGCAGCCTACAAAGGTGGCAACGTAGTCACTTATCATGATCTCACTGATAAACAGGAGGTACCTCTTAAAATATCGGTGGGAAACAAAAACTCCGTCACGGCGCGAACCTTCCAATATTTGATGAGTATTGAGCCAAACTTGAAAGATATTGAGTTTTTTGATGAAGAAGATACTATGATGGAACTCAACCGCTTACTTTCTGGACGTCGAAACTTAGTCTGTTTTGTGACAATGCCTGATCCAGAACATGAACTCATTAAAATGGTGACGGAACATAATGAATTATTTTTCATCACCATTGATAAACCCTCTTTTGCCGAAACAAAAATTAATGATATTCTCATTTACGATATCGCAGAAATCCCGGTAACTAAAGGTTTTTTTGGGTTTAATCCAGAAAAGGTTAAAACGCTTATCACCTGGATAAGTCTCGTGATCAATGAAAAACAAATAGATCAAGAGTTATCAAGAAAACTCACTCACATTGTAAGAAATCCTGAGTTATGGTCAAACTCGCTAACGACTAAAGCGAAACGTTTGTTTGAAAATGTGGTTAATCGTATTGGAGAAGCTGTGGATTAATTGATTTTGTTCACTGAATAAACTTGTCAGGTTTTGAATACCTGACAGGTTTGTGAAAGTTATTTACTCTATTAGAAATACTATTTTTAGCAAGTATTTCGAGCAAGCCTTATAAAATATTAATTTTAAATAGCACTATAATTTAAACTATTGAGAAAATGTTAAAGACGATGATAATGATTGCCTGCAGTTAGACATTTTTACATACAATACTTTTAACTTGATAGTTGTTATTTATAGTCTTATGAAAATTTTTCATCAAACCCATTTCGGAAAAATATATCAACAAGATGCCCTTGATTTAATGTCGACTATTCAAAATGGTGTGGTTGATCTGATCATGACTTCTCCGCCTTTTGGATTAGTTCGTAAAAAAGAATATGGCAACGTTGACGCAGGGCAATATTTAAATTGGTTTCGTCCATTTGCTATAGAATTTAAACGTATTCTCAAAAAAAATGGTTCTTTCGTTATTGATATTGGTGGTGCCTGGATACCTGGTCAACCAACTCGTTCTCTTTATCAATACGAATTGTTAATAATGCTTTGTAAAGAATTTGGGTTTCATCTTGCTCAAGAGTTTTTTTGGTGGAATCCATCAAAATTACCTACTCCAGCAGAGTGGGTTAATATTCGTCGTGTCCGAGTGAAAGATGCGGTTAATTGTGTTTGGTGGCTTTCTCCGACACCTTGGCCTAAAGCTCATAATCTAAGGGTTTTAACGCCTTACAGTGAATCAATGAAAGGGTTACTCAAGCACGGTTATAATGCAAAATTGCGCCCCAGTGGTCATAGTATCAGTGAAAATTTCTCAATTAATAACGGTGCATCTATTCCGCCTAACTTAATTGCGATTGCTAATACAGAAAGTAATTCTAGCTATCTTCGTCTCTGTCGTGAAAAAGGCGTTAAACCGCATCCGGCTCGTTATCCCACTGAATTACCTGAATATTTTATTAGAATGCTAACTGATAAAGATGATTTGGTATTCGATCCTTTTGCGGGTTCTTGTGTCACAGGAGAAGTTGCAGAACGGCTTAAAAGAAAATGGATTTGCTGTGATACCATTGAAAAATATTTAGAAACGGCTCTATTCCGTTTTGTATCTAAAATGCCTGATAAGAAAAAGAATACCTCAACTTATAACTTACCTCATCCAGCAGCATTATGGAATGATAACGAACTTGAAGAGGCACTTCCGCAAGATGGAGGACAGAAAAGACCCAGCAAAAAACATGATAAAAATCAAAGGAGTAGTCAATTATGTCCGCAGTGTCCCCTACCGTTTTAGTGGATTCTATACTGAATGCGATACAACAATCAGGAGGTATAGGGGTTTATGTATCTCAATCAGTGCAGACTCATCCTCGGTGCTTTAGAGTTCAATATTTAGAACAAACATTTTCTCTATGGGCATATATCTGGACCTTAACATTTGGTGGAAGACAATTATTACCAAATGAATATCGTATTCAAATGACAGGGGTGACATCACCGTTACCATCGAATCCAAATGGTTATACCGTTTTACTTGGCTATTATCCTGATCTGAGTATTTTTGCCTGTTTCGATTGTGAACAGCATAGTACTTTTACAATGGGTTCACCCTCAGTACAGATCAACATAAATAGTATTCATAATGCTTTACAAAATGGGTTTGCATTAACTAGCAAAAGCAATCAAGAAATCGCAGTGGCTATTCGCCCCGATCAGTTTTTGAATTATGTACTTAATGTTAAAGCATTACATCAATATGGCAGCGATACAGCTACTTTAAATTTACTGACAAAGGCGGTGCAATCAAAAGAAATAACAACTCAGGAACTTGAAAGTTTTTCGACTGAAAGACAAAAGATTGTTACCAATGTCAGTCGTTATGTTAGAGCCGCTCATTTTCGCCAACAAGTTTTAAATGCTTATGAAAATCGTTGCGCTGTAACACGCGCTCAACTTAGGCTAGTTGATGCCGCCCATATTTTGCCGGTAGTCGCTCAAAATAGTTGTGACCATATTGGAAATGGTATTGCTCTGTCCCCGACTATGCACCGAGCTTATGACAATGGTTTGATATATCTTGATGAAGATTATCAGATGAAACTCAATGAAGAAAAAACTAATGAACTCATAGCATACAATCTCCATGCAGGTATTGAACAACTAAAACATTTATTAGATAAACCCATTCATTTACCCGCAGATCATAATCAACGACCTAAGCTTCAATTTATTAAAGAAGCTAATAAATTTAGACATATTCCCAATTATAATTAATCGTTTATTGTAACTACTCAACCTTTAACTTGATGAGCAAGTTTTTTATAAGTGATTGATTTTAAAATAAATATTATTTTAAGGGCGAGTTTAATAGAGCTACTATTTTTGAAAAATAGTATTTATAACTTGATGTTCTCGTTTGCTCACGAAGAAAGGGTCCCCATTACCCTTATAAATACTATTTTTGGCAAAAATAGTATTTCTTTCTTTTGACTTTAAAAATTAGAAGAACATCAAGTAAAAGGAGTATCATATCAATTTTCGCTATTCGCGAACAGTTCAAGAATTAACCAAGAGGATTTCTCAATGAATCGTCATATATTGGACATTTTGTCTTTGAAAAAACCAATCAGCAACGAATACCAATTATAAAACAGAGATTGATGCAGTGTTTAGGGGCGCATTCCAATTTTCCGAGTTAAGTGCAATATCATTTTTCTGTAATGGTTCGGAATTTCTGCTGCACTCGTTATGCTTTGGTTGCCACTGCACAATATGAAAGAAATGGCTTGCCTTCTTTTTTGACTATATGCGAACCTGAAAACCCGGCATTTGATAGCAGACTCACGACTTCATCTAGTGAATATGTGGTAAAGATGTCATCACTTAGATTTAAGCTGCTCATTTGTTTATCATCTCGAAACCCAATTACAATCTTTCCGCCAGACTTGATTACTCTAAACATTTCACTGAAGTATTTATCTGGTTCTTTCCAGAAATACAGGGTGTTTGTTGAGCACAACTTATCAAATGATTCGTTATCGAAAGGAAGACTACTACATTCTCCTTTTTGTAGCCTTACTTTACCATTTAAAATATGATGCTTATTAGCTTTGCTCGCTTGTTTCAACATAGCGATTGAAAAGTCAATACCTTCTACAACTCCTTCAGTCGTAATTTCTGCTATTTCATTTATTAATTTTCCTGGTCCAAATCCAATTTCCAAGATTCTATCATTCTTCTCTAGATCAAGCATCTCCTTAACGAAGGAATTTAGTTCTGCATTGCCATTGTTAAATATTTTGGTCATTACATAGCGACCAATTATGCCAGATGGTTTTCTAGCTTGTAAGGACAAAACTCTTGATGGTATTAACTTAAGTATAAACATGATGTGTGATTAGATACCTCCTGCATTAGGTATAACGCCACGACTAACTGATCTGACATCTAAAACGAAGTCAAAAAAACAAGCCAGGTACATGCGCATCCGATAGAAATACTATTTTTGAAAAATAGTATTTTTTAAGCCTT
>Ga0233403_10001426_pt1 | contig 11160 bp, 17 predicted proteins | sample Na_oxic_1_MG_FD_179866 | JGI IMG/M metagenome (GOLD analysis project Ga0233403, IMG submission 179866) | Seawater microbial communities from Saanich Inlet, British Columbia, Canada - Na_oxic_1_MG | ecosystem: Environmental > Aquatic > Marine > Inlet | place: Canada: British Columbia | collected...
GGTGTTTTCGCATGGGTAGTGGCAGCGACTGATGAAGAAGAGGAAGCAGCCATTGCGATTCAACCGGTACTCGTCCCCGATGAAGAAGAGGAAGCGATTGCCAAAAAGCGGCTGAATCAATGTGGACGGACTTACGATCCAATTGACTTAACCACTGGCGGCCAAGTTCTTCGACACACACTCCTCAGTGTTCAAGGCTTATTACCGATATCGTTTGAAATCGGTTATCACTCGCTATTGCTGAAAAAAGGCCCACTCGGCAGAGGTTGGGAAGACAATCGCTATGGGGCTTGGTTAGAGGAATTGTCGAATGGTGATGTCAAATTCCATTGGACGACCAACACCTACAATATCTTCCCGAACGATGGCAACGGTGGCTATGAACCGATTGAGATTAAGTGTCGTTTCGACCGCTTAGTCAAAAACCCCGACGGCAGCTTCACATTAACACGCCAACGCGGAAGTGTTTACCAGTTTAATAGCAACGGTCGGCTGGAACAAATTGGCAATTCACAGAACCAAGCGCTCCGGTTAACCTATAATAATGCGGGACAACTCTCCAGAGTGACGGAACCGGTGACCGGGGTGTTTTTAGAATACGCCTACAATAGCGACGGGTTGCTTGAAACCGTCAGTGATTCATTAGGCCGACAAGTGGTTTTGGAGTATAATCAACAATCTGATTTGGTCACCATCACCGATGCCGCTGGCCAAACGTTGACTTACAGCTACAACGAACGGGGTCAAACCTTAACCGGTCAGAATGCGGAAGGCGTATTGCTATTCAGCAACACCTACAACGACCAACACCGCATCACGGCTCAACATGATGGAATCAGCAACCATCAACCGGCTCGTTTTGTCTATACGAACGCACCAGACAGCCGTCGAATCAGCACCGCTGAGGTAACCACTCGGCTGAGTAAAACTCGTCGATACACGTTCAATGACGATTTCCAAGTCACTGAAATACAAGACGAATTGGGCAATACCACCCAATATCCGTATACGGAAAATGGCAAAGTTTCCAGCGTCACCGACCCAAACGGCAACACAACTCATTACGAGTATTCGGCGAACGGAAAAATCGCTCGTGTCACTGACGCTGCGGGTAGCCAGACGGTTTACAGTTACGATAACCACAACAACTTGTTATCGATTAGCCGAGAACAGCAGGTGTTATTTCAGTTCTCCTACGATCAGAACCACAATCTGATTCGGATTGAAGATGCGCTATCGAACGTCACCGAATACACGTACAACAGTCATGGGCAAATATTGACTAAAACCAGTCCCAGCGGTGGTGACTGCGTTTGAATACCAAAACGGTTTTCTGAACCGGATTGTTAACCCACAAGGAGTGAAATATACCCTTGACTACGATGCAGCCGGCCGTTTAACCGGCGTTACTGACATTGATAATCATACCGTGATGCTGACTTATGACGGTATGAATCGAGTCACTAACCTGACCAATCCATTGGGTCATTCAATTCAGATGACCTACGACAGTCAGAATAATCTGCTGACTTTTAGCGACCCAAATGGCAATGTGACCCGTCGGCAGTACTCTGCCAGCGGACAACTGTTGAGCCAAATCAACCCATTGGGGCAGGAAACACGCTTTAACTACGATGCGGAAAATCGTCTGGTTCGGGTGATTGATAGTTTAGAAAGAATCACTCAACTGAGCTATAATGCAGCGGGGCGTTTATCGAGCATCACCAACCCATTAGGCGAAACTCAAACGTTAGAAACCGATGCGGCTGGGAACTTACTCAAACGGTTTGATGCGTTTGGCCGACCGGTGATGTCCATCACGTATGACTCACGCAACAATCCAGTCAGCGTCACCGATGCGTTGTCAAACACCAGCACGCGAGAATACGATAAACAAAATCGGTTAGTCAAAACAACAGACCCACTGTCACGAGTCACGTCATTTGAGTATGACAAACTGAACCGAGTTGTATCGAGTATTGATGCACTGATGGGAGAAAGTCGCCAAGGTTTCGATACCGACGGCAACCGAACTCTGCTGCAAGACCCAAATGTTAATCAAACCTCGTTTGATTTTGACCAAAGTGGCCGCCTAATAATTGGGGTCAGAGTAAAATTAATATGGAAAGAAACAGCCATAAAAAATGTGACTCTGACCCCAATTATGACCAAACCGTCAGCATTCATGTCCTTGATATCAACACCTGCGACTTAATTGGTACCGACATATCAACTCAAGTTGAAGGGACGGTGCTAAATAGATTAATATTATGAATCAGTATAAAGGTCTTTTAATAGCTTTTTTGGCCGTATTTTTAACAATTTTTTCATTATATATCATGCCATTTTAAATGACTGCTATAGTGACATTGATTTCATTCGTATTTGGTATTTATGGTTCTATTCTACATGCTAGTATGGTGATAAAACGATTGAAATTATACAGTGAGCCAAATCAGGAAAAAGATTAGCGAACAGAGAATGGATGAGTGCCGGCTGCAAGAAGCGAGTGTATGATAGGTGGTAAGTGCAGCTGTCAGTAGAACTTAAAACTGTCAATGGATGATTTTTAAAGAGACATTCTGGAAGTTTCTGAGCTTTAATGGCAAGAAGTTGTTATCAAAATCGGATTTTAAACTAAATGAATAACAAAGGTATTTTAATTGGCCTATTTGGGCTGTTTATTAGTTTTTTCTCAATTGCTGTTGAGATTTATTTTAAGGTGAGAATTGGACATATAGGCGTGTTCATCTCATTTATACTAGGTATTATTGGTTTAATTGTGCATATACTGGAAGTAAAGCCACCAAAAAGGTAAGAATCGGTGTCAGTTTGGAAGCCAAAGGTTTTAGTATTGGTATTGGTTATAATAAAGATGGAATAACATCGGCAGGTTCTTCAAAAGGCGCAGCCCGTTTCGGAGCCGGATGCGGATTATCTCTAACCGTGGACCTTTGTGAAGCAACCGTTCGGTGGTGTAACAAGCCATAGGAATCGCTGATGAAAAAAGATAATAAATTTTTGTTAATTGGTTTAAGTGCCACATTTTTAGCCTTTTTATCGTTTTACACCATTCCCAAAGCAACAATATTCCTCAATATTCTTATACTCATTGGTGGTATATCGATAGCAAGTGGAGCTATCATCCGTATGTACAAGACGTTTAAATGGTTGAAATCAGATGAAAAATCATCAACAAATATGAAAGATAAATAATTAGCTAAGCCAGGGATGCGCCAAGCGTCGGATGGTTTAAAAAATAATTGGGGTCAGAGTAAAATTCATGTGAAAACAAACCGCCATAAAAAATGTGACTCTGACCCCAATTATTCTTGGTTAGGTTGGTATTTTCAGGCGAATCCCAATGATTTTTTGGTCGGGTAACTGGAGTTTGGAAGGTTCAGAAAAATAACTCCAGTTTACCCATAAATCTAATATTGACAAAGTACTGGTGACCTTATTCTTATAAAAATAGGAAGGTTTTTTTCTTATTCCAAGTCAATTTCAAATACTTCATATAACAGAAATCCAGTCAAGAATGACTTCATATACAAATAAACTCCGTAAAGGTTTAAAATTTCTGCTTGGAAAACCATTAAAAAAAGTAATAGCTTCTGTATTTTCCTACCAAGGTATTTTGAATATGGAATCACCTCAAGCACTGTTATTGCAATTTGAGGAAAATCATCAATTAGTATTTTATCCGGCTCCAGATGGAGTTTCTTTAGATTGTGGTCATAAAACATTATCACCTTTGAATTTGGGACAATATGGCCAAGAAATTATTCAGGAAATATCCCCTTTGAATTTTTGGCAATACGCACTGGGTCAAGTTTTAATAGAAGCTTATATTCTATTTTCTCATGTAGAAGAGAATGCTGTCGGGATAAAAATGTACTTTAATAACTCCATTATAATTATTATTAATTGTGGAGATGAGATGTATGTTTGGGATGAAGAACATTTTCGTGAAGTTTTCAAAAATGAGAATATTAGTGAAATGAATGTTTATCAGCAAACCTAGAATCACTGAATAATTGGGGTCAGAGTAAAATTAATGTGGAAAGAAACAGCCCTAAAAAATGTGACTCTGACCCCAATTATTTCGTGATAAACGTTCAACCGTCCCTAAGCCAAGTCTTGGTCAAAAAAGAAGCCGATGGTACCAAGACATATTACGTCTACGGGCTAGGACTGATTGGACAAGAAACGGGTGGTGAATACCTCAGTTACCACTTTGACTATCGTGGCAGCACGGTTGCATTAACCGACGAAACTGGAACAGTTGTTGAACGGTTCTTGTACTCGCCTTATGGGTTGCTGCTCTGTGATGATGCGTCGTTAACGCCATTATTGTTCAATGGCATGTATGGCGTGATGACCGATGACAACGGTGAGCAATTAAAGGAATTACTGCCTCAAGTTTCAAGCGTTGATGTCATTGCCAATGATGGTTGGACCGCTCTAACAGTAGCCTCTCGAAATGGAGATATAGAAATCGTGAGCTTTTTGTTGGATAATGGATCTGAGGTGAATGCCTCAGAAGGTTCAGGCCATAGTGCTATTTTTTGAGCTTCATTTTATGGACATGAACATATTGTCAAGTTGCTCCTTTCAAAAGGAGGAGACCCGTTGAAAAAATGTGATCGTCGTCGTTGTAAAAGTCCTCTACAAATTGCCACGATAAGAAACCATACCAACGTTGTTAAATTGATTGAGAAAGCTTTGCAAAAATAAAAAATAATAAGCGAGCGTAGCAAAACCCAGCTATTTGACTTATTGTGCAATTACCTAACCCAAACCAACTTAATTCTTTCACCGAAAATCAATGTCATCAATCCACTTATTTCAAGGAGAACTCCAATGAAACACATTTTTCAAATAATTGGGGTCAGAGTAAAATTAATGTGGAAAGAAACAGCCATAAAAAATGTGACTCTGACCCCAATTATTAGTGAGACATTTCCAAAACCCCCAACTATTTTGTTAGCTTACTATGAATAACAATCTCAAACGATATTCAAAGGACCTCGTTTTATTAGGTGTATTATTGGTTTTAATAACCTATTGTTACCAAAAATGTCGTCATTTTGAAGAGGTTCCATCAGTTCGATCACCATTGATTAACAATTTCAAAAGCTACATGAGTATAGAAGAAGCAAGGCAAATGCTTCCTTCTCACCTTAAAAATTGGAAAGTGATTGGAGATTATCCTTTTTCAACCATTGAGAGATTTCCAACTTTTCGCCTTTATCTGGTATGGATCGAGAAATATCAACATCTAAATCATACCGGAAATCTCGTATTGATTTTTTATAATAACCGGTTAGCAATAACATCTTTTTTTCCGCTAAATATTAACTTATATGTTAAAGCTTTGGAGGAGAAAGAAGTTATAAAAATTGTGGTTTCGGATAGTATCTCCTATGATAAACCCAATATGAAGCCTTATACTTACGTTTGGTTATTTGTACCCCCACCCAATTATGTTGATGAGCTTGAAGTTAAAGAGTCCCCTGACGATATAGAGTGGGCTGATATTCGTCTTGTCAGAGAAATGACGCGTTGGAGAAATTGTTATGATGATGATTAAATATCGCAAAATTGCTTAAGCGAATGTTGGGTGGGTAAGTAGAGCTATGTTGTACTTACCTCCTGATGTTACGCGCTCAAGTTCCTAATAATTAGGGTCAGAGTAAAATTAATGTGGAAAAAAACTGCCCTAAAAAATGTGACTCCGATCCCAATTATTATATTATTATGTATGAACGGGTAGTTATAGTCAGTTAATCCCGGCGTTGGAAAAACGGTTTCACCTTATGAGAATGCTATATAACAAACTCAGACGGCTCATTTTTAAACTTATCAAAGCATTGCTATTAATCATTTTTTTGGCAATAGTTGCTGGTTTCAAGTATTATGAAATGAGATATTTTAAGCCACATATTCCTTACATAGAAAAATTTTATCATCAAGCAAAAAAAGAAGAAACTTTTACTGAGGAGGTCAGAAATATTATATTCTGTTTAGAAACTTCTTCTGACAATGAACTAAAAAATAGTTCTTATTTTTCTTCTGTTATTGCTCGGCATTTTGTCTATGAATTGATTGAATATCAGAAAATCAGTGAGTGGCATCTTCACAACTTTTTGTGGAGTCGATTATTGACATATTACTTCGACGAGGAAAAAATTTTCATACTTTACCTACATTTGATACCTTTTGAGCATGGGTTTGGTCTCGCTAATTCTGCTCAATATTACTTTCAAAAGAAAATTTCTCAACTGACTGTAGAGGAAGTTGTTATGTTATTGGGTATAGCCAGATCACCCAAAACCTTTTCGCCTTACTATCGGCCTGAAAATGCTCAACAAATTCAAGCTATACTAATGCAACAGCTAAAAGAATCAAACTGTCTCCATTAAATGACTTGACAAAATGGCCAATCGCTTATCGTAGATAACAACGTTGTCCAATTTAGCGAACATCGGACGGGTTTCACGTAGCGAAACCCACCTCTTTAACTTATTACGCAATCACCTAACCCAAACCAACATCATCAATCCACTTATTCAGAGGCAAACCCAAATGAAACACCTTTTTCAACTCCTTGCGATAGCAATTAGCCTAGCCATAACTTCCCAAAGCCAAGCAACCCAATACATTTACGACGACCTAAATCGTCTGACCCAAGTTCGATATGATTCTGGAAAAATCCTGAATTACAGCTACGATGCGGCTGGTAATCTGTTACGCATCACGACGATTGATGTACCCGAATATCTGCTAGAAGGGCACGTCACCAGCTCAGACGGCAATCCGCTCGCCGGCGTATTAATCAAAGTGGACGACCGCTCGTCCCAAACCGATGAAAACGGCTACTACCAAATCACCGACTTACCCGTTGGTGATTACACACTCATCGCCGAACTCAACAAGCACAACTTCACACCAACAGATTTCACCATCAATGAAAACCAATCAATTGTGATGGACATCGTCTCAGACGGCCTCACCGAATGTCTCCTCTACGCCGTCCACGACGAAGGCCGAAGAGACACTCAATTCTTCACCATCAATCCGGCGCAAGACTTTAAAGTCCAACTACTCGGCACGTTGCACCTAAAACAAGACATAGAAGCCCTAGACATTCACCCCAAAACCAACCAAATCTTTGCCGCTGCCGGAGACGATGGCACCCACCCCGGCCACCTGTACCAAGTCAATGCACGCACTGGTGGCCTTATTCGCCTCGGAGGCAACCCCGAATTTAACGAAATCAACGGCTTATCGTTCAAATCGGACGGCACACTATCGGGATGGGCCGAAGGAAAGGGCCTAATTCAAATTGATACCCAAACCGGCAGCGGCAGTTCCATACTGAATTCAAATATGTTGTATCAAGTTGGCTAAAAGTATGAGCCGTAATTGCCAGATAAATCAAAAAATTACGTGCTATTTATGCATAATAGTTTTGCAAGAGGCTCAAAGGTATATTATTTTCTGCTGTCGCCTTATAGCAAGCGACTATTTTGGGTAACCAAATATGAAGAATTCTAATGATCCTTTACTCGATGAAATTGTTTCTTTTTTAAGACAAAAGGAACAAGATAAAAATGATAACATGTTTATTCCTCGTGAAAAGGTTAATGAATGGATGCAAAGTGATGACATAGAAGTCTTAGGGGCGGTGTTTTTTCTATTAACAGACCGTCGGTATTATTCGTATATTAAGCCTTTTTTTTCCGTAGAAGATTATCATTGCTTTGTTAGACGTTACTATGAACGTTGCTTTTTGGAAAATCCTGATGGAGAATGGTCAGATTCTCGCTATTCTGCTGGATGGAGTCTTGTCAGTTGGTTCATAGGATTATGGAATGATCCTAAAGTTCCCCGTTGGATATTAGACGATATCAAAAAATGGTTAGCTCAGCTTTACAAAAATGGTCACGAAGAATTACGCATCTGTATAGAGACTGCCACTTTAGAGCATTTGCTAGAAAGACGAGACATGGTGAAATATTTTGCTGATTGGAAAAGCGATCCAGTCCTGAAAATGGCCTATGCAAAAGCCATGGAATGGTCAATCAATCAACAATCATAGTCAATCAAAGTCTGGTGGGTTTCACGTCGCGAAACCCGCCTCCTTAACTTATTACGCAATCACTTAACCCAAACCAACATCATCAATCCACTTATTCAGAGGTAAACCCAAATGAAAAATTTTCAACTCCTTGTGATAATTCTTAGCCTGGCTATAACTTACCCAAGCCAAGCAGCCCAATACGTTTACGACCAGTTAAATCGTCTGAATAATTAGGGTCAGAGTAAAATTAATGTGGAAAGAAACAGCCCTAAAAAATGTGACTCTGACCCCAATTATTCCCATTATTGGCTATCAAAAAATCCGAGAGAAACTACTGCGGAAGGTTTGTTTAAGTTTTCTGTTTGCCTAGCGGTCTATCAGACTTATTGTGTTAATTAATTATTGATGTACAAGTAGATTATGAACGAGTATAAAGGTCTTTTAATAGCTTTTTCTGCCGGAATAATTGGGGTCAGAGTAAAATTAATGTGGAAAGAAACAGCCCTAAAAAATGTGACTCTGATCCCAATTATTATATTATGAACGGGTAGTTATAGTCAGTTAATCCCAGCGTTGGAAAAACGGTTTCACCTTATGAGAATGCTATATAACAAACTCAGACGGCTCATTTTTAAACTTATCAAAGCATTGCTATTAATCATTTTGGCAATAGTTGCTGGTTTCAAGTATTATGAAATGAGATATTTTAAGCCATATATTCCTTATATAGAAAAAATGTACAATCAGGCAAATAGAGAAGAAAGCTCGACTGAAATGGTAAAAGAGGTTATCTTCTGTTTAGAAACGGAAACTTTTACTTTTTCTTATTATGAAAATAGCCCTTACAGTTATATAGCAGGTCTTGTGGCTATCCATTTTGTTGATAAATTTGTTGAATATAAAAATATAAGTGAGTGGCACTTTCACAATACGTTATGGACTAGATTGCTAATACATCACTTCGGTAAGGAAAAGGTTTTTATACTTTACCTGCATTTGATACCTTTCGAGCATGGTTTTGGTCTCGCTAATTCGGCTCAATATTATTATCAAAAGACCATTTCTCAATTGACGGTAGAGGAAGTAGTTATGTTATTGGGTATAGCCAGATCACCCACAATATATTCGCCCTTTTCACATCCGGAAAATGCTCAGGAAATTCAAGATCGACTTATGCAAAAGCTAATACGTTGCCAATATATGAATAATTAGGGTCAGAGTAAAATTAATGTGGAAAGAAACTGCCCTAAAAAAATGTGACTCTGACCCCAATTATTCTTTGATATTAATTGATTGGAGGCAATAATAGCAGGAATACGTTAACATTGACCAAAATAGTTAGCCATTAATTTTTTTTGGTGCATTCTTGGCAAGAGGTAAAAATGGGCATTAAAAAGCTTTTAACATCAAAGTATTTAATATCTATGCAAGGAAGCCTCATGGGAAGTCTTGGTTGCATACTCTCATTGTATTACAAGTCTTGGCTGCCACTTATTTTAATGTTTATATTAGCTATTATTTTTGATTTTTTTCTGAAAGGGCGAATAAAATAATCAATGTGGGAAGGTTTTTTTCGAGTGTATCCCACTTATCTTACTTCTTGCTACATGTAAATAGAAAAATAATTGGGGTCAGAGTAAAATTAATGTGGAAAGAAACAGCCCTAAAAAATGTGACTCTGACCCCAATTATTTAGGGAAATCCTAGTTTCGTTACGTTATCGAAACAATTAAGAGTTTTGCAATAGCCTCAATTTTCAATCAATTTCTTAATATTCTATGACAGTAATCAATTTGAGAGAACTTTTTTTAACCTTAACATGTTTATTTTTTCCGAGCAGTTGTCAAACTGGAACACGCTCAGAATTGATAGACCCGTTTGAAAGTCAGATGAGTATAGAAGAAGCCAAATTAATGCTTCCTCCTCATTCCATGCCATGGGAAATTTTTATTGAACAACCCAATTTTCAAGTGGTACACATCGATAATTATCAAAGTTTAGGATTTGTAGGCCAACTGACTTTGGCTTTTACAAATGGTAAATTATCTAGCACTTGTTTTCTTACCACTAGAATACAAGAATACATAAATAATTTAGAAAAAAACCGTCATATTAGATTGAAACCGGGCGAATATTTCTGGCGTGCTATAATTTTTCCTTATACAGTTGTGTTTGTTAGGTCTGATTTTCGTGATAATCAAATATGCTGGTATGATAAACGTTTTGAAGACTCATATTATTACTAAGGGATATCCAAAAATAATTGGGGTCAGAGTAAAATTAATGTGGAAAGAAACTGCCCTAAAAAATGTGACTCTGACCCCAATTATTCTTGGGTTTAAGGGAGAAAAATTCTGATGGGCGCTTATAACTGGGTTGTTGTAACTCACCAATGTCCGAATTGCTCTAAGCGAGTGGATATTCGTTGCCAAACTCATATAGCATCCAGTTACCAAGGAATAACCAAGCGATTTCACCATAAAATCTATCGCTTGGGAGAGGAAATGCAATGGTGGCCTACCAGCCATCCTGATTTCGAGCAATGGAGAGTCGATGGATGCGTTAGTCCGTGCGAAGATGATCCTCTCTTTGATCGAGAGTGTTGTTATTCAGACTGTCTTTCTTGTGGTACACAGTTATATGTTGTCATCCGCTTCAAACAACATTTACCACTAGAGGTTTTGCTAGTGAGTCAAGAATGGCCTGAAAACTACTATCAATACTAGCGCTCGTAGAATGGATTAATGTAGGGTGGGTAGAGCGAAAGCGAAACCCACCTCTTTGACTTCGCATCACCACGACGGACGTACCCAAATACCTCCTCGAAGGACACGTCACCGACCCAACGGGCAATCCGCTCGCCGGCGTATTAATCAAAGTGGACGACCGCTCGTCCCAAACCGATGAAAACGGCTACTACCAAATCACCGACCTACCAACCGGAGACTACACACTCATCGCCGAACTCAACAAGCACAACTTCACACCAACAGATTTCACCATCAATGAAAACCAATCAATTGTGATGGACATCGTCTCAGACGGCCTCACCGAATGTCTCCTCTACGCCGTCC
>Ga0233403_10001427_pt1 | contig 11154 bp, 14 predicted proteins | sample Na_oxic_1_MG_FD_179866 | JGI IMG/M metagenome (GOLD analysis project Ga0233403, IMG submission 179866) | Seawater microbial communities from Saanich Inlet, British Columbia, Canada - Na_oxic_1_MG | ecosystem: Environmental > Aquatic > Marine > Inlet | place: Canada: British Columbia | collected...
CTGCCAGATAGTCAGTCCCCTCTGGCACGAAGTCAGCGAGAGCCTTTAGTCCGACAGGCTTTTCCGAGTGTGGAGTAAGCACGCGGTTAAGCATGACGACCTGCGACGCGCTACGCTCGATGATCTCTGCGGACGGCTTGAACTTGCTGGTGAGTATTTCAGCGGCTTTCCTCGCGTTTGCTAGGTCTTCCGTCTTGATGATAGACACACCTCGTTCCTCCTCATGTGCTTTCCATTCTCTAGCCTCCTTGGTTCGGTAGCTGTCGAACTCTGACATCGTGAACTGGCTGTTAAAGTCCTCTGGGCTGGTTACCAGACAATCCACAAGCGATCCCCAGCGCATGGCTCCGGTGCTGTATTGTTTCGGGTGGTATCTCCAGCGGTAAAGACTGGATTGGAACAGTTCCCAGACCGCCGACTTGGATAGCCAGCTGTCCTTGCTGAAGATGTTGCTACGGTCTAGCGTGAGGAGTGAGTGGTAGTCGCTCGGGTTAATTTGGTTTTTCATTTTGTTTTTGGGTTGTAAGTTTTGCCGACGTGGTTTCCGTAGTTGTTGCCGACGTGGTCGCCTTCGTGTTTGCCGATGTGGGTGCCTTCGTGGTTGCCATAGTGGATGCCGACGTGGTCGCCGACGTGGTTGCCTTCGTGGTCGCCGTAGTGGTTCCCGATGTGGTCGCCGTAGTGTGAGCCGTGGCGGTTGCCGTGGTGGGCGCCGTGGTGGGCGCCGTGGTGGTTGCCTTCGTGGTTGCCGACGTGGTTGCCGACGTGGTTGCCGACGTGGTCGCCGCGGTGGCTGCCTTCGTGGTCGCCGATGTGGTCGCCTATCAAGTGGGTGTTTAGTCTTGTTAAGACTAGATTTCCGTCTTCATCATATCCAAATGATGCGATCTCTAGTATCTCTTCCATTGTTGGTTTTTTCATGCTCTTTTGTATTGGGTTGGTGTGTATTTTACTCTTACGCATGGTCCTAGTCTTCCTCCTAGGTCTGGTCTGCGGTCTTGCTCTAGGCATAGGCTGACAGGCTTGCCATGCCAGCCCTCGCCAATCGTCCCGTGTTGTGCGATCAGTCGCTTAATGTTTGCCTTAGCAAGCTTCAAGGGTTTGTCACTGCCTTTGAAGTAGAGCAGGTACGCATTGGCGTCCTTGCTTCCATTTTCGTATTTGAGAAGCTCGTGAAACTCAACGCGGTCGATGGTCACGTCTAGCGTCTCCTTGCCTGTCTTGTCTAGCGCGCCCTGTAGAACGATGCTGTTTACGAATCTTGCGTCGAGCGCTTTTGTCATGTCCCCTTCAACGGGAACGCCTTTCGGTATTGGTTTTGTATTCATGGTTTTGATTTATTTGAGGCTTGACCAGTTCCAGACAGTAACTCCTGCCGCGTCTGGTGTTGATGATTTGATATACTCCCCGACGAACGCAGGTATGATGTCTACATGACGAGTGTATTTGATGCGGGTTGCTCCGTTGGTTGGTGATGGAAATGTTATTGGCGGGTTAATTGGTCCACCTGCGGTGATGTTCTTGTGTGTTGTTTCCTCGCTCATTTTAATAGTGATGATTTGATTTTATCGGCAGCAATTTTATTCATCTTGGCGTATCTGCGAGTCTCCATAATGTCGCAAACTTTGCTCCATACGTATATGGTGAGGAAGACTGAGCAGATGTAGAGAACAAGGGCACAGTATAGGTATATGATTGTCATAGTCTTGATTGTTTGGTGGTTTATTGGTTTTTAATTTCCCATTGAATCTTGATTAGCTCATTCAGCGCCGCGAGTTGCGCTCTCTGAATTTGCTCTAGCGCGTCAATGCGCGCAGACTTGGCTTGTAGTGCCTCGGTAGCCTTCATTGTCCTGCGGACGTAGAATGGCAAGAGGAAGGACAGGATCAGATACATGATCCCCATGATGATTCCGAGGAATCCTAGTAGTATTGTTATGATTTCCATAGTTGTGGTGGTTGGTGGTTTGTTACTTGGTTGCTATATAGATTGTTATGATATTAGTCAAGACGAAAAACGCAAGACATGATATTACAAGGGTTCGCGATTTGTCGGTGGTTCGAGAGTCTATTAGCTTGTTGACTCTGTAGCGTCTTCTGATCTCTCTCACTTCGCGCATCCTTCCCAGCTGATGCCCTTGTATGACTGAACCCAGTCGCGCGTCATGTTGGCTACAATGAGCCGCACGTCCTCTATGCGTGGGTGAATACCTTGTCCTGCCTCGATGGCTGTTTCGATAGCCTCCTCTAAAGAGTCGTGGCGTTTCCAGCACGTCCACTTGGTAGACCGTAGCCGTCCTGTGTCGGTATCGTTATACTCTCTAGCGGTCTTGAATACCTCAGAGGATATTTCACCGAGTCGCTCATTTATGCCTACCTCCCATAATACCAATCGGTCTTTGTGGATGTGTGCCGCCATCTCGTACCACTCTATGTGGTCGTCATGTTCGATCTCTTCGTAGTTTGCCCAGCTCCGGTCTGATGCTCTCTCCAGTGCGTCAAATGCGGCGCTCATTGCTTCTTGCTCGTGGTTGTTCATGTTGTTGTTGGTGTTGGTTATTAGTCGTTTTCTGGCGTCGCGCAATGGTAGTCATTGCCGGTCTGCGCTTGAACTTCTAAATTGATGCCGTAGCAGTCAAGGATGTTACGGATTACGTCAAAACATTCAAGGTCTGGCGCTAGGTCAGAAATGTATGTGATGTCTTCGAACCCGTCAAGGCTAATGACGTTATGCCCTGCTTGGTGAGAGCTTGTAATGGTAATTGTTTTTTTCATTGTTGGTGGTGGTGGTTTTTGGTTGGTGGTTAGTGGTTGGTGTTATATTGTTAAAATTGATTGATGTAGTCCGCCCCCTCTTTGCAAGCATCACTCTTAGTTCTGAACCATTCATTGTATACCACATCACCTTGGACTTCAATCACGCATTGCCAACTATTAGAACCTTCTCCAAGGAATACATAAGGATTGCTTAGTTGTATCCTTACTTCCCCGACGTTTCTCTCATAGTATCCACTAGATACTCTCTTCAGGTCTAGCGATGTGTATTTTTGGTTTTCTGTTTTCATTGGTTTGTAGTTTCTGCTTGGGCTTATTCCCTCGCGCTGAGGAGATAATGCACACAAACGCTCAAAAGCGTCAACACTTTCTGACACTTTTTTTCACTTTTTTTTCAAACCCTTGTAAAATAAGGGATTGCGGGCGGTTAATTTAGCCCGCCTTGGAGTCGATCAACCAACAATCAGCGCCAATCAGTCGCCTGTTAGTGGTCGAGGAACTCGAAAGCGCCGTGTAAAATAACACTAGACAAAGCGGTTAGCATAAGCCCAACAACCAGCCACATCAGACGAATGATATTGCGATTTGTGCGCGTGTTCTCGGTCACTTGCGGAACGATCTTGTCATGTGATATCCGTATCGCTTTCACCTCTTTCACTGTCTGGAGTATCTGCACCATCAGCGACCTATCAGGCTCGCCAATAGCGCCGAATAGCGCGTCGTGTGTTCTCTCGATTTTCTTTTCCATATCTGTCGTCATTTTAGCCACCCCTTTAAATACCGTTCAATTTTTCCAGCCTTTCGACCCTTTGCTTTAGAGTCAAATCTCGTGCCTCTTTGCTGTTTGTATAATTAGACACAAGACCTAAAAACCAGTCTTTCTCTACCAGTTTTCCTGGGCATGTCTTGTTTGTCTTTGGGTCGTTTCTGTGAAACTTTACCGATGCTCTCGATGGTTCAAGACCTCGCTTTTCAAGTATGATTGCCGTTGCTTGTGCTGTAGTATGCCAGCACTCCAAGCCTCGCCCGCTCTTGGGGTCTTCGTTGTCGTAGTCGCCTAGTGTCTCAATGCCTATCGAATTGAGGTTAAATGATTTTGCATGAACTCCAGGTTTCCACAACGACGACATACCGAAGATCTGGTCTTCGTCTGTGAACAGGTGCGGACCGCTCTGCCACTCAAGACCGTTTTTATAGTAATCTGAAATGTTCCGCATGTGCTGGATCGTCCAGCCCTTGGGTCTTTGCGCTAGGTTTGGTGATGCTGTATGATGCACCGTAACGGAGCTAATCCAATTTAGATTAACCGTCTCTATATATTCCCTGAACGCCTCTGCGTCAAACACGCGACCGACTATTTCGAACCCCATAATCCGTGAAAGTTATTAGCTGGCGGCGCTATGAAGGACCACCACGCCCCGCGAACCGTTACCGGTAACGCACGCCGCCAGCCAGATTTTTATTTTTGAGCCTCGATGAGCGGAAGGAAGATATGCCCGCCGTCTGGTGTGGCTGTGATGCCATCATCAGAAATGCGAATATTCCAAGCTGTCCCGCATGATGCGAGTAGTAACGAGGCTGTAGCTATAATGATTAATTTCATGGTGTGTTATGGTTTGAATGAGTTATTGCGCTTACCGTCGTCTAATACGTCACCGATGACGACGACCACCTCTTTAAGACCAAGTAGAGCCACCAGGACTGTGCCCGCGATAGTCTGCCAGCTTTCGGGTAATGCGTCAAGATTAATGGTTGCGCTAATTGTTGACACGATGGCAACAGTGCCGACCAATGCTCGTAATATATTTGTTTTGTTCATTGTTTTTTGTTGTTTAGATTTCTAATTCGTCTGCTTCTGGAAGGTCGCTAGGGTAGACAAGGCTTGCCGTTACTCCAGCAAGCTCGTTGATGGTCAAATCGTTTCCTGTGTGCGCGTTAGTTCCTACAAACAGCCTGCCGCCTCTGGTCATGATTTCGTGATTGTCAAGCGTCCAGTCGTTCCATGTTGTCTGAGTCTCAACACCTTCGTCATCCGTTGATGTTGCACCGGGTAATGATGCGTCAACGTAATCATCCGCGTTGTCTATCTCAATGTATAGCGGCAAGCTCACACTCTCACCGTCTTGGTCAAGTAGTGCGTCAATGCCCTGCGCCATCTGTAGGCTAATGAATGCCGCGTCGGGTCGATAGGTGCGGAAGTCGCCTTCAATTTTAGCCTTTACGAAAAACTCAGCCTCAAGAGTAAGCTTTTGTATTGCCTCACTGTATAAAGCCGCCGAGCTTATCAGTCTGTGGCGATGGAGTTTTATTGTTGCGTTCATTGTGTATATTTTTGTGCTAGTGTTTCATCACCTCCTGTCAAGTCATCTTCGAAGGTAATCAATCGGTCATTTTCAGTCGATGATTTGAGCCGCATAAATGCCGCGTCATTTGCTGCAAAGTCCGTGCCAAATTCGATTGCGTCGAGGTCTGGGTTGTTGTTGGTCGCTGGTGATGGGTTTTCGCCCTCTGCGATGTTGTATGCGTCAAGCTCGGTCTCTGCGCCGTTGTAGCCGTCTGTAATGGCTGGGTTTGTGAGTGTGTCGCCTAACGCGTCTTTCGTTGGGTCTGATGTATCAGCGGGTATGCGGAGCAATGCAGGTGAGCCGTTGACCGTGCCGTCGTTGCTTCCGACTTGGTCTATCCAGTCTGCATCGGTGTTGCCGTAGCCGCTCCATTGGTGTACACCTAAAACAAATACATTGTAAACTGTCCCAGAGTAAGGGAAATTCCCGTCTTGCCTTCGTCCTAAGTAAAAGGAGTCGGCTGCAACCCCTGATGATTGGGTGCGACCGCTTCTATTACCCGAAGACATAGGCGAGCCGTTCACCGTTGCGCTGGAAATGGTGTTGCCGCCAGCCCCAAATGAGACGATAATAGAATAGACCGAACCCTCGTCTAATCCTGTTGTATCGAACGAGCTTTGTGTTGTGTTAGTGGCTATGTCTGCCAGCCTTACTATCACATCCTTTGACGAATTGTTAATCGTGATAGAGAGTAAGTGAGCGCTGTTTGAATTGTCTTGTATTTGCATCAACTGCGATTCACCCGCGAGATACTTGAATGCGAAACCGAAAACAGAACCGTCAAAATTGAAAGCATCCAACAACACAGCATCATCCACCCCATCAAACAGCATCCGCTTGCTGAATCCGTTATTATTATTCAGCGCGTTAGCCTCGCCGTCTATCCTGCCAGCCCAAAAGCCCGCGCCCTCTGTGCCTGTTGATGCGTTGTTGATTGTGCCGTGGTTGCCGTTCCCGCTGATGTCGTGGGCGGTGTCTCCTGCGCCTTCCGTGATGGGTAAGTGAATGACTGGCTGTGGTGTTATATCTTCACTACGAGATAGACTTAACACATCAGAAGCCGATAGCGCGGATTCATAAACTCTCACATTGGATGCATCACCGTTGAAAGGGTATACCGAACCGAGTTTCCCTACTTGCACTAAATCAGAGGTCGCCGCTGGCATGGCGTTTACAGTCCCGTTAGCCACCTCAACACCGTTAATGTATAGATAGCCAGATGTACCATCAACTACCGCATAGACATGCTGCAACCCAGTCCGTAATTCGGCTGGTATCGTGTAGGAAACATCTGTTCCAGCGATCACTCTAAGTGTCAACAGACTTGGCGATGCGATGAATAACCCCCACTGATTATTAAGACCCTTTGAAACCAATCCGACAAGGCTGGCTGAAAGCTTAAACATACCACCAAAGGACATGGTTGAAGATATTACAGCACCAGTCCCATGGAGGGAGATATAATCATCAACACCGTCAAAGCTCGCCGCGTAGCTGTTTCGATACTCTGGTCGCCGTGGGTAAACACTGCCGCTGTATTGCAGAGGGTTGCCGTCGATGTCGTTTGTCGGATCGCTTTCGTCGCGCGGTTTCAATACACCGCTGTCATCCGTGTAGCCGTCCAGATTAAGCCTATCTGCCTCTGGTGGCAACGTGTTATCAACCACAAAAGCCGCGCCGTTTTGAAGTGAGCCGTCATTGCCGTTACCACTGGAGTCGTAAGCGGTCGTGCCGCTGGCGTGGTTTAGGTTGTATTGTGCTACATCGCCGATAATAACGCCAGACATATAGCCATCACATTGTCGAGTTTCTCTCTTGCCTATAAGCAAGCTGTTGCTGTTTGTCGTGAGCGTGGCTGTTGATGCAACTGTTCTGACCTCAATACCATCAACGAAAATCCTAAAATGGGTGGCATCTTTTATGCATTGTATGTGATACCATTGACCTGTGGAGAGTGTGTATCCGCTCAATGATCCTACAGCAGTGCCAGAATCATACCCAAAGAACCTTAAACCGTTGCTATAATCAACGGAATAATTATTCGTTGTTCCGACTCCTTTTGATATAAAGTTTTGTAACCCTGTGCCGTTTAATTTTAAGTAAAACTGAATGTTTATCAGATCGGGAAAATCAAATGACGTTGAGTTGCCACAATTAATGTGATCATCAACCCCGTCAAACTCGCAAACTTGCCCTTGCTGAACTGGTCGCGTTGATGCTGGCGCGTTGCTTGAGACAACAGGCTGCTCTAGTCCGAATAGGTCGAACGCTTTTGCCTGCTCCTCCGCGTCCGTGAACGTCTGGCAAACCAAGTCTTCACCAAGGTAAATCTTCTTTTTGCTGTCTGACATTAGTCTGTAATGATGTAAAGTGTTGATGCCGCCGGTGTGATTGCATCGTATTCTGCTTGCGTGAGTGAAATGAGGTTGGTCACTTGATCCGCGCCCGTCACTCCCGTGGTGTCGCTTATGACACTCTTGTCGAGTCTGGTCTTATCACCGTCAACGAAAGCACCCTCTGCGAGAATGTCTTGCTTGTCGTCAAGCGCGGTTTGTGTTGCTGTTGAAACTGGCTTGTTCGCGTCTGCTGTATTATCTACGTTGCCCAGTCCGATGCTTGCCGCTGTTACCTGGTCGCCTTGAGCGTCCCATGAAGCGCCGTTAAAGATCCACGTGATACCGTTCTCTGTGTGAGTGTCGTTCGTGCTTGGTGATGCTGGAAAATTGATTGCCATGATTTAAATTTAGGTTGGTGTGTCGCTGATTTATCTCTCCCGAACAGCCCATGATGATGATTGCTCAAGCGTAACGTCACCCGTTCCGTTGATGTTGGCGACCTGCCAGAAAACCAAGTCGTTCTGGTTGAGTCTTACAGTATTCTGTCCCGTGAAGTATGCAACATCACGCCCCCCTTGCAGGTTGTTTATGACTCTTGTTTGTGCAAACTCAACAGTAACCGCAGCAAGTGAGTCGATCTTAATAAGAAATATTTCAACCTCTGCGTTCTGTGTGCCGTCAATAACTAGATCGAAATTAATCACGAACTCTTTCGGGTTGATGCCTGTATGTCTCAATCGACCGTTAGCAGGCGAATCGAAGTGTTGCAAATCTGATGCCGTGAATGTTCCAGCTAGATCTACAGCATCCCCAGCCGTGACGATGTTCGTGGTTGACTCAGCTGTGCAGTCAAGGATACCGCCCACAAAGGTATTGCCGATTCCTATATTATTATCCCAATCACAAGGGAGGTCTGACGGACTCAGATTGGGCGTGATGTTTGAATCGTTGGCGTTGAATGCACCGTCTCTGCTGAAGATGCCGCCCTTAAACTGGATGGTTGACGGGTTCGGAAATGACGATGTGGAGAAGTCACAGAACGGCGCTAGAGTCGGTAGGTCACAGTTTATATCAGTCAAGAATCGGCTGTCCATCTGAAACGCCGTGCCCCCCTTAAACAGTGGCGCGGTCATAGTTCCCGCCAAGCTTCGCACGATTGACGTTGTGATTCTATACCCTCCGCGCCATAGCCCGTGCAAGGTTAGGCTTGGAGACCCACCAAAGCGCCCCGTTCCCTCCTCTAGTCCTTGTCGATACTCGTATAGGTCTCCTAGGTTGCTGCAATCATTGTAATTGATCCGCGCAAACTCAAAGGCGTTAAATCCAGTAGCATCATACAACTCATAGACCTTAGAGCCTGCACCGTCCACCTGGATGAAGTAGTCAGCACCCAGTAGATTGCCGCTCCCGATAGCGATAGACTCGGAGATGAACATGGTGTAGTTATCCTCGCTAGATGTGAGACCGGAGATGTCGAAGCTGTGACCCTTGAGAGTCATTCCCGTGGGAGGAACTGTGATTTGTGTTGTTCCGAGATCAATAATCCCGTCAATGAAATATACTTTCGTAGAGTCGATGACGCCGCCGAGAGTTGTTGCAACATTGTTTTGATTGACGATTATTAACTTGTCGTAAAGGTTCGACTGAATCGACATGCCCCCGCTGACACTGACCCATTGGCTGGAGTCTCCGTCATTGTAATAGGTGTAAAGCTTGGCTTGTGTGCTGTCTAGCCATAGGTCGCCCGCGTCTGGTGATACAGGAGTCGTTTCTGATACGGTCAGCAGGTCTTGCTTGCCGTCCAGACCTGCTTGCGTTGCTGTTGAAATTGGTTTGTCTGCGTCGCTGGTGTTGTCTACTGATCCCAACCCAACTTGTGCCGCCGTTACGCTGTGCGGGTTAGCGGTGTCGCTTATGTGAGACGTTGATGCCGCAATTGCCGCACGCTCTGCAGCTGTCAATACCTTAGCATCTGCACCTTCGACCATGTTACCCATGGCGAATGCGTCACCCTCTACACTCGTGGGATCGTATGTTGCCGCGAGCATGTCGCCGACACTGCCGCCCGCCTGCAAGTATCTTGCGTCTGCCTGCTCAAGTGTAATAGATGTTCCAGGATTTGACGGCGGGTTGCCTGCTGTGTTGTTCCTGTCGTTGTAAAGGTTAAAGCATCCAGCCGCTAGAGTCCTTTCAGCGCCGTCATTCATGATGGCTGTTATGACCATCCAGTACTCGACAAGGTCTGAACCCATAGCCACGTTGGTTTCTGAGTTGGTGAAGCCAAACGTCAGGTGCTGCTTGCTCTCATCCTGCCAGCTTGAGCTGTCGAGTGTGTTGTCTATGTCCGCGCTCGCTACAGTCTTGGTCATGGCAATACCAGATTGTGACTGGTTTCTAACTATGCAAGTGATGCTCGAAACGTCCGCTAGGTCTTGGACTGTGGCGCCGTCAAATACACCCAGCTCTAAATCAAAAGCATTCCCGCGCCATGACTCAAGCGTAAATGATGTTGGTAGTTGTGCTGATACGTCAGCCGCTAACCTCGCTGTTCTGGTCGATAAACTCATATTTAAATTATATCCTGCTTGCAGGTGATGTTTGCTTGTAAAACTGTGTCAGACTTCGCACCTGTCGTGGTATAGCGGACAACCTCAAGAGTAGCGTCTTTACTTTTCTGACCGTCAAGGAAATAAAGCAGATCGTCGGTGTTGAAGTCGATTTCTCCTTTTTTGCCTGTTGGTGATGTGAGATTAGTTAAGTCTGCTGTGATCGCTCCCACGTCGCCCAGTGACTTGTCAAATTCTACCGTGTAATCAAGACCAGAACCGGTTACCGTCACGTTATCCGCACCTATTGACGTAAGGCTCTCAAGAGCTGTCTTAATGCTATCGCTTGAACTGTCTACCTCTAGGTTGCTGGACTCATCAGATGCCACTGTGAGCGTGTATGTGCCAGCGTATGGGTCGCCGCTGATCGTTACTCGCTGGATCTCTGATGTGGTGTCTATTACGCCTGTTCTAACCTCCGTTATGGTTGCCGCCGGAGCGTCAAGGTCGGCGGTGAGTTCAATGTATGCAGCCGCTTCCTGTTCAAAGGTGACCGACTGAACCTCTGCTGAAACGCTGGTTACGCCGTCGTTCAATATAATAACGTTTGATGTTGATGATGGAGTGAGAAGCGATGTGTTGACAACCATTGCCGCGTCGTTCCCCTCGTATGGATAGGTGATGGTATATCCACCTCCGATCTCTTCAACTTCAAACTCACCTGTTGAAATAGTGGGGTCTGTTGGCATAATCAGCGCGTCAAGAGCTGTTTTTAGATCCTCGGCAGATGCACCGTAAGGAATAGCGTCAGTGGTTTCGCTGTTGATTGTAAGTGTGAACGTGCCGCCGATTGGCTCTGCGCCAGGACTACCCACGCCGACTCTGATTGTCTGCCCTGTAAGATCTAGATTCTTCCAAGGTTGGTCTGCGTTGTTGTTGTTTTGCTCGACTAATCGGATAGATACTGGTTGCGTATCACCTAGAATGACAGGTGGTGACCCTTCTGATCTTGTCGATAAAAAGCTACTCACAAGCCGATTGTTCCCCACGTCTACGATTAAATCATTGAAATTGCCCATCTCTTGATTGTGGCGAATTCAACCAGTTAATGATAAACCCACGGTGCCCCGTGATAGCATTGCGACCGCTTTAA
>Ga0233403_10001428_pt1 | contig 11148 bp, 11 predicted proteins | sample Na_oxic_1_MG_FD_179866 | JGI IMG/M metagenome (GOLD analysis project Ga0233403, IMG submission 179866) | Seawater microbial communities from Saanich Inlet, British Columbia, Canada - Na_oxic_1_MG | ecosystem: Environmental > Aquatic > Marine > Inlet | place: Canada: British Columbia | collected...
TATTGCGTTTTATGCAAACCAAGACTTTTTCAAAAGTGGGTAACCATCAATTAGAGAAGGTGGATGTTCGTTTCATTTGCGCGACTAATCGGAATTTGTTGGCAGAGGTTAAAGCCGGGCGATTTAGGGAAGACCTTTATCATCGTCTTAATGTTATTGAAATAGAATTACCAGCTTTACGTAAACGTGGGCAAGATGTTTTATTGCTGGCTAAATTTTTTCTCCATCAGTTTGCTAAAGAAGAACAGAAAGATATTCAGAGCTTTAGTGCTGAAGCTGAAAAAAAGTTATTGAATTATGAGTGGTTTGGTAATGTACGGCAATTGCAGAATACCATTCATAATGTGGTGCTATTAAATGGGGGTAAAGTGATTACCGCCGAAATGTTGGCGGCTAAACTCGGTAAAAACGTTGATAATAACCCCCATCAATGCAATTTAATGAATTGTAAGGATAATTTATCATTGTCCCACATTGCACGATTCTCGAATAATCTTACTCGCCCTTTTGAAGAAATTGAAAAAGAGACGATTCTTAAAACCATTGAATATTGCAATGGTAATGTCTGCAAAGCGGCTCGCGTTTTAAAGATTAGTCACGGAACGATTTACAACAAATTAAAAGGCTGGAAAGCAGAAGTAAATTGACTCAGTTCCCATGCCTTCATTTTTCTAAAAATTAGAAAAATTATTCTAAATTTTAGAATTATTCTAAATTTTAGAATACTGCTGAAAATAAAAATAGCATAAAATACAATCACTTAAATGAATTTGTGAGATATTATACCGATAAAAATTAAGTGCTTGATTTAATTGTTTTTTTTAAATATAAATGATTGACAAAATTAATAAGTCGTTTTAAATCGGTATAATTCTATATAGTTGGTATTGACTTTGCCGCGATAGACAGCATACCAATTTATTGTGATTTGCTTGGTATTAAGTCGTAATCGCTTTTGGTGATTATTCCATTGGTTCGAGTTCAAGTAGAATTCTTGGGGTGCGACTGTGAATAACTATGTGCTAATCCCCATAGCCAAAGTTTGATTGCACAAAAGTGATTACAGATAGATGACATTTTTTGGCTTTTTTTTGGTGAAAAATGTGGTCTGTCCCCTATATATTTTAGTTGTGTCAATCAACTTACAGTACTAACATTTAGGATCAAATATCAATGAAAATTAAGCCGCTATTAGTAGCAGCAACGTTAAGTGTCGCATCACTATCAATACCAACAGCAGTTATAGCTGATACAGTCTATACTTCTTTCACAGATGGCACAAATCTGGTAATCGAAGCTACTTTTCCTGAGATCGCTACTGTCGTCAGTAATTCTTCAAGGTCGTTCCGTATCCCTATGACAATAAGAATAAATGGGGATATTTCAAATAATACCACTTTGACGTATGCTGATGTAAAGCTGAAGGTATTTGTTGCCACTGCTCAAGAGTTGGTAGCCGAGGATTGGATTTTCAAACTCATCCTTGACCCGAGCGATAGAGTACCAACTTCAGGAGATTGGGGTAGTGCTAATATATCTGACCGGTTCGACTTCAATGGGAAATTGAAAAGTGGTGATACGTTCAATGTGAATGCTTGGATTCGTAGAAGCCAAGTTAGAAGTCCAACACAAGTGGTAGGTTATTTAGCATTTTTTCCAAGTTTGTCTTTTGTAAAGACTGAAACAGTAATTGACAATGACACAGGAGTTGGAGCTGCGGCTGGAACAAACCCTAATCGTTTTACTATTTTGACTTCAGACAGGCCAACACCACCAACAAAATAATTGGGGTCAGAGTAAGATTAATTCTCTTGAAACACATAATAACATTCCTCAGTTAAGTGAATCAATTTTTCTCGTTCCCAAACTCTGTTTGGGAATGCCTTCCTACAACGCTCTGCGTTGTGTTTAGCGAGCGTAGCATGAGCATGGGTTAAAGAAGTTAAAGCAGGGTGGGTAGAGCGATAGCGAAACCCACCTCTAAAAGGAAACCCACGCACTTGCAAATTATCAAGGCTGTCGTCAGTAATCATTGCTGACTTCAGCCTTTTTTTATGGCACAAATTAAGTTAAAGCGAGCGTAGGATGGGTAATATTTACGCTCGCTGCGCCAAAGGTTAAAGTAGCAAGCGTAGGGTGGGTAGAGGTACGAAACCCACCATTTTGTATGGTTAAAGAAAGAGGTGGGTGTAGCATAGCTCTACCTCACCCTACGCTTGCTTTGGGTGCCTTTCGTGAAAAATGCGGTCTGTTCCCTATTTATAGTGATTACCAACAAATCAGGAAAAAAGAATGCGTACGAACAAGCATAAATTAGTGGTAGGTCTGTGTGGTCCCATATGTGTTAGTGGGATGTTAATGGGGGTGTCTACCTCAGCCGTTGCAGATCATCATAGTGTGGAAATAAATGTATCTGAAGGCAATGAAGCAACCAAAACCGTCAAGTGCGATATTCCGGTTGATGAACACCTAATGGGCCACAAGTTAGAAGTGCGGAATTATCCGATTGAGGATTTTGAAGTGGCAGTACACACCTATCCTGAGGCCTTCGACGATAATAACAAACGTTGCGCTTGGGATGCTCTTGGCGGCTCCGAAGATGGAGAGGTACTTGATGACACCACCACCGAATGCGAGGAGGGCGAAAAGTGCATCGACATCAGCACCGTCAACTACATTATGTCGGAAGCCCCCTGCATTTGGCCGGTAGAAGGTTTTTATGCTGTGGTGGGCGTTTGCTGGAACGCCACCAACCGAGGACTCTACTTTACTCAGAAAACTGTACACAAAGTTAGGTTTTACTTTTTGGTCGAAGCTTCTTTCGGTACCTACGGTCTAGATAGTAGCTCTTGGTGTTGGACAAAAAGGTGCAGAGAAGGGCGGAAGCTTTATGGCTGGACTCAATGCCGAAACGCGGTAAGAGAAAATTTTCCTTGGCAAGGAAGCGAACCCACAACAGATGAAAAGATGGCCGTGTCGTCCAATCCCCGAATCGGCCTCTATCATGAATATTACGGTGAAGTAGCCAGAGCCAGAAATATCAACCTTAATCCTGATGAGAGATGGTTTAATTACCTGCAAGATCTAGTAAATTTGCAGATCGATGAGCGGTTGCCAAAATTTGATGCCAAAAAACGAAACCGTATCCTCGCCATCCATGAAAGTATGTTTCAGAAAATGGGTAAACGTAAATTTGCCTCTCCTGATAAAGGTGATCAGTATCAACAGGAGTTGAATACCTTCTTCAACGAGGAATTAGACAAGTATAAAACCGTGTTCACAGATGCGGAGTACGAAACGTTCTTTGATAAAAAGGGGCCAGGCTCGAATTATATTTAAAAAGGAAATCTTGTACGCTCCATGTATCCACTCATTATTGCATTGGGACAAATGCATGTCCAAAAATAATTCTACCCTGGCCCCTTTTTATTTAAAGTGTGCCTAAAACCATTAACTCTGGAATCTCTTTAAAATGAAAATCTTTTCTAAGATATTGACAATACCTTCGCCAATCTCAAAATTTGTTGTTTCGGGAATGAGGTACGATTTCCCGAAACCCAAGTAACGCAAAGGTTTCGGGAAATCCGCTTCGCTCCATTCCCGAAACAACTATCTAATTGGCGAAGGTATTGATTGAAAAACATTGCTGAAATAAATTTGGGGAGAAACGTTCTTAATAGTATGGTTATTGTCAGGATTAAAATTACCAATTGCCCTTTAACTTACATTTAAAGTTTGAATCATAGTATCCCACTCAGCAAACCAAGGATTATATTTGGCTAATTCCAACAACTCAATAAAATAATGATCGATTTCTGTCGATAGTGTGATATTCAAACGAGCTAAACTCTTTTTGATGAGGGTATCCACATCATGTTTTGTTGCCACCGTATACAATTCACCGCGTTCCAAAGCATCAAGCGTTTCCGCTGTTGTTTTGGGCGACAATTCCGCTTCTGCCCCCGGCATGACGCTTTTGATTTTGAGTTTTAAATGGCTCTCAAGTTTTGCGCGTCGATTCAATAAATAATCTTGTAGTGCGGTTCTTGATTGAACCGAATTAACTTCTTGTTTCTTTTGGGCGATTAAATGCTCCATTTCTTCCGCAACAATCAGTTGTAAATCATGCAAAGTAAACGGTTTATTCTTCTCTAAATGTCGAGCATATTTATCCAATAAAGTCACAAACTGCTCGGTTTCTATCAACAAAGTCGATTCTATCGTGTAAGCCGCCCAAATATAAACATTTATCCCCAATTTTTGTTGCAATGCCACCATCAGGTTATTTCGATGCGTTTGCGTGAGCCTATCTTTATCAAACACCAAAACCGTTTTATCCCATAAAGAAGTCTTATTTTTAATATGACTAAAAAAATGTTGATACGTTTCAATATGTTTAATGATTTCATCCAAGCCTCCCATGGCCCAAAACATAACATTAGGCGCGTTGTCAGCAATTTGATGTTTATTGCTTAAAATGGTTTGGATATATCGCGCATCATTATGGCCTTCTACAATAATCAATTTATCCGCCTCAATCGCATTCAGATAATCTAATGCTGATTCACTCCCTAACGATTCGAGGATTTTAATTTGACGACTGGGTTGTAAACCGATTTTAGGCCCCGGCGAATACTGAGAAGACACAATGGGCCAATACTCGCCCACCGAACTCGCTAACAAGTGAAATAAATGCGTCGGGTTAGCACTTCTGATCAAACTTTCATTGTGCGTAGTCAAAAAAACCTGCTGACGATCCGCATGTTTCACTAACACATTCAACAATCTTTTTTGTATATCACGGTGAATATGGGAATCCGGTTCATCTAACAAAATAATGCCTAAATCTTCCGTTTCCTCATAGCAAGATAACAGAATTTCAATGACTTGTAATGTGCCACTGCCAAGTAAAGCAATATCAAGCGGTGTGCTTTGCTGTCCTATTTTTATGGTGACAATGACATGAACATCGGCTTGAGGTTCGGTAACAAAACTAAATTCTATATTTTCTTTATTATTTAATAAAATATATTCTAAATCTCGAATAAAACTGGGATAGAGTAAGGTTCCCTGCACCAGATAATATAAACGATAGAGCCGATTGCGTAAGACTTGAATAGATTGATGCGAATGCACGTAATGATCTATTTTCGGCTTGGTTTCAAACACTTCGATAATTTTCAATGAGGCAACTGCGGCGGCATAAACGATTTTGATTGGATGAGGAAAATGCGTGAAAAAATGATTAAATTTTTGGTAGTCAAATGGTTTATTTTCTAGCGTTATCACATAAACCCGTGCCATCACTAATCGAATTCCAAAACCAATGATGATTTGTTCTTGATTTTTAGAAAGGGTTACTTCAAGATAAATCTTCTTATGGGTTAAATGATGAAATAGACTATCGTATTGCGGTTTTTGAACCGAAATGAGACTTTCGGTTGAAAAGTAAGTATCTTTTGGGCTGGTATAAAACCGATAATCACCTTCATTAATATTGAGTCGATTATCTGCTCTTTTCGCTTGAAAAATCAGATGATTAAAGCATTCATTCCACAAAGCCAATGCTTCCAGTATCGTCGTTTTGCCAGAATTATTAACCCCGGTAAGTATATTGATATCGTCGTTGAGATCATGGAGAGTTATTTGACTAAAGCACTTAAAATTTTGAAGATGAAATTTTCTAATGTGCATATAAATAAAGTACAACGAATTGAGAAATAATCGAATTCAATAAAGAAGTACAACGAATTGAGAAATAATCGAATTCAATAATCAATACCTTCGCCAATGCCAGAATTTGGGGTGAAGGGAATGAGGTACGATTTCCCGAAACCCAAGTAATATAATAGTTTCGGGAAATCCGCTTCGCTCCATTCCCGAAACAAATAACAAATATCAAATATCAAATATCAAATTGGCGAAGGTATTGAATAACTTATTGATTTAATTAACATTCCCACTCAACGAGCCCAGTGCCGACACCGTCTAAATTTGATATGTACTGGACTCCATAGCAACTCATTGGTTTTAAACAGTTTCACGATTGGGCGAATACATTATGTTTGCCCTTACATTCTTCATTTTCTATTAACTGTATAATTTCATCTTTCACAAATAATAAATTCCTATAAATACCTTTTAATTTTTCCAAATCGGTAGCGTCAAAATTTCGGCTCACAAAATATTGATATTTATGTTTGGAGATTTTTTTTAAAACTACAAAATTCCAAATTGCGCCAATTATATAAGCACCACGTATGGAAGTGAAATTATTTAATTCAACTGCAGCAATTAGTTCAGCTAATAATTGCGGGCGTGGATCATCATTTTTAATGGATTTTTTGAATTCTTGAATGAAAAAATAGGGTTTTTTTGAAAATTCTAAGCCTTTGGCGACAAGAAAATCAGTCTGCCCAGTTAATATAAATTTATCGGTTTTATAGGTTATTTTTTCTTCATAAAAATCTCGGAATTGAATCTCGGTGTCTAAAAATTTTATTCTATTTAAAATGGGGGTGATGAATTTAACTTTTAAGTCTTCTTCTTTATAGCTTTCAATTAAAAAACTATTAGCATTAATTAAATCGGTAAAAAATTCAATATCATGGTTGTTAAGCTGAATATTATTATTAAACCAATTATCGAATACTGTTTGAGTGATATTTATTTTTACATTAATTAATTTATGTAATTTATTAAATGTCATTTGCGAAAAAAAATAAGTCGGAATGTCTTCTGCTTCTTGAGCTTTTAATTCAGATAGTTCAGCTTTTAATTCTTCAATTTCTTTTCTTAAAATTAATTCAAATTCTGCGTTCATTTTGTTTATCTTTGTAGTTCCGGTTTTCACGAAAAACCTCCGAGGTTTGGCTCGTTGGGCTGGACGGGGTTTGCAACCCCGTCCAAAACTTGTTCGTTGGGCTGGACGGGGTTTGCAACCCCGTCCAAACTATGTTTCCCTAAAGGATGGGAACCGTGTCTAACCGCGATTTTTAATTTCCATCACCTCTATAATCTTCGCCCCAACATCATCAGAGACTCCTAAAATTTGTTGCAGTTCTTCCAATAACTCTTTCTCACTGTCTTCAACAACGCCATCAGCAAGAGCAACATCAACTGCACACAAGAAAGCGGTTTCATGCAATTCTTGGGGCAAACTGCTTTTCGCAATCGCCACCAAGCCACCAATACCTTCATTCTGTAGCACAGTGACTAATTTCTTGAACATGTTTTGTACTTGCTTTTCGCTATAGCCGTCAAACATTTTCATTTGGAGCAAATAAGCGAAAATGCCTTTGGCTTCCGATTCGTCAATGTTACCATCTGCTGCGGAAGTTGCCAGCGCAATTGCTAAAAAAGCTTCTTGCTTCTCGAAGGTATCGGACGATGACGGTGTACTACTAGGTGTAAACCAACCCATATTAAATTTCTCCTTTGTCAAGTCAATGTCATTGGTAATTGACAAATTGGTAATTGACAAATTGGTAATTGGAATTTTCTAAAAGGAAATCAAAACTTTGAGAGTCCCCGGTTGTACCACATATTCAAAAGCCGGTAATGCTTTATCAATGGGAAAGCGACTATCAATGAGTAAAATTGGGTCAATTAAATGATTTTCAAGTAGGCGTAAAGCGGGGGCAAACGATCCACAACGGGAACCCACTAAGTTGATTTCATTGACAACAAGGGCAGAAAGATTTACTGACATATCGCCTTTGTAAGTACTTTTAAGGACTATCGTGCCACGCGGACGCACTGCTTGATACGCAAGCGTAAAGCCACTCGCTGAGCCGGTTGCTTCAATCACAATATCAAAAGCCCGGTTTTGGGCCGTATTTTCATCAATCCAAATAATTTGCTGGGCCGCAAGTAATTGTTGTTGTTTGGCGTGACGGGCAACCACTCGTAAATGACACCCAGTTAGTTTCAAAGTTTGAGCGATTAATTGTCCCAAGCGTCCGCCTCCCACAATTAAAACGTGAGCAGTTGGGTTAATTGGAATTTGTTCTTGGATTTCCAAGGCTGCGGCTAATGGCTCGACGAAAACTGCCGCCTCATCTTCGATTGAATTTGGTACCGGGATAAGATTTTTTAGGGGTAAACATAAATATTCGGCAAATGCTCCATCTCTATTAACAATTCCTAATACCGAACGTTGTTCACAATGAGTAGGCAATCCTCTTAAACAAGTTTCACATTTCCCACAAGCGATATTAATTTCTCCTACCACTCGTTCTCCAATACGTTCCGGTGCGTCTTGTGCTTGCACAATTTCGCCTACAAACTCATGGCCCAAAATTCCGCAATAGGGGTAATATCCTTTTACCAATTCTAAATCCGTCGCACAAATTCCGGCTAAACGGACACGCACTAGAGCCTCACCGGGAAGTGGTTTAGGGATAGGAAGATTATCTTTATAGTTTAATTGATTATTTTCGAGCCAAAGTGCTTGCATTTCATTTATACTCAAAATAGGAACTACAAGGATTGCTTATAATAAAGGATTGGATCGAGACAATACTTGGTTGTGGGGTTGTAAATTTTGGTTTGGCAAATGGCCGCCCCCGTTACAGAGCCGCCATCAGGCAAAAAAACCGCTCTGGCATCTAATCCTTTATTATAAACAATCCTTGTAGTTCTTGCTTTTAAAGTAACCCATATAAAAAAAAGGATAAACGTAATTATGCCGGATAAAAATATCTATGTCATAAGTACCGAAGCACTATTTAAGGCTTTGAATGACAAGCGAAAAAAACATGAGCTTCCGGAAATTGAAAATTCTTTGGTAGCCAGCAAACTGGGCATTTTATTTGCCTTAAAAACCAATGGCCTTGTCAACTTTAGGTGCGAGCATGTCGAGTTAAACGATTCCCAATTGGTAGTTTTGCAAGATATTCTCGATCAACATTTCAACGCCGAAATGATCAGTGAAATCCGCGAACTTATTTCAGCCCAAGAGCTGTTGCAAAAGGGGATAGCAGCCAACACTCGCCCGTCGTCATCACCGGAGGGCATTGGTTTCCTCAGTAAACTTAAGGGTTTCCTTAAAGTAAAAGCCACCGTACAGGGGAGCCCCGCATGAGTGCCACACAAAACACTCCTTTGCATCAAGAAGTCATCACCACCGGTGGACATAATATTGTTGGCGGGTTGAGTCGCGTTTATCACTGTAATCATTATAATGCCTACCTACAAATGGCGGTATTATTGACGCAAGGCATGAATAATCATAATCCAGAACGTTTGCTAACTGATTCTGTGACTAGTTTGGTTCGTTTGTTGAAACAGCGCGGCTACACAGAACATGATTTGTTGCATGAATTTTCCTACAATGGCTTTGGTTTTCTTCAACAACTTGATGATAATACTTGGGAAACTCCTAATTCCCATTATGGCGAAAGTTTATGTGTCCATGGTAAACCGCAGAAAAGTTGTTATTTTACCAGTGGTTATTTGCAAGGCTTGTTGGAAAAAACGGTAATCGAAACCGAGTGTAAAATCTTGGGGGCTAAGACGGATAAATTTATAGTGCTTGATGAGCCACTAAATGTAGAACACTATCTCACCGGTGAATTTGGATTACAAACCGTTATCCCAGAACGTTTTGCCTTTGAGGGTTGTCAAACATTCGCTACCGGTGTTAATGAAGAACAAATTATAGCCAGTTTCAAAACTTTGCCTTTGTATGGCAAATATGGCGCCGGAGAATCCGGTTTGATTGAGATTTTTGGTGCTGTGTTAACCAATCACTTTGCCGATTATTATAATCGGATTAGCTACGAAACTTATTTTGCCATGCGTGATATGGGGATTTTGGATGAAGACAGTAAGGAAATGTTTATTCAGGCTGGACATATTTGCGCGTTTAATACCTTCGGCAGAATAATGACAAGTTCACAATGGTATGATGTGGTTGCGCCTCAGTGCGTGAGCCGAGAAGATTGGTTACATGGTATGGTAGCGATTATAAACATATTGGGTTGGGGGATATATCGCATTGAGAAAATTGTCCCGGAAACCGAATTTGTGGTGCGAGTATACAACTCTTATGAGGGGGTAGGATTTAGACGTATATACTCGCGGCTAAATGACAAGAACATTTCCTTTTTGGCAATGGGTACCGCGCTTGGTTTGGTACATTTGCTGTGGAAAGTTGATATTCGTGACAAGCCAGCACTAACGCCAGAATTTTATGTCAACCAATTCAACAATCCCAATAATAGTTATAGTGTTGAACAAACCCATGCGATTGCGGCGGGTGATGAATACGATAGGTTTATTGTGTCTAAATAATGGTAACAAGGGCAACCAAATCGGTATGCCCCAACAACAACAATATTCATACGTAGGGGCAATCCCTTGTGGTTGCCCTCTAAATTATGCACGTTCCTTAATGCCTATAAATCGCTTCTTTTAACATATTTTTTGCATGATCTTTTGCAAAGGTATTGTCTAGTTATTACCAATAGTTTATTACGTAAATTTTAATTATTAATTCAGTAAGATCCGAGTGTTGCTTTTTTAAGTGGATATCAAGTACCAAATGGGCAAGCTCGGCTGATTTATAATTAATAGCTGGCTCTAGTGCCGGAAAGCGGAAATTTCCCTTATAACTTCAACTGGGTGTGACCTCAATTTGATGTACTCATGGTCCAAAGCTTTGGCAGGACATCCAAAGCTAAAGCTTTGGACTCCAGTAAACCGACAGGTCGCCCTTTTAATGTGGTGGCTTTGGGATTTCCGCTTTCTGGCACTAGTCAATTTAAATTGCCTAATTAAGAATAGTTAGCAAATGTATAAGCAAGACAGCAATATGATCAATATCTTAATTGCAGGTAACTACTCAGTTCGTATCTCATTAAGTACAATAGCTCCGGGACTCAACCAGATTGGTCTGTAGCTCACCTTATTGAACAAAGGCAACCCCCTCCCTAGCTCTCATAACTATAGACACATCACACACCAATCCGTTTACTCCTAAGAAACGTTGTACTAAATGAGATACGAACTGAAGTAGTTACGAATTTTCTACGATTCGTTGTGTGTGTTTCAGATTCGTTGTACTCATTTCTGAGGAGAAAAATTCTCTACCATTTCTTGGTAGATTTAACCCCCAGAGAAAAAGGGGCCAGGCTCGATTTAATT
>Ga0233403_10001429_pt1 | contig 11139 bp, 9 predicted proteins | sample Na_oxic_1_MG_FD_179866 | JGI IMG/M metagenome (GOLD analysis project Ga0233403, IMG submission 179866) | Seawater microbial communities from Saanich Inlet, British Columbia, Canada - Na_oxic_1_MG | ecosystem: Environmental > Aquatic > Marine > Inlet | place: Canada: British Columbia | collected...
TTCAAAGACTCCCATACCATAATGCAGGGTATGTGTTAAAACGTGAACTTTCGCTTCACGCCAAGGCACCATTTCACCATCAAACCAAATAACACCGTCGCGGTCATCCATTCCCATTATCTGTTCCTCCTCATCATTAATTATTTATGTTGATGATATAATATAAATACGATTTAAGCCATTTTACACTATATTTGAAATTGAGAAATTATAAATTCTTTAGATTATGAATAATCCTAATCGTTATTTTGCGTAAGGATAGATGTATGAATAATCAGATAGTGAATTAGATTGGAAATTTAAAATATTAATTTGAATTAATCAATGGTTGAGATAATTTTTTCGGGCTGCTGTTGATATTTTATAAAAAACTTTTGTTATCAATCAGTTATGAAAATATATCTCTATAGATGTTCAGAAAAATAAATTTCCATCCACCGAGGTTTCTTGAAGAAATTTGGGATATTTCTTTAGAAGTTATTTAGGACTTTCGTTTGTTATTTAGTAACGTATTGATTTAAAAGGAAATGCAATGTCATCGCTATTAAAATTAAAGTAAAATCAATTAGTTATAAATTTTTAAGCGAAAGTCCTAGTTATTAGACATCTTTCCTAAATAATTTTTTACTTTATATTTCAATATCTTACAGTATAAAATTATAACACATTGATATAAAAGGAATTTAAGTTATTTAGGAAAGATGTCTATTTATTTGAAAGTCTATAGAAATTATAAAAAACGGTATTTTTTACGAAAATAATTAATATTCAGTTACTTATATACTGCACGCGGGCATAACTTAAACTTTTATGTCGGGTGGGCAAAGTATTTTTCACAGCTCACCTTAGAGAGTAAAAATAAAAAAAACTTATATTTCAATAATTTATAAATTTAACCGTTCTGCTTTTTCAAAAAAGGTTCAATTGATTAATTAAAGGTTTCTTTTCCTTTTTTCGTAGAATAAATATTTAGGGTGGCAAAACTTTAACAATTTATGTTAATATTTGTGGCACCGAATGGTATTTTTTTTTTGGAGTCCAAAATTTATTTTGGACAAGCCTAAAAATGCCTGATCCAGTTAATAAATCTGGCAGACTCCGAAATAACCATAATAACCATTCACTCTCCTGCTTTTATAAATGGTTGATATTGGAAGGGGTGCAAGATTTTCTTGCACGATAAAATTTATTATTCAAACTTCAGTTTCTATAGACGTTCAGATAAATAATTTCACTAAAAAACCTTCAAGGTTGAGCGTTCCGCTACTTCGTTGCCAAAACCTTGAAGGTTTCTAAACTCTATTTTTCTGAACATCTATAAATCTTAATTTATTCTGAAAATATAAATGGAGTTCATTATATTATGATGACGAGAAAAACAGCCTTGGCTTTAATCATGGGTAGTTCTTTCTTCCTTGGCGGGACAACTGCTGTAGTCGCAGCAGACGGGGCAGCAATTTCTAAAGATAAGTGTGAACGTTGTCATGGTGCAGACGGCAATAGCGACAACGATCAAGTCCCTAACATCGCTGGTTTCTCTACGACGTATTTCGGTGGTACGATGGAGGATTACCAAAACAAAGACAGGCCGGGCAAGCCATTCAAACTCGGGGATGATCCTGAAACCGATATGAATGCCATCGCCGCTGACCTCACACCTGAAGAACTGACTGCGTTAGGCAGCTATTTTGCGGGACAGACATTCAAACCACATACGCAAACAGTTGATTCTGGGCTTGTTAAGAAGGGGAAAAGGCTTTACAAAAGAAAGAAGTGTAAGAATTGCCACACAGCGAATGGTGGCGATCCGGCAGACGATGCAGGTATCCTAGCTGGACAGTGGAAGCCCTATCTTCAATCCCAGTTTGAGCAGTTCAAAAACGGCACGAGAACACAACCGAAGAAAATGAAGAAGCGGTTTGATAGAGTGAAAGTGGAAGAACTTCCTGCACTCGTTGAGTTCTTCGCCAGTCAAACAAAAGTCGTGCCAAATAGCGAATAAACTATACTTGACACTGTGCGGGGTATTTGGAGTCCAAAGCTTCAGCTTTGGGTGTCCTTTTGCCGGACGGGGTTTCAAACCACCCCGTCCAGCCCATAGTGTATTTGGAGTCCAAAGCTTCAGCTTTGGGTGTCCTGCCTTCAGTTCCTATCTCCCTATCTCCCTATCTCCCTATTTTCTTAAGGTTGTGTTGACATTTTGATTAAAATCATCGGATAATTCCTTGAATACCCCAAGATTATCGCAGACGAAATTTACATAACTTATTGATAATAAATACTTTTTTATCAATAACAGCCCATACAGAGCCCCAATCTCTTTCCCTTCTCCTGATGGCTATTTCCTGTAAAAAACTATCTCATTAAACGAATTAGCAATAACGACAAGGATTATATATAATAAAGGATTAAAACCAAACCGTCATGCAGATTGTATGTAATTCTTTATTGATAGCTATTTTGAAATGACTTGTCTGAATATTTATATTTAAGGCTTGCCATTTAATGACAATTCACAATGAGATATACCATGACTGAAATCCATAATCTAGATTTTTATGTATTACTGGTGTTTGATGAAAGATATCTCTTTATTCCTCAACATGAAGTCGAATCTGTGGAAATTATTGCAGATGTACAGAGAGCAGATGATAAAACGGGAGCAATCGGATGGTTCTATGGGCATAAACAGGAATCGCCCGTGTTTTGTCTGGCTGAGGATTTATCTCTATTGTCAGAAATACCCTCAAAACGTGAATATTTTGTTTTGCTTAAAAATGATCCTCAGTCGCTAGGCATTCTCTGTGATGAGGTAGAAAATATCAATTTCAAACAGGCACATCTCCGCGCACAAGAGTTACCCCTTGTAATGAAAACCCCAAACTCACCGCTCAGGGAATTGCTCGTTTATCAAGATAAGATGGGTTGTCTTTGTAGCGGTGCTGCTTTGGTAAAACATTTATTACCTGATATTTCAAGTGAGTAAATAATAATGGCTCATATTGCTTAATACCTTCGCCAATTCACGGATATATAATAAGGTTTTTAAGTGGCATGTTTTAAATAGACATCTTTCCTAAATAACTTAAATTCCTTTTATATCAATGTGTTATAATTTTACACTGTAAGATATTGAAATAGAAAGTAAAAAATTATTTAGGAAAGATATCTAATAATTCCATAGGTTTCACCTATGGCTATTTACGTTTCACCCCGTTGGGGTTAGGAATTTTAGTTGATGTGCCACCCCGAAGGGGTTAAATGTGAATAGCCACCGATGAAATCGGTGGAACATCGGGTGAAAAATTATCGGTCATTTTTTGACAGATTTAACACCCCACCTAAGACCTGTCAGGTTTTAAAAACCTGACAGGTCTGCTGCTACGTCAGTTATTTGTTGCGGTGTCCCTAATACTCGCCCGTTTCAGCATCTTGCTCTAACTGCCAACCATTCTCCAACATTTATGGTAACTGATTGATTTGTTGAAGCAAACTCGCACCGCCTGTGAGAATATCACTATTCAAATCTATCGTGCCATCATCATTTGCGATACCATTTCACCAAAGATTGGTTGGTATAACTGTTATAAGTTCTTTGCTCCATTTTGGCAGTCCATTCATTCAAACTGGCACAACCGCCCATAGCGAACGTCAGTGAAGCAATCGCAATTATCCAGAATAATGGTTTCATAAGGTAGTGAAGCGGTGCAGGGAGAACACCATTAATTGCCGTTATTGTTGTTTGGAAATGAGAAAAAGACGTTGCCCACTACTTAGCTGGTTATCGTGTTAATTAAGGAATGGTGGCTTGAGCGTTCCAGCACGAAGTTGCGCTACAACGAAGCCCACCTTACGCTTGCTTAGCCGCAGAGGGCATTTGTTGTACCACCGGAATGCAATAGCTCACAATCTCTCTTCCCTCAATCTGATCAGTATCAAGTCGTGCTTGGGGCTTGGATCGGTGATCAAAGACAATGTAGTAACCTGAAGAGACTTTTTCTAATTTGAGATACAAAGCCAGTTGCTGTTTTCCATCAGCATATCGGCTTTTGCCCTCCCAAATTTTTGTTTCGACGATGTGTTTTTCACTCTGATGAAAGATAATTAAATCCATTCGCCCACGCCCAGTACGAACCTCGGTGTACATAAATCCGCCGATTTGATGTACAAATTGATCCAAATAGGCAAAGAGCAAATATTGTCCAACAAATTCTTTAGGATTTTCAGGAACTTGCAAAATTCTATAGCCGGCTCGTGCAATGAAATCACGGAAATTATCCAGTAGAGGACGCATCTTGATTTTGCCCTCGGTACTCAAGTAATCTAAAAAACCGGCATCTGTGTCTTCTGGCAGGTATTTTCGCTCTAAGCCATTGAGCACGGGTTGAAAAATCTGTATGATGCAGTGGTGATAAATTGGATTAGTGATTTCGCAATAGCCATCAACACCCGCTTTCAAAATACCATAAGTCACCAGTTCGCTGATGAAGTCATTGTGAATATTAAAACGTATGCCGACTTCATAAGAACAGACTTCCATTAACAGGGTTTCAAATCGTGGATGGCGGCGCACATTGGTTTTCAAGTGTGAAAAATGCACATTGGTTTCATTTAAAATATGTTGGTGAGCCTTCTGAAAATGCGCGGTTGTGATCGTTTCTTCAAGCCCAATCTTCATTTCCATCGTCAAAATTTGTGCGAGGCGATTGACGAGAAAGGGTTGTCCACCGGTTTGTTGATGAAAATTCTCAATCACGCCTTTTGCAAAGGTTTGTCCCGTTTCTTCGGTATATTGTCCGAAAAGGGTATACATTTGGGAAAGCGTGAAGTTGGGCAGTTCAAACTCATCTTGGATATTGAAGGGCGAAATAGAACGATCATAGTTGAGTTGGGTAATACTCTTGACACCCACAATTCCAACACTATAAGGGCAGCGGTTAGAGGTTTCTGACAGGTCAATTCGGCGTAGAACATGTAAAAAACCACCGACAACTGAGGTAGGAATACCATCGAATTCATCAATGATGATAACCAGCCGGCAGTTTTTGAGGTAGCTACCCAGTTGCTCAAAAAATGTCATCATCTCAATATGGGAGCTGATATCAGTGTTTTCCAAAAAACGGTGCAATTGTGCATCATTTTGCCATTGGCTATTTTCAATTTCCTTTTGAATATCTTTTTTGAAATAATGATAGAATTTTTCAGATGAAATATCTTGATATACCTCAAAATTGAGTTGAATCGGCAAATAAGTTTCATCTAAAGTGTCTAATGCCCATCGAAAAAAAGTCGTTTTCCCTGTTTGACGCGGCGCGAAAATGACAATATATCGCCCGTCATTAATACGGTAAACTAAATCAGCGATTTCTTCCGTGCGCGGGACCACGTAGTTGCGGCTGGAATCGACGGGCCCCCGCGTTTCAAAGGTATGTAAAGGAGTTTGCATTGTTTGTTGGCTTTTTGTTAATTAAGATATAATATAGTGAGTTGGTAATTGGATTGCAAACGGGAAGAGAGAGAGGATCATTATGAAATGTATTCATTGTCAAGGCGAAATGGAACGTAAAACCGAGCCATTTCAAATTGATCGAAAAGGTTATCATATCACCTAGCTTTCTCACATCATCGTGTTGCTGCCACTCACGCAACTTTGGCTAAAAAACGTAGGTGCAGGGAGCGCACTGTTGAATTATCCGCCTGACATAAGGTGCGTAGGACACACCCTACGCTTGCTGAAGGATTTAACGGATTCGTTTTTGCTGGTTCCCTTTGCTACGGCACTCATCGTGAGATATAAGTATTTAAGCATTTGATTTTAAATAGTTTTTTTATGGTGGGTCGAAGCGATACGAATTAAGGAATGGTGGGTTTTGCTACGCTCTGGGTGGCTACAATTCAAAGATTGGTTGGCATAACTGTTATAGGTTCTTTGCTCCCTTTTGGCAGCCCACTCATTCAAACTCGCACAACCGCCCATAGCGAGCGTCAGTGAAGCAATCGCAATTATCCAGAATAATGGTTTCATAAGAGAGTGAAGCGGTGCGGGGAGAACAAGGATTGGAGACAAGAAGGGATTAAAAACCATAACGACAAGGATTGGAGACAAGAAAGGATTAAAAACGTTTATGAACCTATCCCACTATTCGTTTTTTATTTTAGAAATATGATTTTTTGAAAAAATCGGATTTCTTGAACCTCGTTTTATTTCAAAAATAAGGTGATTTGCCTGTTTTATTCATTATTCAGCATTAATTGAATAGCGAGCGTAGCTCGCGTAGGGTGTATCGCTGCGCGTCATACACCAAAAAAAACAATAAAAGAGTTTGGGAACGAGGAAATACCTTTTGATACGCGCAGACTTTTCAAACATTTCCTCAGTCATCTGGCTTTTTTTCTCGTTCCCAAACTCCGTTTGGGAAACTTCGTTGCCTTCGCTGCGCGGAGATCATGCCTTCTTCGACGCTCCGCGTCGAATGTTCATCAAATACGAGAAACGGTTATCCTTTTTATCCGACATAATAGAGTTTATACCGATTTAATACAACTCTTTGATTTAATTAAAATTATTATTTTAACGAGCAAGCGTAGGGTGCGTCCCACGCACCTTTTACATAAGATGTGTCGATTGATGGTACGTAGGACGCACCCTACACTTGCTAATCTGTGCCCACTCGGAGATAGGCTCATTACTCTTTCTGATCGATGCGGGAGGCTTTCTTAACAGAGGAATCTTGTTTGGAACCACTGTTTGTTTTTGTTCAACTTGTAAAGACATGGTTTTTTCTCCCCATTTGATTATCGAGTTATCAGTCTAACTAAAGTTTCATCAAAGTCTTAACAATAACGACAGGGATTGTATTTTAAAAAGGATTACACCGAAGCATTTTCCTTTGAAATAATAACTATAAATATTATTCAAGTTTTTTTGTGCGCCCAAACAATGCGCCAGCCAGCGCGAGAAGTCTTATGGGATATCTTCTACCCAAAGCAACTGGTTTCCATAATGACTATTTTTTAACGCTTCATAAAACCGCGAATCCGCCGTTACCATCTGTCCATCCAACGACACCGCTAAACTGAGATAAAGACAATCATAGAAACTGCGGTGTGTTTCATTAGCTATTTCAAAAGCTTTTGGAAACAGCAGTTTATCTTCATGCCATGTGAATGAGACACTTTGTACTTTATTTATCATAAAGTGACTTTCCGCTAGGGTGATTTCGCCTCGTCGGTATTTTTTGCTAATCACATTACCAAATTCCAATAGAAAAAAATTAGGAACATGCAAGTGATAAGCAGAATGACGTAAACGTAAAGCAGCCTCATTGTGTATTTCCAACACAAACCATTTTATTGCCACACAAGCATCTACCACATAGAGATTCATCCGTCACGATCCTCCCTAATCAGTTCAACACTGTCACTGAAGGTACGCCCTGAACGTTCCAACTCTTGACGAAACTCATCAATACTTTTCCAAAAATCTTCCGAATTTTTTGGCGGATTTTCTTCCCAAGGCAATACAATCACTTCTACCTTTTTAGAAGGAAAAGTTTTTGGAATATTGATAGTGATAGTGTCTGAAGTCACTTCATAAATTTCACGTAATACTTGCATAATGTTCTCCTTATATGAACATATTATATAAATGGAGTCCAAAGCTTTAGCTTTGGAACCGTCCCTTGCGCTTGCGCTTTGGACTCCAAGTACATCAAATTAACTACTTGTCGCTTCCTTCTTTTCAAACATGCCCTTGAGCGAAAAAATAATTTCTTTGCGTATGCCTTTTAAACGGGGTTTTTCCTCGTCTGTAAAAGGTAAGGGGCGACAGGCTTGCATCGTTTTTAAACCCAAACGGGCTGTGAGTACACCGCTACCAAGTCCCTGCGCCACCTGTGCTGACATCACTGATAATATTGAACCACCCAAGATTTCACCAATACTATCAGCAATTGTTTCGCTGACATCTGCATAAATCAAGTTTTGTAGCACATTGCCGATTAAGCTTATTGTCCCTAAAAAACCCGGTTTACCCCCATATAATGTCGCAACGTCTTGAATCATGCGAAGATTACGCCATAGCGTCAGCACGGTATCTAATAAAGCAATTTGGCTGATCATCACCAGTAGCGCAGTTTCCTTAGCCCGTTGGGTCACAATATGATAGGCTTGTTGATCAATGTCTTTCAGGACTAAATTGGAAAACAAACGACAAACCTCACTATCACGATGACTGTCATTGAGCGTCATATAAAAACGCTCAAGACGTTCTTTCACATCGGGGCGATGGGCATAGAAATTGACGATTTTGTTGAGATACTGATTCGTGCCACCATACCCTTCTACCTCCATCAATTTTCCGCCTTCTTTTTGGAGTGCGGAAACGGTGCGTAAGGTTTGTAGATTTTTATAAGCTTGCCAACTGAGCATTAAGGCAGCACCGCTGATAGTCAATATCAACACTAAAAATAATGTGCCAAGAAAAAAACTGCTGGCATACTGTTGTGCTATAAAACGATAAGTATCCACCACCAACATCAAAACTAATAATAACCCTAGCGCACCCACTAACGATAATAACCAAGGCGAAGTCGTTTGAGCCGATTCACTAACGATTGGGCTGATGGGTTGCGGCACGGGTTCTACTTCGTATTCCAGTTTAGTGTCTTCCGGTAATATCACTGGTGGCGTGTAATCCAAGGTGATAGCAGTTTCTTCTTCAGCAACTGTTTCCACCTGATCCAACTCAAAAAAGAGAGGCGTGTTCCAAGTCTCTGTATTCATTAAAATTTATCTCCAAGCAAAAATTCCAGTGCGTGATCAAGACGAATATGAGGCAATCCACTGCCATGTACATTAGCTAAACGGGGCGGTTTAAATGCCATAAAATGAAAACGTCCCTCCACCCATTCTTCAGGCATGGGTATTTCTACGGGTACTTCTCCGGGAAATAAGGCGACGGGTTTATCCCCGTCAATAGGCATACCCTTGATACACGAAATTTTTTGTTCCTGAAATGTCGTGTAAGCGGCTTGGGTGCATTTTACGGAAGCTAAAGCTAAAGTTTCAGTTTGCACCCCTTCAAAAAGGGCGTTGTTATGGGCAGTGGCTAACATATTTTGGAGAAAGTTCTCCAAATTGGGCAATTGATTCGGTGTGACATGATCCGCTTTAGTCGCCGCGAACAGTATTTTATCAATTTTTAACCCACCAAAGAGTTTGTTAATAAAGCCCGAGTTCCCATACTGAAAGCTTTTTAACACCATATTAATGGCATCACGCATATCAACAAAACTGGCATAACCCGTATTAAAAGCCCTCAATACATCAGCCAACACAATTTGACGATCAAAGCCGGAAAAATGTTCTGTATAAAATTTTTTGACAACATGTTCCTTGTAGGATTCATAGCGTCTTTTCATTTCAGCATAAAGGCTACTATTGTCACCTTCATCGATGTCTTGAGGTGTTTCGAGCAGGGGGCAAAATTCCAGCAAGGGGGCACCTTTTAAATCATCCCCCGGCATGGTGAACCGCCCCGGTTGCAATAGGCTTAAGTTATATTGCGGTTCTTTACAACGATACAAGAACTCAGTATAGAGTTGACTGACTTTGCGTAGCGTGCTATCCTCTGCCTCACTGGTGAGATCGAGTGTTTCAAGAAATGTTCGCCATTCCTGAGATAAAGTCGCACGCGGCTCTGCCTGACACAGGTGGGCGATTTGCTCAGACCATTCTTCATAAGACAGTTCCAACAATGGTAAATCCAATAACCACTCTCCGGGATAATCAATGATATCGACATATAGAGTGTTAACGGGGGAGAGGTGTTTCAGTAAGGGATTATTGGAGAGATAGCGAATCGCGAGTCTGACTTCACTAATGCCATTTGTGGGTTGAGGCCAAGTGGGCGGATCACCGCACAGTTGTTCAATGGCATTATCATAGCGAAATGTGGGAACGTGCATATCGGGTTGCGGCATCGCTTTAGTACCGCGCAGCCGTCCACTACTCGCTATTTGGAAAAAGGGCAAGCGTGTACCCTCAAGCCCATGTAATAATTGATGTACCAGTGAGGTAATAAAAACGGTTTTACCACTCCGACTTAATCCTGTGACAGCCAATTTGACTTGTTTGTCAAGGCTTCGATTAATTCTCTCATTGAGTTGTTTTGACGAGGGCGAAAAACTGGATAGCCACTTGTTCATAGTTAAATTGGGAATTGGGAACAGAGTTTATTTTGAGGTTCAGACATTAAATTGTATGATTAATTTAAAATAAATGGCAGGGCGAATTATTTCTATGATTAAGCTTGGGTACATTCTCATTTTCATGGAAAATTAAGTGCAACGAATTACTGGAATAAACAGAATAAGACTTCTAAAAAACCTTCAAGGTTGAGCGTTCCAGCACGAAGTTGCCAAAACCTTCAAGGTTTCTAAACTCTCGCTATTTTTCTGAGATAATGCGAATTTAAGAGTTGAAATTTTGGAGTCTAAAGCTTTAGCTTTAGGAACCGTGGCATTAACTCCCTAAAGCTGAAGCTTTAGACTCCAATAGAAGACATTTTAAATCTTGCCGCAAAACTTCAGCTACTCACGCTTAAAATGGAAATGCACCCATAAACTTAATATATTGTACAATTTTTAATCTTAATCATATTTCAATTATAATCTAAAGTGTAGGAAAATAACTATCATGACATTTTATCATTGGGAAGAAGAAAATTTGGTGCTATCAGTGCTAATACAGCCCAGAGCCAGTCGGGCAGGTATTGTTGGGATACAGGGGGATAGACTAAAAGTAAAGGTGACAGCTCCCCCTGTCGATGGAAAAGCTAATGCAGATGTTTGTAAATTGTTTTCTAAAGTCTTTGGCGTTGCGAAATCACAAATTATTATACGAAGTGGTTATACCAGTCGTAATAAATGTATTTGTATTCAATCGCCGAAAAAATGTCCAGAGTTTTTTGATGAGTAGGCTTTCGCCTATATTAAATTGTTAACATTTAACAATTATTTAGTTAAACTATAACTTTATATATTCATCAGCCGACAGCCTCAGAATAAATTCTTTAGTCGGTTGTCGTCATCCGCTTTAGCTTTGTGCGTGATTCATAAAAAAAATTTATTATCAATC
>Ga0233403_10001430_pt1 | contig 11138 bp, 9 predicted proteins | sample Na_oxic_1_MG_FD_179866 | JGI IMG/M metagenome (GOLD analysis project Ga0233403, IMG submission 179866) | Seawater microbial communities from Saanich Inlet, British Columbia, Canada - Na_oxic_1_MG | ecosystem: Environmental > Aquatic > Marine > Inlet | place: Canada: British Columbia | collected...
ACCCCTTGGACTAATAACGCTAACACGGCGGCCGGTATCGCGCCTTGTAATATCAAGCCGATATCGTCTAAACGAATTCCGGTTAAAATCGGTTGCCCATAACCACCGGCACCGATTAAAGCGCCCAGAGTGGCGGTGCCAATATTGATGATGGCGGAGGTTTTGATGCCGGCCAAAATGGATCGATAAGCCAATGGCAGTTCAACCAAGCGTAATCGCGCCATCGGCGGCAATCCTAAAGCTTGGGCGGATTCTCTCAATTGGGGTGAAATATCATGTAAGCCCAGATAGGTATTACGGACAATTGGTAACAGACTGTATAAAAACAAAGCCGCAATGGCTGGCACATTGCCAATGCCTAACAATGGAATCATAAATACTAAGATGGCTAACGATGGAATGGTTTGAATCATGCCGACGATGCCCAAGATAAGTTGACCCAGTCGGCTAGATTTAAATGCTAAAATGCCTAATGGAATGGACACTAGGATGGCCGCTAATAGTGAAATACCGACTAAAATCAGATGTTCAATGGTCAGTTGATATAAACGATTGAACAGTGTTTCTTCTGGAATGTCGATTTGAAGGTTCAATTTGGTCGCTAAAAAATCTGCCGCAACTTGGTTTTCAGGCACTTTATCCAAGGTCGCGGTACCATTCATTTGCCTCATTTCAACTTCGGAGATATTGCCCACTATTTTCTGTAACGCTGCAACCACTTGCGGCATTCGTTCTGCTAAGTCGGCGCGATAGACGATCAGTGGATAGTATTCGGGAAAATGATGTAAATCATCTTCCAATACTTGTAGATCATAGTAAGCCACTTCTCCATCCGTCGAATAAGCATCCATCACATCAATCGCACCACTGTTGAGTCCCTGATAGGCGAGGTAGTGGTGAAGTCCACGCACATTGGTTTGTGGCAATTGATAGATTTGACGCAAACTTTGCCAGCCATCGTTGCGAGCCAAAAAGCGCTCGGTAAATCCAAAACGTAAATCTGGATGATGCCGCAAGTCAGATATCTTAGTAATACCATATTGTGCAGCGACGGCTTTGGTCATACTAATCGCATAAGTGCTGTTAAAACCCAGCGATTGACTGATAAGCACATTTTCGGTCAGCAGTTTTTGACGAATGTCGTCAATCGTTTTCAGCCCCTCATTGGGAAAAATTTCTGTCATAATTGTGCCGGTATACTCGACATACAGATCGACTTCACCTCTTTTGAGGGCTTTCCAAATCACATGGGTTCCGCCCAATTCGCGCAGATGAATCGTTTGACTGCCAGCCTGATTAACCAGGTGAGTCATCACTTCCGCCAAAATGACCCCTTCTGTATGTAACTTGGAAGCGATTTTGACGGCCGATTCCTCGGCCATTAACGGTGTTGTGTATGTCATGATAAAACACACTAACCAAAATTTTTTCATGATAGGTTTCCATTTGGACGTAAAGCACCATTTGAACATGCAACGATTATTTGTTTTCAATGATTTTAGAGCGAACACGCCGGTTCTCCCATTTTTAGGGAGAACACACCGGTTCGCTCATTTTTAGGGAGAACACACCGGTTCGCCCCTACTATTCTTGGTCAAAATTCCAGTTTCCAATCTGCATCAGACGTATTTGCCAATTGGCAATTTCTTCGTAGCTGAGGTGGTGGGTATCAACTGAAGGTGTCCACATACCACCAAAAATACTCGGATCGTCAAAGCGTAGCAGCCCGGATTCACGCAGATTGCTCCCTTGTCGGGTGCCCGGTATCGGAGAAATCGCTAGGGGCGACACCTGAAAATGGAGTGATGGATTCATGGTTAATAGCTCTTCATAAAGCCCTCCGACGGCTTCCTCAAGGCGTGATAACGTTTCATTGCTATCATCCGCAAACCCAATAATGACACCGTAATTCAGATAAGGTGTACCGGCTCGGACGATGGCTTTGACAATTTCACAATGTTCTTGCCAAGGGAGTAGCTTCGCATAATTTTGTTGTCCGAAGATCGGACGTTCGGCCGGAAGATAAGCAAAATAGCAACCGGCGTTGCCATCCCAATCCCAAAGTGCTGAAATCAATTCTTCATCTGGTGTTAAATCCGCATTTTTGCGGTTTATCCCACGTCCCAGAGTCATCTTTTTGAGTTCCAATCCATTGGACCAAAGAACTGCCAGTCCAAGTTCTCTGATGCCCTTCATGATCTCAAGAACGTCATCTCTTCCCCCTTTTTGAACCAGACGACCCAGAAATTGATCAGAAGAACTGATCACTGATTTAGCACCAGCTTCTTTCTGAATTTTAAGCCACTGTAAAACTCTTTCAGGTGACATAGCCCGATACCCAATATGGTATTCGGGGGTTTGACAGAAATCGCAGCGTCGATCACAACCGATATCAGTGAATACTGAACCAATTAACAAGCGCTCTTCTGAGAGTGGCAAACCCTTGTGTTCTGAACCTAAACATTGCTGGGCGACGGAGATTTCTGGCAGTGGCCACTCTTCCGGGCTTAACGGTCGTCGAACTCGTGGTGGCGGCTGTTGACCCGTTGCTAAAATAACTCCAGAAAGTGCTTCTCTTGGTGTTTTTCCAAGCACATAGTCCATGATGGAACCATTGGCCGCACCTGATTTATCCAATACCACAGCGGTCGCACCGGCTGCCAAGTAAAACTGAGATTCAGCAATCGCATCAGAACCGCCCACCACAACCGGCTTACCTTTGCTCGCCAAGTGTTTAATTGTGATACCAGCGATTTCTCGAAATTGCGAAAAGTTGTTCGTCACTCCCCAAGCGTCATACGCTAATGGATCAAGATCAAGTATGTTCTGACCCAAATAAACTTTGGTCAATTCAGTTCCTTTCCAAGTCACTTTCCCCAATTCACCTTGATAGTCGCCATTTCTTAGGTTAATCAACTGGGCATTAAATCCCGCTGCTTGGAGATTTGAAAGCAAAATTTGTTTGCTAATCAGAGCAGTCCCTTTCCGATCTTTGTTTCGGATACCAGCCAGCCAATTCTTTCCAACTGGATCAATGAGTCCAAAATCAGGTAATTCAACCACTCCGATAGTCGGTGTTTGTTGTAAAATCATAACATTCATTTGAGCCGTTAAAAAATATCAATCGTTCTGAATGAACCGTCTTCCATATAGCGACTTTTTCCAATCTTTGCTAGGCGCATTTGCCAATTGGCAATATCCTTGTAGCTCAGATAATGGGTATCAACCGCTGGTGTCCACAGATTACCAAAGATAGTGGGATCGTCAAAACGTAATAGCTTTGAGCTACGCAGATGATCCGATTGTGGTGTGCCGGGGATTGGTGAAATAGTAAAGGGTGCCACTTGAAAATTGACTTTTGGATTAATGACTATCAGCTCGTCATAAAGTCCCGATATTGCCTCTTCAAGGCGTAACAAAGTTTCTTGGCTATCATCGGCAAAGCCAATGATCACACCATAACGGATGTAAGGGACACCGGCACGAACGATGGCTTTCAGAATTTCACAATGCTCTTGCCATGGGAGTAGCTTGGTATAGTTTTCTTGTCCAAAAATTGGCCGCTCGGCCGGCACGTAGGCCAAATAACAACCCACGTTGCCATCCCATCCCCAAAGTGCATTGATCAGTTCCTCATCTGGGGTTAAATTCATACCCTCTTTACGGTTGATACCGCGTCCCAAGGTTGCCTTCTTGAGTTCCAAACCATTACTCCAAAAAAAGGCCATCCCCAAATCTCGGATACCTTGCATAATCTCAAGAATATTCTCTCTTCCCCCTTTCTTGATGATGCGACCCAAGAACTGATCGGAGGCACTATTAATTAACTTAGCGCCGGCCTCTTGTTGTCTTTTATACCACTGCAAAGTCCGCTCTGGTGACATGGGGCGATAGCCAACGCGATATTTAGGGGTTTGACAGAAGTCACATTTCCGGTCACAACCCAGATCGGCAAATATTGAGCCGGTAGGCAACAGTTCGTCTGGAATAGGTACCCCTTTATATCGTGTCCCTAAACATTGTTTGGCGACTGAAATATCGGGTAGCGGCCAATCTTGTGGGTCTAAAATTTGTCTTACTCGCGGTGATGGTTGAGTGCCATTATTGTTAGCTAACATAACGCCCGATAATTCTGCTCTAGGAGTTCTTCCCAGTACATAATCCATGATTGGGGCATTGGCCGCACCTGATTTATCTAAAACCAGTGCGGTGGCACCGGCGGCAAGATAAGACTGAGATTCGGCAATCACATCAGAACCACCCACAACAACAGGTTTACCTTGACTCGCAAGGTGTTTAATCGTCAGACACGCAATTTCACGAAATTGGGCAAAGTTATTCGTCACGCCCCAAGCTTCATAAGCCGACGGATCGAGATTGGTAATTTTGCCACCAAGATACACTTTGGTAAATTGGGTATTTCCCCAAGTGGCGGTGCCAAATTCTTCCTGGTAGTCGCCACGATTGAGATTGACCAATTGTGGGTCAAACCCGGCCGCTTGGAGGTTAGAGAGCAAGACTTGCTTGCTAATCAGCGCATTACCGCGATCCAGAGAAAGCCAATTGTTTCCTTTGGAATCAAATAGTCCAAGCTCTGGTAATTCAATCAGTCCAATAGTCGATTTTTGAGTCATAACAGTTCCTGTCGGTAGAGAGATTAAAGCATATAAGGTGCGCCAATTTGTGCTAAACGTACTTGCCAATCAGCAATTTGTCCATAGCTTAAATAGCGGGTATCAACGGCAGATGTTCCCATTCCACCAAAAATACTGGGATCATCAAAGCGTAATAGCCCAGATTTACGCACTGTATCCCATTGTGGCGTACCGGGTATCGGGATCAATGCGATAGACTGCACCTGAAAATTCACTGCTGGATTAATGGCTAAAATGTCCTCATAGAGTTCTGATACGGCTTCTTCAAGTCGCAATAAACTTTCATCGTTGTCATCTTCAAACCCAATCATGATCCCATAACGGATATTCGGTACCCCAGCGCGTGCGATCTCTTTCATAATTTGGCAGTGATCTTGCCAGGGTAGTAATTTCGCATAGTTTTCGCGTCCGAATACCGGACGTTCAGCGGGAATGTAAGCCATATAACAACCGGTTTTGCCATCCCATCCCCAAAGTGCGTCGATCAGTTCCTCATCAGGTGTCATGTCCGTCTGATTTTTGCGGTTAATACCGCGTCCCAAAGTGGTCTTTTTTAATTCCAGTCCATTTGGCCAAAAAACAGCGAGTCCGAGTTCTCTCATGCCTTTCATGATTTCAAGAATATCATCTTTTCCCCCTTTTTTGAGAATACGGCCAAGAAATTGATCAGAAAAATTGACCACCGACTTAGCCCCTGCTTGTTTTTGAGCCACTAACCACTGTAAAACCCTTTCTGGTGACATGGCGCGATAGCCAACCCGATACGTCGGAGTTTGACAGAAATCACAGTGTCGGTCACAACCCATATCGGTCATGATTGAACCGATTTTAAGTCGTTCATCTGGCAGCGGTAAATTCTTGTGTTGTGTGCCTAAACATTGTTTGATCACCGACTCATCCGGTATTGGCCAATCTTCCGGGTGCAAGGGTCGTCGAACTCGCCGTGGGGGTTGGCTACCCTTCGCTAACATGACCCCTGAAAGTTCTTCTCTGGGTGTTTTTCCCAACACATAATCCATGATTGGCGCATTGGCTGCCCCGGATTTATCCAATACGATGGCTGTCGCACCGGCAGCCAGGTAAGACTGAGGTTCCGCAATGGCATCCGAACCACCCACAACGACGGGGCGACCTTTGCTGGCTAAATGCTTGATCGTCAGGTAAGCAATTTCACGCTGTTGAGAAAAATTGTTGGTCACTCCCCAAGCCTGATATTCTAAAGGATCAATATCCTGAATCTTGCTACCAAAATAGACTTTACTGTATTCCGTGTTTCGCCAAAAGCTCTTCCCATATTCTTCTTGATAAGTGCCTTGTCTTAAGTCAATCAATTGGGCATCAAACCCTGCCGATTGGAGATTGGAAAGTAATATTTGCTTGCTCACTAGAGACAAGCCTTTTGTTTCAGCCGACAGTGTGTTTTTCCCTTTCACATTGAATAATCCAAGTGAGGGTAATTCAACCAATCCAATGGTTGGTGTGTTTTGTGATCGCATAAATATTATCCTTTATCAATGTCTATTGTGATGCTTTAACATCACAGTACGATTAAACAAGATGCAACTCAACACGCTTACCGAGAGAGGCTGCCGCTTGCTCAATTTGCTCAAACAAGGAAGTCTGACCCAGGTCAAGCAACCGATCAACTTGGGGTATATGCCAATGTAAACGTTGTGCCAATTCTGCCTTGTGTACGCCCTGCGCTCTCATGGTGATATAGATATCTAGCTTGGCGCATTCTAGCGCGTCAGGCGAAACTGTGGGATGGCCATTAGCTGGGCTGGGACTCGGTAAATCGCGTTGTTCTTCTATGTACATAGTGAGCGCTGTTTCCAAGGCTTCCTGGGCGAACAACAGCGCTTCTGTCCGATTCTCGCCTTGGGTAATCGCCTCGGGCACGTCAGGAAAGGTCACAGCCGCCATCCTCTTCATCAGTGCTAAGTTCAACCGGAAAATTCCACATTTTGAATAGTCTCGGAACGGTTTTTAAACACCTTTTGCATGGGTAAATGAATATCCATTGTCTCATCAACAAGTTCGCTGTCTGGCGGAAAAACCCGGTAGTGATGAGGGGGAAAAAACACATAGATTGTGGATAAGCTCGGTAACACGAGCCAACACGATTTCACGTCAAGCGCAAAGTAAGCCTTTACCTTGTTAGTCATCTCAGTCAAAGTCTGTGAGGTAGAGATAATTTCAATAGCCAGATCGGGCGGTGAAGGTGAACGGATGATATCATCTAACGGTTCCGCTTCCGGCACGGGTGTTTGCCAATAGACAGAAATATCCGGTTTCAACTCAACCGTCGATTTAAACCCAAATTTGGTGATATCTATGCCTTTTAAGTCTATAGACAGTTCCGGCATCACTTCCAGCCGTTCGTCTTGCGCCAGTGACACAATGAGCTTACCTTGTGCCCGGCTATGATTTATTGAACCCATATTTGATTTTCCTTCATCAAAAATTTCAGTTGCTAGTTCTATAAAATCACTCATATTTTTACTGCTTTATAGCGTTTCTCGATTGAATGAAGTACAAAATCCATTATGTATTAGGGATTATTGAGAAACCCCGATAGGAAGGAGTTGGGCACCCCACCCGGTCCCTCCCCAGGTTTCACCACTGGCTCTTAACATTCAACCCCTATCGGGGTTGGGGAGTTATGTTTGATGTTGATTGAAACAATTTGGTGATAACGGCTTTGGATAAAACCAAAATATCGCTACGCTGGTTTTTTAAAATGCAAAATTCCCCAATTGAGGTACCCTTGTTTTCCAGCCTCGACCCAATGTTTTAAGCCACGTTTCTGATGTTCAATGTAATCTTGACCACAAGCTTTGAGGAAAGTATCATACCGGGTGTTTATCTCCTCCAACAGACGCGCATAATGCTGAGTCAATTGTTCGGTCAGTTCAATCACTTGAATTTCTTGAAATCCCAAAGTTGTCGCGGTCTTTCGGTAGAAGCTAAAGGATGATAGCGAATCTAAATGAATTCTTTCCAAAAGAGGTTGGAGAACTTCAGTTGGACAGTCATCACTGTTCATTGGATCGGTAAAGATAAAATGACCGCCTTTTTTAAGCACCCGGTAAACTTCTTGAAGCATTTTGACGCGATCACTACTGAAGAGCAACGCATCTTGGGACCAAACGACATCATAGTGTTCATTTTCTGAGGGTATTTCTTCAAAGCTGCCCTCAATGACTCTAATTTGTGAATCCAGTCCCGCTTTTTGATTCAATTCGTGGTTGCGTCTATTTTGGCCTTCGCTCAAATTCAGGCAATCGACCAAACAGCCGGTGGTTTTGGCAAGATAGCGGGCGGCACCGCCATAGCCAGCCCCCAAATCTAAAACGACGCTTGATTCATTAAGCGGTACCTTTGATGCCATTTTTTCAACCGTTTTGTACATCGCTTCATGTATAGATTCTTGCCCATTGTACAAACCAATGCTACAGTGATCGCTGTGGTTATAGATAAGTGCTTGAAATGACAGCACTTCATGACTGTTATAATAGTCGCGTGTCCTTGACACAACGGAAGGTTGTTGCATATTTCACCTTATAATCAAATGGATTTAATCGGTATAAATTCACCATTGCTGTGATTGGGCGTGATATCTGATTTTGGTAAAGAACGATGTCCAAATGCCAGATCAAGTGTGATGTTGGCGATGATTTCTAGCGGATCAAGCCACGGTAGGGCGATTTTTTCGGTTTCGTAGAAGCCGACAGATAATTCACTGCATCCGGCAATGACTATTTCAGCACCTCGCGAAGCTAAATAATCAACAATGGTTATTAAATTCTGTTGGGCAGCCGGTGAAATTTGGGAACCGGTGGCTTTGATTCCCCAACTCAGATCAAAAATGGTGTTCATGACCAATTTTTGGAATTCCGAACCGAGCTGAAGAGAGATAGGAATAAAGCCCGCTTTGACTAAACTGTTCTGATACAATTGAGCCTGTAACGTGCCATCGGTGCTAAGAATCCCAATTTTCTGTATATTGGGATAATTTTCAACGATAAATTGGGTCGTACATTCAATCAGATGAATCCAAGGAATTTGCAGTTGTGACTGAACCGGCCGATAAAAAGCGTGAGCGGTATTGCAAGGAACAACTAAAAAATCCACCCCGGCGGATTCTAACCATTTTCCATATTTTATAAACCAAGGGACACAACTTTCTACGTTCCCTAAAAAGCTTTCAGTACGATCAGGAATATTGGCGGCATTAATCAGGAACCAAACCGGATGATCTTGATCTCGCTCAGCGCCCCGTTTATTGCTTTGTTCAATCAAAATTTGCTCAAAGGTTGTGTGAGCTAAAGGTCCCATACCACCAATAATACCAGGCATTGTTTTTTGTGTGCTTTTGGGATAAACCATATAGAAGATTCCAAAATAATAAATAATTTATATCTTAGCACGAATCAAGTAAGTATTTATCTTGGATGTCCAAACTAAAGTTTGGACTCCGGCCAAGATATTTATCTGAAAAGCTATATGTAGTGCTGTTTGGCCGTTTGCTGAATGTTGGGCGTTAATCCGCCGGCTTCTTTGATGGCCGTATCAAGGGCGGTTCGTATCAGTGAACAAATTAAGGTCACGCAACGATCACCGATATGCCTTTGGTTTGTCCTTAAAGAGTGAGAAGCCAAAGCTAAAGAATAACCGCGAATGAGGTTTTCGATAAAATGGCTGTCATAAACGACAATATTTCTGCCTTTGTGAGGACTCTTTTTAGCGACTCGCTTCTAGCAACTTAGTCTTCATGCTAAAACCCTTATCAACAAAGGGTTCTAGCGTTTTTTTAGGCCAGTTAGTCTTCATGCGATGTAAGGCCATTTGGTTCATGCCTAACAAATCAGCAGTGCCACGTTCGCTCATCACTGGAGTATCATCATCCAATACATAACCATCACCAACAATGCCGGGTATCAATTCAACTTGTCCATAAAAAACGGCTTTTCGTTCGGTCATAATAATATCTCGTCGGTAGATATAGCGTTTCCCGATTGAGTGAAGTACCAAAAAATAACATAACTCCCCAACCCCGATAGGGGTTGAATGTGAATAGCCCCAGGTGAAACCTGGGGTATGTGGAAAAACTCCCCTCCCCAACCCCCGAAGGGGGAAGTTTTTTTTCCTACCCCAGGTTTCACCTCACTGCCATTAAGTTAAGGATGTGCGTTGGAAACAAACCCCAGGTTTCACCTGGGGCTATTCACATTCAACCCCTATCGGGGTTGGACCCAGGTTTCACCTGGGGCTATTCACATTCAACCCCTATCGGGGTTGGGGGAGGGTTTTTTCCATCCCCACCCCAGGTTTCACCTGGGGCTATTCACATTCAACCCCTATCGGGGTTGGGGAGTTATGCTATTGCTTTGTACTTCACTCAATCGGGAAACGCTATAGCACGAATAAAGTATATCTTTTGATATAAAACGCCTTCTTTTTCAATCAGAGGCTCGGGTTGTCCATGTTCTTTAGCAAATTGTTGAATTTGAAACAAAAAGGGTAAATAGTAATCAGACAGTGGCAGATCAACTCGTTTGAGCACCGCCCAATTCGCCTCGCCTCGTGTTTCCCAATCAATGGCGTAATCCAGCGGATCATCACCGTCTGCCTGAACACCCTTCCCCCAATATTGATTGAGCAAATCACAAGTGAGTTTAGAACCCTGTTTGCTCGTCGTTATGAATAACATCTCTCCACCAGGTTTGAGAAAACGTCGTCCTTGGGTGATCAACGCATCGTTGACGATTCTGCCGCCTTGACCATTAATATTCCAATCACCGGCTGATAGTCTTTTCAGATCGCCTTTTAAATCAGGCACGGTAGGTGGATTAGAATAAATCACATCCACTTGTCCCTCAATGGCAGGATGTCCTTGAATGGCCTCAAAACAGTCCGACTCAACAGCATATAGCCGTTCTGGATTAAGATTGTTCAACGCCCAGTTGCGCTGAGTCATCATAATCGCGTTGGGATTCAGATCGGTAGCAATCACTTGAGCGGCACCACTTTTTCCAGCAATCACGGATAGGAAACCGGAACCCGATGCAAAGTCCATCACCACTTTTTCTTGACAGCCATCAGAAACCATAAATTCTCCCATTTTAATCGCAAAGGGTGTTGGTGCCCAAACCGCCTGATGAGTTTCCAGGAGAAGATTGATACCAACTTGATTGAATTCTTCAATACTTAAGAGGGTACCGGATTCAACGGACTGATAGTCGGCATATTTTTCTAGGTCATAAGTGATTGGGGTTTGATATGTATTTTTCATGTTTTTTAAGTTTCTATTCGGCGCTCTGATCTTGATGCTGAGCTTCATTATTTTCTGCATACTTCAGCAACGGCAACTGGGTATTGGTCAAACCGGCCAATTTTCCCAAGTAGTACATTGCCATGCCCCCGGCAACGCCAATATGGAAGAAAAATATTCCCCCTAGACAGATCACCCCAGGCGCAACC
>Ga0233403_10001431_pt1 | contig 11137 bp, 7 predicted proteins | sample Na_oxic_1_MG_FD_179866 | JGI IMG/M metagenome (GOLD analysis project Ga0233403, IMG submission 179866) | Seawater microbial communities from Saanich Inlet, British Columbia, Canada - Na_oxic_1_MG | ecosystem: Environmental > Aquatic > Marine > Inlet | place: Canada: British Columbia | collected...
TAAAAGGCACTTCACCAATGGTAGAAATTTTTGATCGCCGTATAGAAATTACCAATACCGGTCAACCATTAGTTGAGCCGCAACGTTTTTTAGACACGCCTCCTCAGTCGCGTAACGAAGCATTAGCAGCTTTTTTGCGGCGCATTGACGTTTGTGAAGAACGTGGCAGTGGTATTGATAAAATCATGCAAGCCATTGAAGAACATAATTACCTATTACCCGCGCCCCAGTTTGAGGTACTAGAAAAACATACCCGGGTAACGCTTTCGGCAACCAAAACTTTTGCTAAAATGAGCCGAGAAGAACGGGTGATGACTTGTTATTTTCACGCTGGTTTGAAACTTATGAATAAAAGCTATATGACAAGGCTCTCTTTGCGCCAACGTTTGCACTGTAGTGATAATGCGGCTAAACAAGTCATTGCTCAAACTTGTGGCAAATCTTTGCTTCGCTTGACAAATCCCGAAGCTAAACGAAATTTTCAATATTTGCCTTATTGGGCATAATTTCTAAACGTAGATTACGATGTTAGAAATCCGATTTTTCCAAAAAATCGGATTTCTTTGGACTTATTATTTAAAACCGGTCAGGTTTGGCTAATCCGTTAAACCCTATTCAAAAATCATTTTTATGTTACACTTTTTTAAATCTCAACACGGAGAAAAATTCATGCGCCACTTTCAAGTTATCTTTTTATTCCTTCTATTTTTCAATAGTGCCGGAGCGAAGGAATTAACGCTTGAGGAACAAGCAAAATTAGCCGAAGCACAGCAATATAATGCCAAGGTTATTGAACTTTATCAAAAAGGACAGGTACAACAAGCTGTTCCCTATGCTGAAAAAGTTTTCAATATTTACCAAAAAGTGTTAGATAAAAAGCACCCTAACATAATTACCAGCATGAATAATTTAGCTGGCATTTATTATTCCGCCGGCAAATTGGATGAAGCTTTGCTGTTGTATAAAAAAGCATACTCACTCCGCAAGCAAGAATTAGGCGAAACACACCCTGAGACACTCACTAGCCTGAGTAATTTATCGTTCATTTATCAGGTGATAGGCAGATTGAATGAAGCTTTGCCGTTGTTTGAAAAAGCATACTCGTTACGCCAGCAAGTGTTAGGCGCAAACCACCCTGATACACTCACCAGTCTGAATAATTTAGCAAGCATTTATGAAGCTGTAGGCAAATTGAATGAAGCTTTGCCGTTGTTTGAAAAAGCATACTCGTTACGCCAGCAAGTGTTAGACGCAAACCACCCTGACACATTCACCAGTTTGAAGAATTTAGCAAGAATTTATCAAGAGGTAGGTAGATTGGATGAAGCTTTGCCGTTGTCTGAAAAAGTCTATGCACTGAACCAACAGGTATCCGGCGCAAACCACCCTGACACACTCACCAGCCTGAAGAATTTAGCGGGCATTTATAAAACGGTAGGCAAATTGGATGAAGCTTTGCCGTTATATGAAAAAGCATACTCACTTTTTAAGCAAGTATTAGGCGAAAACCACCCTGACACACTCCACAGCCTAAATAATTTAGCGGGCATTTATCAAACGATAGGTAGATTGGATGAAGCTTTGCCGTTGTTGGAAAAAGCATACTCACTTTTCAAGCAAATGTTAGGTGAACAGCACCCTCACACACTCCACAGCCTGAATGGTTTAGGCTTTATTTATAAAGCAGTAGGCAGATTGGATGAGGCTTTGCCGTTGTCTGAAAAAGCTTATACGCTACGCAAGCAAGTATTAGGCGAACAGCACCCTCACACACTTAGTAGCCTGATCAATTTAGCGTTGATTTATGATTCCGTAGGCAGATTGGATGATGCTTTACCATTGTATGAAAAAGCCTATACGCAAAGCGAGCAAGTGTTAGGCGAACAGCACCCTATTACACTCCACAGCCTGAATAATTTAGCAACCATTTATAGAACTGGGGGCCAATTGGATAAAGCCATGCCGTTGTTTGAAAAAGCATACTCACTCTTCAAGCAAGCGTTAGGCGGGAAGCACCCTCACACCCTCACCAACCTGAATAATTTAGCTATTGTTTATGCAGATCAAGGTCATTTAGAAAAGGGTATTAATTATTTTGAACAATTAGTTGCCGGTGCAGAAAGTTTACGTCGAGCACAATTATCTGTAGGGAATCAACGCACTATGTTTGCACAATATATACATAGTTATTTTGTGTTATCTAAAATTTACTTTTGGCAAAACAATTATCAAGCCGCCTTTCATACGGCGGAAAAAACCAAAGCTCGTACCTTATTAGAATCCATTGCGTTTAAATTAGCATTACAACAAGTCAATTTCACGGTAAAAGAACGCCAAAAAATTGAGCAGCAACAAACCCAATTAGCGTTTTTAGATAAGCAAATTGCTGAAACCGGTAAGCTTGATAAAAGAACCGCGTTACGAATAAAAAAACATGCTTTGCTGGAGCAAATAACAGTCTTTCATGAAGATTTAAAACAACGTTATCCCACATTTGCTTCGTTGATTGAACCGGAAATTATCACGGCTGAAAAAGGACGGCAACTATTACCTAAAAATGCCTTATTTATAAGTTATGTACAAAATCCTATAACCCATCAATTCCTAGTTTTTACCCTTGATCACACGGGTAAATTACACATCCATGATTTAGGTGTAATAACCGGGTTAGCCCAAACTTTAAGCATTTATCGGCAAGCTTTAAGCACAACTATTCCGGGATTACGCCACAAATCGGTTTGGCAATTAGCCGATGGTAGTTTTGTCATGGGCAAGAAACCCAGTCGTGCTAAAAAACCACGTCGAGTCAAGCAAGTTGATGAACTCAGCCGTTATTTAGCGGAAAAACTCTTGCGCCCCATTGCTGAACAACTCAATACAAAAAAACAGTGGATATTTTCTCCCGATGGTGGGTTAGCCCAAATTCCTTTTGAAACCTTAATCTTAGATCAGCAACCCATTATTGCTAACCACGACATCAGCTACGCCCAATCGCTATCTAGTTTTGCCATGCTCAAAAAACGTGAACAAGCCTATCGACAACTCAAAGATCGCCACACCCTATTTGCAATGGGCAACCCCCGCTACCACGATCCCAAGTCACCGCCCAAAAATTGCGAAGTCCGAGCAATTGAAGTTGACATAGACAAACTCTCACACGGCAACAACTATAAGGAAGCTTTACACAGTGCCAACAACTGGTGCAATCTTCCCGGCACCCAACCAGAACTCGAAATCTTACAAAAACTCTATCCAGACAGCACCATTTACCAACAAGCCGATGCCAGTGAGAGCCACTTACAACGCCTCAATAAAGATAAGAAATTGAGCAATTACCAATATTTACATTTTGCCACGCATGGCTTTTTACACCCCCAAACCTCGGCACTCTCTGCTTTAGTCCTTGACCAATTGGATACCACCGCCGAACATGATGGCTACCTAACCGCCGTCGAATGGATTGGCTACCAATTAAAAAGTGATTTAATGGTACTGTCTGCCAGTCAAACCGGCTTAGGAAAAACCGTCAATGGTGAAGGCATCATGGGCTTACCGTATGCACTTTACATCGCCGGCAATAAAAACACTTTGATGACCTTATGGAAAGTTGACGATGCCAAGACTGCTGAATTTATGCGCCGTTTCTTCACCAAACTCAATAACGGCCTCTCACATATTCAGGCCCTTCTCGAAACAAAACGCGAATTCAGACAAGAGAAAGAGTATCAAGCTCCAAAGTATTGGGCAGCATTTGTGTTGTATGGGGTTTAAATCCCTTATGAAACGCTAAATATGTAGGGGCGAACCGGTGTGTTTTTTTGCTGGACGAGATTCAGGAGTGCAAAGCGTACTTTGCACTCCTGAGAAATTAAGTTAAATCGGTATAATGTCTATTGGGTACAAAGATATTTCTATGCACTATCAAGCCCCAGAATCTCTTTCTTGTCAGCAGAAATTCCTTTAATTAGCTTTCGTTTGGCATCTGATGAAAAATCGTTCCATAATTCTTCGCCAACTGTGCAGAGAAAAAAATTATGTACAATTTCTACGCCTTCAGTAAATGTTTCAACCACAATTGGTAGCGTCTCTTTAACATGTTGGGTTTCTGCCAAAGATGTGTGTGTTCTCCAGTCACCCGGCATTTGTCCATGTGCCAGTGAAGAAATCCGCTTATACCATTTATTTAATTTGTCAAGTAATCCAAATACTTTTTGTCGTTCGGAAAAGTTTGGAGTATGAGTTTTATGGTAATCTAATAATTCCGACTTTTCAACATAAAATGCGGTATTTCGGATTAATGTCGCTAATTCTACCAGATGATGACGAAAATAAGTATAATAAAGAGAACTTTCTAGCATTGTCCTCATGGTAGCTGCGGCTGGTTTGTATAACGATAAGCTAGTTAAGGTGACAACATCAGAACCGGCAAGCTGCATTTCTCTTATAAACGAGAGTGCTGGATTATCCCGATCAATTTTCTCAAATTGTTTAGACCAAATTGCAAGACGCAAGTTACCTTGTGCCATTTTTTCAGCTAAGGCAATCTCATCGTCTAGGAATGCTTTGACGTTGGCGTTCCAGTCCACAAATAAAAGTGCTTTTTTGAGTTTAGCATAAGCCATAAAACACGCCCTTATTCTTTTTGCAAGATGCCTTCTAAGTAATCATCGTAAGGAATTTCTTTTCCACTGAGCCAAGAAATAAATTCATTAAACTGTTGTGGCATCTCATTATAGCATCTATTCAAAATTTCTGGCAGAGAAAGTTTTTTGGGCAGTTTTTCAAGAAATCTCTGAATATCAGGTGATAATGTTCTAAGCCTTTCTAAAACCCCATTTTTTAAAAGACGTTTTTTCTTAATCAACAGTAACGCTGTCTTGACTGGTGTATCGTCAGTTTCAGCTAGTGGGATTATTGTTGGTTTCGGTTTGAGTGAACGAGTATTGACTTCCATGCTTATTACGATATCCTTAATCAATTGCCCAAATGTCTGCGGAAAATCAGTATCCTCCAGCAGCGCGTCGGATATCTCATTCATTTCACGCACCGTCAAGTTAGATTCCAGAAGAGATGATAATAAAACTCGCATAGCACGTTCTCGTGTCTTAGCATTCATAGTGTTATATCCCAACTTTTTTAATAAATTCTTCAGCAACGCCCGTTAAATTTTCCAATGCTTTCTCGCTATAGGGTTTATTGCTATGCCATACAAAGCCTTGTCCGGCTAATGGTTCCGAGAGTATTTTATACTTTTTCAAAGTTGCTGTCATACATTTTTTAGCGAAACGAGCATTCTGACGAATAGTTGCTTCCACTTCTGAAGAATCTCCCGTGGGAGGCATTAAGTTAAATAAAATGTGTGGTTGTGGACTTTTACCCAATTTCTTAGCCTCAATGAACTTCATCATTAAACCCACTCCACGTTCCGCATACGGTTGAGAAAGAACTGGAATGATGACATGATCAGAATTTTGCAATGCTGTTTTGGTGAAAATAGAACCCGCTGGATGACAATCAATCAAAACCAAATCGTATATTTTTCGGCATTGCGCGATAAACTTAGTGAAACGTTTTTCAATGGGTTGAGTTCGTTTTTCTGATTGTCCAAGTGCAATGTACATTAAATCAAGCGTTGAAGGAATAATGTCTAAGCAACCCCCATTACGGGGCTTAGATATTTTATAAGTGATGTCTGTTACTTCTGGTGGTTTTTCATTTCCCGGTACTTGGAGACAAAATGGATCTAAATCGGTTTCATCATCTTGTAACACTGACAAAATTGTCTTACCATTTTTTTCAAGTTCAAAATAGGTTTTCGCCGGGATAAAAGCTTGTGACAAATTGAACTGAGGATCGTAGTCAATCAAAAGCACTTTCCGCCGTTTGCCATTAAATTCGTAAAGCGAAATGATGCCACCTAAATGCATTGTTACGGTGGTTTTACCTACTCCCCCTTTCATGTTCATTATTGTAACTGTTGTCATATTTTTGTTTCTCTACTTTATAACTATAACAGGGTGTGTGTGACCTCAATTTTAATGAGCCATTCACTCGATGATCAAGTTTTTTAATCATAACTACAAGGATTGGATATAAAAAAGGATAAAACGTTTGACCAAGGATTGGAGATAAACCGGGATAAACCGTTTGAATTTTAACGGTGGGGGCAATTTGACTTATCCTTTCTTATATCAAATCTTTGTAGTTATTAATTGGGGTTAAAAAACTTGATCATCAAGATTCAAGTTTAAACCCCATACAATACAAACGCCGCCCAATACCTTGGATTTTGATACTTTGGCTCTTGTCTGAATTCGCGTTTGGTTTCGAGAAGGGCCTGAATATGTGAGGTGCCGTGGTTGAGTTTGGTGAAGAAACGGCGCATAAATTCAGCCGTGATGGCATCGTCAACTTGAAAGAGGGTCATTAGGGTGTTTTTATTGCCGGCGATGTAGAGTGCATAAGGTAGGCCCATGATGCCTTCACCACTGACAGTTTCGCCTAAGCCGGTTTGACAGGCGGACATGACCATTAAATCACTTTTGAGTTGGTAGCCAATCCATTCGACGGCGGTTAGGTAGCCATCATGTTCAGCGGTGGTGTCGCAGTTGGTCAAGGACTAAGGCGGATAGGGCTGAGGTTTGGGGGTGTAAAAAGCCATGCGTGGCAAAATGTAAGTAAATATTGGTAATATAGACGTTCAGAAAAATAACTTCTAAAAACCTGACAGGTTTCTGAAACCTGTCAGGTTTGGCGTGTGAAATTATTTTTAACGAGCACGAGGCTCAAACACAAAATCACCACCTTGATGCCCGGAATTAATAATAAAGTGAATACCCGGTAATTGGCTGGAGTTACCCGCGACTCGTTGTTGAACATAGATAAATAGTTCGTGGGCGGTAAAATCCTGTTTTGGGGTTTTTAATCCATTTAGCAGGGCTTGGGCAAAAATAGAGTGTTTTCCGCCTTGACCATCCGAAACCGGTTGATTACCGCCGCTGGCTATCAAAATACGTGACGCGGTTTGTTTAAGTTGGGCTAAGGAGCGGTGGCGATCATCTTGGTGCAACCCGCTTGGCATATAGATATTGCGCTGTTTAGCTATCGCGCCCGAGTAACAACTGTCTGCAATGACTAACACGTTGGTGGCTTGACTGCTTTTCATATAGGCTGTAATCCGATCCGCAATAATCCAACTATGTTCATACTTGATATTCGCATCCACCGGGAACCAATAGGCTTTGTCTTTTTGTAAATCCCGTTGTCCATGTCCAGCATAATAAACCAAGAGGTTATCATTCGCTTGCGCTTGTTTCGCTAATTTATCAAACGTTTGTAAAATACCGCTACGAGTCGCTTCGTTATTAATTAAGGTGGTGACTTGAAAAGCATAGTGGTTTTTTAACAGATTCGCTACAGCTTGGGCATCATTGACGGCTGTATCTAATTGAGTCACCCTAGAATCTTGGTAGTTATTAATGCCGATGATGAGGGCGTAGTTATTGACGGTTTTAAGAGGGCTGGGGGAGTAGACTAAGGTGATTGTTTTCCGTGCCGTGTTGGCAAAAATGTCGGTCGCGGTAATTTGCGTGGTGTTTTTGCCTTCTTGCAATTGCAGATCATAAGTAAAATTGCCTTGATTATCAAGGAGGTTTGCTGTGTTGCCATTAATGGTGACGGTGGAGATTTTGGATTTGTCAATGGCTTGTCCATGTAAAGTGTAGCGATAGGTATCTAGCACTAATTCGTTTTCGATACCACGTTGTTTAGGATAAACTTCAATACGCGGTGCTTGTCTATCTAGTTCGCCGGCTTGTAAAATGGCAGCGACTAAATCGGGGCGTTTAAATTGGTTGCGATAGGGAGCAATGCCGCTAACTTGAGTTGGGCCAGTACGCACATTAATTCGTTCTTCTGCTTTTGTGGAAGAAGCCACATAATAACCTTGTCCAGTTACTGTTGCCCATTCACCATCTTTAAAACTCACCATCTGGGCAATTTCATCACCGGTTTGGACATTCCAAAGACGGTTACTACCATTCCTACTGCCCGACAAAGCTAGCTGTCCATCGGGGGAAAAAGCTACGGCAATGACATAATAGGAATGTCCCTGGAAGGTGCGAATCTCACGCCCGCTGTTGACCTCCCACAGTTTGAGCGTGTGATCATAAGAACCCGACAAAGCCAGCCGCCCATCGGGGGAAAAGGCCACAGCATTGACTTCGTTGGAATGTCCCTGGAAGGTGCGAATCTCACGCCCGCTGTTGATCTCCCACAGTTTGAGCGTGTTATCCTCACTGCCAGACAGAGCCATCCGCCCATCGGGGGAAAAGGCCACAGCGGTGACATCACTGGAATGTCCTTGGAAGGTGCGAATCTCACGCCCGCTGTTGACCTCCCACAGTTTGAGCGTGTGATCCCAACTGCCCGACAAAGCCCGCCGCCCATCGGAGGAAAAGGCCACTGCATTGACTAGGTTGGAATGTCCCTGGAAAGTGCGAATCTCTCGCCCGCTGTTGACCTCCCACAGTTTGAGCGTGTTATCCCCACTGCCCGACAAAGCCCGCCGCCCATCGGGAGAAAAGGCCACGGCGCTGACCCATTGGGAATGTCCCTGGAAGGTGCGAATCTCACGCCCGCTGTTGACCTCCCACAGTTTGAGCGTGTGATCCCAACTGCCCGACAAAGCCCGCCGCCCATCGGGGGAAAAAGCCACAGCGGTGACATAATTGGAATGTCCTTGGAAGGTGCGAATCTCACGCCCGCTGTTGACCTCCCACAGTTTGAGCGTGTTATCATAAGAACTCGACAAAGCCCGCCGCCCATCAGGGGAAAAGGCCACAGCATGGACATAAAAGGAATGTCCATGGAAAGTGCGAATCTCTTGCCTGCTGTTGATTTCCCACAGTTTGAGCGTCTTATCCCAACAGCCCGACAAAGCCCGCCGCCCATCGGGGGAAAAGGCCACTGCGGTGACATCACTGGAATGTCCTTGGAAGGTGTGAATCTCTCGCCCGCTGTTGACCTCCCACAGTTTGAGTGGAGAACCCGACAAAGCCCTCTGCCCATCGGGGGAAAAAGCCACGGCATAGACATAATAGGAATATCCCGGAAAAGTACGAATCTCACGCCCGCTGTTGACTTCCCACAGTTTGAGCGTGCTATTACTGCCCGACAAAGCCCGCCGCCCATCGGGGGAAAAGGCCACGGCATTGACATCATCGGAATGTCCCTGGAAGGTGCGAATCTCACGCCCGCTGTTGACCTCCCACAGTTTGAGCGTCTTATCCCTACTGCCCGATAAAGCCAGCCGCCCATCGGGGGAAAAGGCCACGGCTTCGACACTCCTGGAATGTCCCTGGAAGGTGCGAATCTCACGCCCGCTGTTGACCTCCCACAGTTTGAGCGTGTTATCCGTACTGCCCGACAAAGCTCGCCGTCCATTGGGGGAAAAGGCCACAGCATAGACAGAAGAAGAATGTCCCTGGAAAGTGCGAATCTCACGCCCGCTGTTGACCTCCCACAGTTTGAGCGTATCCAAACTGCCCGACAAAGCCAGCCGCCCATCGGGGGAAAAGGCCACGGCGAGGACATCACTGGAATGTCCTTGGAAGGTGCGAATCTCACGCCCGTTGTTGACTTCCCACAGTTTGAGCGTGTGATCAAAAGAACCCGACAAAGCCAGCCGCCCATCGGGGGAAAAGGCCACGGCATAGACAGAAGAGGAATGTCCCAACTGAATAAAAACTTCGGGTTGTCGGGCGTGGGCAGTGGCTACTAATAATAGCAATATTTGAATGAATAAGTTTTTAAGCATGGTGGTTTCCTTTAAGTTGTTGAACAGGATTAAACGGATTAAGGGATGAACAGGATTTTAAATACTGCCCTTTCCTTCATTATGACTCTTGAATGAGATTTTGAAACGATTCTCAATAATCAATCCTGTTAATCCTTTAATCCGTTTAATCTTGTTCAACATGTTGTACTTATAGCGTTTCCTGTTTGTGTAAAGTACAAAGTTTCGGGAAATCCACTTCGTTCCATTCCCGAAACAACTAAAAACGTACTTCACTCAATCGGGAAACGCTATACTATCATGTTTGAAAGTCACGCGATAAACGCAACCTTCACACAAATTATTTAAATAAGCCGGCAATACCGAAAACTTTTGCCCAGCTTCCTCAAAAGAAGTCGGCTGCTCATCCGATACCACGTCAGTTACCAATTCTGGTTCAATTAACCGCTGTTTTTCTTTCTTCTCAAACTCAATAATGATTTTTTCTTGAATCAGGATAATGGTTTCAACTTCTTTAGCCTGTTGAGCGACAAACAACTTTTGATACTGTTGCTCCAACACCTCATCAGCTTGGCGAGTCGCAATGAAATAAATACTCTCTTCACCAGTATTCCGATCTAAACGAAATGATTTTTGAGGGGCTGGCACAAAATACTGCATCCCCTTTTGCACCGGATTTCGATTAAGCTGAGACGCACCCTTAAAATTACCCGTTGGAAATAAACGTCCTATATTACCATGAGCATCAACCATAAAAATATAGACATAAGCTGCCTCAGTCGGTTTAAACAGCAATTTGAGCGAATCCCCCGAATGTAACACACTACCCTCACCAAAAGAACGAAAATCTCCTTGCCCTCCCTCCCGATACAAGTAGTTAATTTTAAAACGCAATGGATTAATCAGTTGACAATCATCATCAACCAATTGCTGAACAAATCTCGTTTTACTACAATCAGAAGACGGCACTGGATTGGTTACCGTTGCCACTGTTACAGCCGGTGGGATATTATCAGAATCCGTTAGCGACGCAGCATTAAAAGGACAATTCTCGGTATCAAACCAACAATATTCAATATACAAAAGGCCCGTCCCACCCACCAACGTGATAACAAGGGCCGCGATTATTTTTAGCATAATATTCTCCGTTAAGTGAAATTTTGTAACTCCTAAGCAAATGCACTATTGAAAAATAGAACAAATAACAAGAGGTGTCAGCCGCAACAGTGTCAGGTGCAATCATTGTGAATCGAAAAAACACCGCGTGCTATAGCCGCATCCATATCGGCTAACGTTTTCGCTTTGCCTTTATACGGCAAACATTTCGCGACATCTTCTAAA
>Ga0233403_10001434_pt1 | contig 11125 bp, 9 predicted proteins | sample Na_oxic_1_MG_FD_179866 | JGI IMG/M metagenome (GOLD analysis project Ga0233403, IMG submission 179866) | Seawater microbial communities from Saanich Inlet, British Columbia, Canada - Na_oxic_1_MG | ecosystem: Environmental > Aquatic > Marine > Inlet | place: Canada: British Columbia | collected...
GCCCAACCGATACGCGGTTTTTGGCCCACTCCTCGTCGCGCAGACAAATGCGCCCAGCGATGCTGTTCTAAATAATTAGGAATCACGCGAATATCACTGATAACAGAACGATAAGCTTCCGCTAACGGCTCAGTTGTCACAATCAAACGATCACAACAAGACAAGGCTTTGTAAACACGTTGCTTGATATCCTTATAATTCGTTTTCGCATAAGGATTGTTTTTCGGAAGCGCATAAATCAGATCATCTTGCCCAAAAACTTTAAAAGCCTGATTAAAACGCTGATACTGTGCCAACGCCGTCAAGTGATCATCATGCAGCGTATTATGGAGAAACAGCGTATCAGACTGCATTCGTTCCAATTCAGTCAACGTCGGTACACGATGCGCCTCATCATTAGGCATCAAAGCATAATGCGCGACACCCGCGTCATGCAACGCGCACAGCGGCGCGCGCACGCGATATTCCCCACTTGCCCAAGCATTATAAGGAAAAGCAACAATACGAGGCGGCTCATCCGCCGCCCTTTTCAGATTCACATCCCAAGGCACCCTGATCTCAATTTCCGGTTCCCACTCCTTACCCGTTAAAGCTAAATGCGGATTATAAGCCGGATCATCGCATAATTGCGGCAACCATTTCTGATACATCACCGCGATTTCATTTTCCACCTGCGTTTTTTGAATCGCACGCCCACGATGACGTACCAAACTCCCTAAACCATGTTGAATCAGCGTCACTTGTTTTGTCCAAACGATTTTATAACCCTGTTTACCCACCCTCAAACATAAATCAACATCATTGAACAACACACCATCTTCAGCCATACCGCCAACCGTTTCATACAACGCCCTATCAATCATCATACACGCATCCGAAACGGCCGACAGAGTATGCGTCACTTGGTTACGCGCCAAATAGCCCGCCTCATGCTTTGCCAAACCTTGATTGATTTGCCCCGCGATGCCCACCATACCGATTCCCAAAATCAAACCCGCATGAAGCACCTTATGATCAGCATCAAGCACACGCGCCCCCACAATACCCACCTCTTCACGTTGAGCCAGTGCCACTAAACGGCGCAACCATTCCACCTGAATCAATTGGGCATCGTCATTCAAAAACAGCAAATATTCGCCTTTAGCGTGTTGCACAGCAAAATTATTCAATTGCGCCGCATTCCCCTCAACCGAATAACGCAAAACCTGAATCCGCTTATCCATCTTTAACGTTTCAAGATAATCTAAAGTCGCCAAATCATCGCTATCATTATCAACCACAATGATCTCATACTGCTCATAATGCGTAAGCTGAAACAGACTCAATAAACAACGTTGCAAAGCTTGCCCACTATTGCGCGTCGCAATAATAATAGAAACCAAGGCCGGATAGTGAACAGGATAATCAATCCAATAGCAATCCGGGCAATCCGTCTCATAAACTGCCGCCTGAATACCCAGACGTTTAAGATGTTGAGCAACAATCTCCTTTCCAAAATCCGCAGACGCATTGATTTTCGCCCGCCATTTAGAAAGCAATCCCCTATCAGACAGCTCATTCACATCGAAACGATGAAAAAGCAATTGAGCCAAATGCCCCATCGCCCCCTCACCATACTGCTCGAATATCCTAAACGCCATATCATAATATGCCAGACTCGAATAAGGCGCATAGCCGCCCACCGCCTCAACCGCCTCGCGCCGCACTAAACAAAAACGGCCTAAATAAGGCATAGCCCGTAACCCATCCAAATTGAAATCAGGCTTAAATTTCGGATCATAACGCACCCCTTCCGCATTAACCCGATCTTCATCCACATAAATCAACTGCCAATTGGCTTGTCTTTTGATAGCGTCTTGACAAATCGACAAGCTATCCGATTCAAACCGATCACCCGCATCAATCAAAGCCACCCAATCGGCCCCTATCACATTGATTTCATTATTAATGGCCAGCATCGGCTCAGAATCAATCGTCACCCAACGCAGATTTTTAACAGTCCAAACCGCTGCATCCGTCGTACTAAAATCAGCAATAATGGACAAAAACCAATCAGCATAATCTAATGCTAACAACCCCTCCAAAGTCATTTTAAGCAACGCCTCTTGATCACGCCGCAAATGAATCAAAAAATGAAATCGCAGCGTTTCCGCCAAAGGCTTTTCATGAAAACCGCGCACAAGCCATGAAACACGAATCAGCTTTTGTTTTTCAATCCATTGTTCATAACGATCAAAAACCGGTTGTGTAAAAATCGGTTCAAGCGTTTTAGACGACTTATATTTAATTAAAGCAGCCCGAACAGTTTCTAACACATTAAACGAATCATGATTCCCCTCAGCTTCCCCCCTCAAAGCCCAATAAACCGTCTCACTCCACCCCGCCAACTTACGATCCAATTGAGGCGTAGCCACATTATGATGATGTTTCAAATCAGAACTTAAAAACCGCTCGATCTGATCTGCAACCCATTCAAAACGAATCGGCCAATTCACATTCAAATCCCGCGCAATTTTATCAACAGTCGCCTCTCCATTTTCAAGCAATTCATCATAAGTCACAAACACCCTTCGGAAAGCCCGCGTATCCTGTTCGGCCGCCAAAACATTTTCCAACCACAAATGAACAGCCGTATTAGGCGACAACCCATCACGACGCGCAAGAGAAGCCGCCACCTCATGCGGATTTCTCAGCATAATCACAAAGCCCAAAGCACTCCCCGTCTGTTCCAAAAGAGGCCCCCACAACGGCAGTAACCGACAAAGTCTAGGGTCTTTAAGGCCCCACAACGGACAACCCGCAAAATTATGCCGCAACACTTTCGCCAAATAATCACGCAACGGAATCAGTGTTTCATACTGCCACCAAAATTTTGGAAAAGGGGCCGGATTAAACCATGTTGTATCTAAGGTATTTAAAACATTCTCATTCCCCTCAACGACTTGAAAATTTTCCCAAAAACCCCTTTCATTAGTCGCATGTTGCGGCAAAAGCTGCTGCCCCAAATCCACACCCAACCAACTCAAAAGCCCAGTCAAAGCCGATGTACCACTACGGTGCATACCCAAAACAATCAACGCCTGATTTTTTGAATATTGATTCATATTTTTTCCATGCAAAGTTTTTTATAAGAAAAATCAGCGTTAATCATGATCATCAGCGTCATCAGCGTTCTATCATTATTTTAAATCACAAAATCAGTCTTGATGTTATCATAGACACTCTCAATTCACTCACAATAAACAAATCATAGACTTATTCTCTGTGGCACTCTGTGGCCCTCTGTGAACTCTGTGTTGAAAAAAAATCGTGCCAAACTTGAACTCAACTTAGTACAACTAATTACTGGGATAAACGAATTAACACTTGGGTATCAACTAAAATCATAGCATGACTTTATTCACTCAATGTCCCGTAGGCATAAATTACAACTCCAATATTTCTAATTCGTTAATCCAAGTAATTAGCTACGCTTACTTCGTTTCGTTGTACTAAAGTAATTCGTTGTACTACCTTGACACAAATTGATTTGTAAACAACTTAAACTCATAGTAAAATCAGCCCGTTTTTTTTGAACTCAACTCATGGCAATAAAGATTTACCGATTGGCACAGAGTATTGAACGCATTACTGGGGTAAAACTCACATGAATAGATTACAAGCTTTATACCCTGCACGGATTTGGCCCGAAGACGGAGTCTATTATGTACAATTTCTTGATCTTAATAAGCCTTAAGACAACTATTCGATGCAGAAGAGGGAGAAATTCAGGCGCGAAAGCTTATGCAACTTATTGGCCCCGGGATTCCAAACAATTTACATGATCAAGCTTGGGATGTTGCGGATAAAATGGTACGTGCGTTGAGGGAAGAACAATGAAAACAGATAATAGCGATTTGAAAGCAGAATTAAATGAACTAAATACACAATATGAAGCAGGACTTTACACCCGTCCAGAACTGATTTGGGTTGTCATTGATTTGATGAGTGAATCAATGACGGATGAGAATTGGCATACTTTACCTCAGTGGTTACAAATACAAATTGTGGCGGCCATGAAAAATTTTTCTGAAACAAAGACAGACAGAACGATTTTTGGAAAGATTAAACCTGAAATTGCGATACAACGGAATCAGATTGTAAAGGAATGGTTAAGAAAACAAGACTATTTAAAGGGTTAATGTGGGAATGGGTAAAGGATGAAATCAAGCCAGGCCTTCTCGAAGCTACTCGTTTTTTAGCCTTAAAGTCGTCTGCTGAAAAATATGACGACTCCGTAAAATGGCATCAAGAATGGCAAGCGCAATTGGATAAAGAGGCTTTTTTTGATGAGGTTTTTAAGTAAGGTTTTGTAGGGTGGGTAACGGGTTTTTGTTGCCCACCATTCCCCCATTTACCCTTTACTGGCATTTTGGAACATTATTTTTTTTGGATTCCCTTAAAGAACAACAACTTAAGATTGAACAGTTTGAAAATCAGATACGATAATCAGAAATGAAGCTTATCTAAATCAGAATGGGTGGGCAAATGCCCACCCGACTTAGGAAGTTCCAAAAAATTATCCCAAAAGCCAATTCAAGCCGGTTTGTTTAATTTCTCTCATTCTCTGCGGCTCTGCGGCTCTGCGTGAGCCGACAGTTTGTTACAAATTATTTGTAGGCATAAAGTAGCCCAGCGGGATAATTTATTTTTTGGATATTCCTTAAATCTATTCTATGCACATAGATTTTTAACGATTTGATTTTAAAGTATTTTATGGTGTTGCGTTAATTGCAATAATGGATTAAAAATCAATAGCTTAGTTATTTTACAAGCCAGGCCTTCGCAAAATAAATTTTGCGGCTATTGGAGTGCAAAATTTATTTTGCTTCTTTTTTCGTTCCAAATTGATTTTGCGGCTATTTTCGTTCCAACTGTTGAGGCTCATTCTGAACCTAAAAACATTTTCAAAACTCATTTTTAACCCGTCATAAACAACCCAAAAGGAGATATCATTATGATGTTATTACCTAGAACCGCCCGATGGCGAACTGTCATCGTTTCATTAGTCGCAGTGTTTCTCATTCATTTTGCTCATGTGCCTCGCGTACAGGCGGGAGTTTGTTTTAATGATTTGGATGAATGGTTGACATTGGGGATTTCCTGTATCTTCAAAGAGATTATTGAAGATGGTACAACAGATGGTTTTCAAAAGATCAAACCCGAGTTTGAGAAAATGGTTGATAACACAGGCCAAAAATTGGCTGACCATATTAACAATGCCGTTGATTGGGAGAAGCTCGGACAAGAAGTGGGGAAAGGGGCCAGTCAAGAAGTGTTAAAAGCCCTCAATTCCATTAATTGGAAACAATACGGGCAACAAATCGGTGCTGGGATTCGGCAAGAATTTGAAGCGGCCATGGATAAACTCTTCGATGACAAAATCGAGCCACTGTTGAACGATATCGACTTGATTTTGAAAACGCGCATTGAACACGTTGACACGCTCATTGATGACAAGCTTAAGCAGATTGATGTGCTGATTCAACAGACTGTTGATCGATTTCAGACAGCGGCCGATGAAACCATTGCCAAAGTCAAAACCGATCTCATTGACTACGCCTTTAATCGGTTTGATATCGAACGTGACAAAACGATTGCCCAAATTCGTTCTGAAGTGATAGACTACGCCGCGATCACCGTTACCCAAACCACCACTGAAATCGTCGCGAAAGTCAAAGCGGAACTCATCGAACAGACTTTTGCCCAACTTGAGCAATTGCGTCATGATTTTCGTCGTGATGTCAATCAATTTTTTGATCGTGCGGAAAACTTGCTCACCCTCTTAGACTGTACAGAGGAAAAAACGCGCATTGACATGGAAAATCTCATTAAAACGCTTGGAAAAGAAGTCGCGGCCCGATGCCCACCGATGCTGTGTGGTTCCTCAAGCAAAGTCGCAGATAATCCAACCCTCTTAGCCTGTTATAAGAAACTGCATTTGAAGAAACCCCCTAAATCGTGGCAATATTCGATGATTTATCGGTTAGAAAAATGCGAAGTATTGAGTGACTTGACACCAGATACGCCCGTTGAAAATATCGCGGCTCTCTACCTTGATCTTCACAACTGGGCGAAAAGAATCGCTTGTATCCAACGTTCCCCGTTCACTATGTGGGATTCGTTAGAATTTAAATCTCGCCATCAATATTGGTCCACTTTTCCATAACTAACGATAATCGTTTTGGAGATGAAAAAATAACTTTTCACGCAAAAGTTTTGCGTGAAAAAGAGACGCAAGAGACGCAAGATTTTTTACCGCGCATCTTTAGCGTCTTTAGCGTTTTCTTTCAATCACAAATTCACCCAAAGCTTCAAAATATAATTAAAAAGTCAAAAATGATGAATAAGCATAAATTAAGTTGTGATGACATAGCCCGATATTTTTTGGCACAAATAGACGAAGAAGCGGGCGATCTCATTTCAAATATGAAATTGCAAAAATTAGTCTATTACGCTCAAGGCGTGAGTTTGGCTTTACATAATCGTCCCTTATTTCCTGAAGCGATTGAAGCCTGGACTTATGGGCCCGTTGTGCCAGAATTATTTTATGCCTACAAAAAATATGGCAATGGGGCCATTCCACCGCCACGCGATATGGATTTTTCTATTTATGATCCACAAACACGCGAATTATTAGATGAAGTTTATGCCGTTTTTGGTCAATTTTCAGCTTGGATGTTATCCCATAAAACGCATGAAGAGCCGCCTTGGAAAAATACCCCGATTGGGAATGAAATTTCGTTTGAAAGCTTACGCGACTATTTCAAAACACAGGTGGTTGCCTAACAATGGGTAAAGTTAAAAAACAAAAACAAAATCAACTCACTAGTACAGGAGAGCGAAAATATCGAGACCAACCAGCCATCAAAAGCCAACAGCTAAAGCAGTTGTCTAAAAGCTCAAGTCACCTAAAGGTGACTAAACCCTATCTCTAGCGAGATTTTTAAGCCAAAAGCGCAAATTGACTGTCCACTGTTATAATTATAAATTTTGTGTTTTGTTAGTCACCTTTAGGTGACTTAAGCTTTTAGACAACTGCTTTAGCTGTTGGCTGGGGTGGTCTGATCATTTCCGCTTTACTGCACTAGCACCAAGCTTAGCTTTTCAAGCCAACATGAGCATCCGATTTTTTGTCTCAAGTATTTAGATAGAAACGATTATGCTCTAGGGGCCTGTACTAAAGAAGAAAAAGCGGCTTTTGCTGATACATTGGATCGATTAAGCCAACTCACTTGGGCTGAAATCTCAAAATCGCCTAAACATGGTTTGGGTTACGAGAAAATTGCTAAAACGAGTATTCGTGCCCCTATTCCTAAGCATATCAAGGATGATATTGTTTTTATTGCTTTCCGATTTTATGGTAAAGCACCCATGGTAGGTTATAGACAGGATGCTATTTTTCACATTCTTTGGATTGATCGAAATTTTACACTTTATGAACACAGTTAATTGAGTGTTCGTTTTTCCAATAGACCAGTTTCTATAAAAATAGGTTTCATAGTCATTATATATTCTTAACGTTCAAGTTTTAGCGAAGCTCATCTTCGGTTCGGATTTTCAAAAGGGGCAACCACAAGGGTTGCCCCTACAAACAGTATAATTCGTTTATCCCCGTAATTAGTTGTACTAAACTCAACAAGGAAAACACCATGCGATTAACTTTAGTTTTACTACTGGCCTTGACATTAACGCCCATTACCTCAATTGCCTACGGCAATAAAACCGTGATTGAGGTTTATCAAGAAGCCATCCAGAAATTGGATTTAGAGTACGATAAACTCAAACAACTCACCACCGAAGCCAAGCAAAAAGTGGCCGAATTGGAAAATGAGGCGAATAGCATCAAAGGCCTGATTGCCCAATACGAAACGGCACTCGAAACCACCACGCAAGCGTTGGAGAAAAAACACGAAGCGCAACTCAAAACCGTTAAAGAGGTTTACCGGAAAGAACTATCAGCAGAAGCTGATTTAGCTGAACTGGCGCGTCACTCAGCAGAAGACAATGACAAAGCAACGCGGGCCCTTCTTGATGAACTGGGTACATCGGCCGAAAAGGTAGCGAAGTTGACGGAAGCGGTTAGTGTTTCGAGTGATGGGAAGGTTGGCATTGGCACAACAACTCCTGGAGCGAAGTTGGATGTCGCGGGTAATTTGATTAGAACAATTGCATACGCCACAGGTAATGGGCCCAATGACGGAACAGATGTCGGTCAAATTAAGAGTCGTGTTTTAAGTTTTAATAAAGCAAAAACCAGTACCAAAATTCGCATCAGCTACACTGATAATTTACGTGTAATCGGAACGAATAAGGCTTGTCGTTGGGAAATTCGTGTTGATGGCACTTCTTGCCCTAGTCAAGCTTTAATTTATGACTATTACGCTAAGAAAGATGATAATACCCACCGTAGTCGTACTGTTGTAGGTTATTGCTCCGGTGTTGCAGCCGGTTCACATACGATAGGGATTTGGGTGGGCAATCTACCTGGATATTCTGGTGGTGACTGCTATACGGGCTGGAATAATTCCACATGGGTTATAGAGGCGGAAGAAGTCAATTAAGGGCGGCAACGTGGGTATCGGTACAATGATTTCCCTAATATTGGTGAAGCCATGTAGGGTGGGTAAACGTGTTTTTGTTTGCCCACCATTAAAAACGGGAAAAACAACGCGCAAGATATCCATTCCAAAATTGGCGGTGCCCAAGAAGCCATGTAGGGTGGGTAAACGTGTTTTTGTTTGCCCACCATTAAAAACTGAGTACTTCGCAACCTTAATGGTTTGTCATATGTCGAGACGCGATGCATCGCGTCTCTACTAGTTATATCATAATAAAGGCAAAATATGTTATCACTCAATTTACAAGCCGATATTGAAAACCGCTTCATAAATGTCGTTCAAGAGAACTACAATGGAAACTGGCAAAATGCAATGACCTCTTTCTTGAAATTACAAGAAAAATATGGCTGGAAAGAACAGCTACTTGAAGATGTCACAAGCATTAGAGCGGAAGTTCGTCGAAAAGGCGGGATAGCCTCCGCCGCGATTGATGAAGCGATCAAAAAATACAGAACTCATCAGGGTGATTTAAATGCTTGATATTTAACGTGTTGTGATTGATAATAATCTTATTATTTCATAGTTTATAGTGAAAAATTTGTGGCCGAATTGGAGTACACATTGGAGTGCAAAATTTATTTTGCGAGTTGATTTTCGTTTCTTGTTATTTTGCCAAGCCCAAGATTGTCAAAATGCCCAATTTGAGTATTAAGGAGTATCTATTGTGCGATTATTAATTCGTTTATCCCGGTAATTCGTTGTACTTAACACCTCAAAAGGAAAACACCATGCGATTAACTTTAGTTTTACTACTGGCCTTGACATTAACGCCCATTACCTCGATTGCCTACGGCAACAAAACCGTGATTGAGGTTTATCAAGAAGCCATCCAGAAATTGGATTTAGAGTACGAGAAACTCAAGAAAAAAGTGGCCGAATTGGAAAATGATGCGAATAGCATCAAAGCCCTGATTGCCAAATACGAAACGGCACTCGAAACCACCACGCAAGCGTTGGAGAAAAAACACGAAGCGCAACTCAAAACCGTTAAAGATGCTTACAAGACAGAACTGTCAGCAGAGGCTAAATTAGCTGAACTGGCGCGTCACGCAACCGAAGACGATGCCAAAGCAACGCGGGCCCTTCTTGATGAACTGGGTACCTCGGCCGAAAAGGTAGCAAAGCTGACGGATGCGGTGAGTGTTTCGAGTGATGGGAAGGTTGGCATTGGCACAACAACTCCTGGGGCAAAGTTGGATGTCGCGGGTAATTTGATTAGAACAATTGCATACGCCACAGGTAATGGCCCCTATGACGATACAAATGTTGGTCAAATTAAGAGTCGTGTTTTAAGTTTTAGTAAAGCAAAAACAAATACCAAAATTCGCATCAGCTACACTGATAATTTACGTGTACTCGGATCGGGTAAGACTTGTCGTTGGGAAATTCGTGTTGATGGCACTTCTTGCCCTAGTCAAGCTTTAGTTTATGACTATTACACTAATAAAGATGATAATCACCACCGTAGTCGTACTGTTGTTGGTTATTGCTCAGGTGTTGCAGCCGGTTCACATACGATAGGGATTTGGGTGGGCCCTCTATCATCTGGACATTCTAGTTCTGACTGCTATACGGGCTGGGACAATTCCACATGGGTTATAGAGGCGGAAGAAGTCAATTAAGGGCGGCAACGTGGGCATCGGCACAACTGAATCCCCAATACAAAATGCACGTCGCAGGAAAAGGGAAGGTTGTCAGCCCATCCAATCAACGCCATACCACAGACACAGCACGTCGCAGGAAAAGGGAAGGTTGTCAGCCCATCTGAGCAACGCCATACCACAGACACAGCACGTCGCAGGAAAAGGGAAGGTTGTCAGCCCATCCAATCAACGCCATACCACAGACACAGCCAACAGCTAAAGCAGTTGTCTAAAAGCTCAAGTCACCTAAAGGTGACTAACAAAATACAAAATCATGTAATAAAGATTATTACTTATATAGTATACTGCCAACCGCCACACTTATTGTAAAAAACATCGCCGTGCTATTTCACGCAAAAGTTTTGCTCGCAAAACTTATTGCGTGAAATGGATATATTTGTTAGTCACCTTTAGGTGACTTGAGCTTTTAGACAACTGCTTTAGCTGTTGGCTTTTGCTTATTGCGTGAAATGGATATATTTGTTAGTCACCTTTAGGTGACTTGAGCTTTTAGACAACTGCTTTCACGCCAAAGTTTTTGCGCGCAAAAACTTTGGCGTGAAAAGCTGTTGGCTGGTTTGCTGGTTGGCTGAAGTGAATAGTTTCGAGTAGATTTTTAGGAAGAGGATATCAACATGCAAAAAAAGAAGGAAATAAACCAGGAACGATTAAACCAAATCGTTACTGAGGCTCGCCGCAACCAAGAACAGCGAGAACGTGGCTATCGGGAGCAAGCACTCAAGCTATATCCTTGGGTTTGCGGACGATGTGGACGCGAATTTAACTACAAAACTCTTAATGAACTTACAGTCCATCACAAAG
>Ga0233403_10001435_pt1 | contig 11125 bp, 12 predicted proteins | sample Na_oxic_1_MG_FD_179866 | JGI IMG/M metagenome (GOLD analysis project Ga0233403, IMG submission 179866) | Seawater microbial communities from Saanich Inlet, British Columbia, Canada - Na_oxic_1_MG | ecosystem: Environmental > Aquatic > Marine > Inlet | place: Canada: British Columbia | collected...
GGGCGTGTCCCAGGTTGCATACCGCAATCCCCGAAACAAAGTCCGTATATGTTTTGCCCTCCGTATCCCAGAGCGTGCAGCCTTTTCCTTTCTCAAACACAATCGGAGGCCGTTTGTAGGTTGCCGCAATGCATTTGTCCGCTTTTTCAATGATTTCTTTGCTCATATGGTGATTTCCGTTCCGATACCCTGGTCTGTGAAAAGTTCCAGCAGCAGGGAATGCCGTTTCTTTCCGTTGATGATCTGGGCTTTTCCCACGCCGTTTCTGAGTGCGTCCAGGGCATACTCAATTTTGGGAATCATGCCGCCGGAAATGCTTTTCTCCTGAATCATTTTTGTGATGGTTTCCGCTTCAATGGAGGATATGAGGGTTCCCCAAGCATCCAGCACACCGTCAACATCTGTGAGAAAAATCAGGCGTTCCGCTGAAAGTGCCGAGGCAATCTTACCGGCCACAAGGTCCGCATTGATATTGTAGGTCTCGCCGGCCTCACCGGTTCCCACGGGTGCGATGACCGGGATAAAGCCCTGTCCTGTGAGGGTGTTGATGATTTCCGGCTGTACACGGGTGACATCTCCCACCAGTCCCGGATCAATAATCTCCGGCGGTGTGTTTTCATCCTCCTGATGCATGATACGAAGCTTTTCCGCAAGAAGAAGGGAGCCGTCTTTTCCGCTCAGTCCCACTGCTTTACCGCCCTGCCGGTTGATCTGTGCCACAATGCCCTTGTTGACTTTGCCCCCGAGAACCATCTCCACCACATCCATGGTCGGTTCATCTGTCAGGCGCATTCCCCTCACAAATTCTGAGGTGATGCCCATCTGAGACAGAACCTTGTTAATCTGAGGTCCGCCACCATGCACGATCACCGGGTTAAGACCGATGAATTTCAGCAGGGTGACATCACGGGCAAAGTCCTCCTTCAGCTGCTCGTCCACCATTGCATGCCCCCCGTACTTGATCACAAGGGTCATGCCGTGGAAACGCCGGATATAAGGCAGAGATTCGATGAGTATGTCTGCGATGTTCATAATTCATAATTTCTCATCAGTTGGCAGTTATCAGCACTGTTCACTGATAACTGTCCTCTGTCTACAGAATATATCTGCTCAGGTCCTCGTTGCTTTTGATATGTTTCAGCTTGCCTTCCACATACTGGTCATTGATGATGACTTTCTTCTCCTTCATGTCAGGCGCGTTGAAAAGAATATCCTCAAGCAGACATTCCATGATGGTATGGAGCCGTCGCGCACCGATATTTTCGGTCAGATTGTTCACATCTTCCGCAGTGCCTGCAATTTTTGTAACCGCCCCTTCCTCAAAGACGATATCAAGTCCCTCGGTTTTCAGAAGTTCCACATACTGAAGAAGCAAAGCATTTTTCGGCTCGGTCAGAATCTTGATAAACTCCTCTTTTCCGAGTGAATCAAGCTCCACCCGGATGGGGAAACGCCCCTGAAGTTCCGGGATTAAATCAGAGGGCTTGACCGTATGAAACGCACCCGATGCAATAAAAAGAACATGGTCTGTTTTCACAGGTCCGTATTTGGTGGTGATGGTGGAACCTTCCACAATGGGAAGCAGATCCCGCTGAACCCCTTCCCTCGAAACATCGGGACCGTGATTGCCATTGCCGGCAATTTTGTCAATTTCATCAAGGAAGATAATCCCGGACTGTTCCACTTTTTCAATGGCCTGACTGACCACTTTGTCCATGTCCACAAGATTCTGGGCTTCCTCCTGCGCCATGATATCCATGGCTTCGGATACTTTCACCTTCCGCCGCCGGGTGTTTCTGGGAACCAGATTGCTGAACATATCTTTGAAGTTGATGCCCATTTCCTCCATCCCCACATTGGAAAATATCTCCACCATGGGCATGTTGCGCTCGGTGATGTCAAGATCAACATATCGCTCGTTCAGTTTTCCCTTGCGAAGCATGCCGCGCAGTTTTTCCCTTGTGGAAGATGTCTTATCGGGAATATCGGTCACCACCTCAAAATGCATCTCCCCGTCACTCTGATGAGGCTGGGCTTTGGGTTTGGGGAGCAGGATATCAAGCATCCGCTCTTCGGCAATATGCAATGCCTTTTCCTGAACAGAACCCTGCTCCCTTGTTTTGAGTGTGTTCACAGTCAGTTCCAAAAGGTCTCTGACCATGGATTCCACATCTCTTCCCACATAACCGACTTCCGTGAATTTGGAAGCTTCCACCTTGATGAACGGGGAATCCGTAAGCTTGGACAGACGTCTTGATATCTCCGTCTTTCCCACCCCGGTGGGGCCGATAAGAATAATATTTTTCGGCGCTATCTCATCCCGAAGCTCTTCGGGAACCTGCTGCCTGCGCCAGCGATTCCGCAGGGCAATGGCAACAGAACGCTTCGCATTATTCTGTCCGATAATGTACTTGTCGAGTTCTTTGACAATTTCAGATGGTTTTAAATCGCTCATAACCCAATTGACGACTGAGGACAGGAGACATGGGACTGAGGAGCAGGGGGCAAAATGCCTTGTTTCCACTGTTCCTCAGTTTCCAATTTTCAAATCCCTCCCAATCTCCCGCTCTTCAGTCTCTCACTCCCAGTTCCTCTATGGTTAATGTGTCGTTTGTATATATACATATGGAGGATGCGATTTTCATGGCTTCTTCCACAATGGACTTCACATCCAGAGTCGAATGTCTGATGAGGGCCATTGCCGCGGCCTGTGCCGCGACACCTCCTGATCCGATACCGATAAGGTCCTCGTCAGGTTCAATCACATCACCGTTTCCTGAAATAAGAAACATTCTGGATTCATCAGCGGCAATCATAATGGCCTCAAGACGCCTCAGATATTTGTCGGTCCGCCAGTCTTTGGCCAGTTCAACAGCGGAGCGTTCCAGGTTCCCATTGTAGCGGTTCAGCTTTACATCCAGCCGCTCGGTAAGGTTCAGAGCATCGGCAGTGACACCGGCAAATCCCACAATGATCTTGTCATTGTGGATTCTCCGGACTTTTCTGGCCTTATGCTTGACAACATTCTCCCCCAGTGTCACCTGACCGTCGCCGCCGACGACCAGTTTCCCCTTGTGTCTCACAGCAAGTATGGTTGTTCCGTGAATATTCATAGTCAGAAATTGGAAACCTTTGGAATTCAAAATTCCGGTTTCAAAATTTAATCAACGATTCAAGTTCTTCCCAGTTGCTCACCTCTGTGAACGGATGTTTTTCCCTGTTCCACGGCTGTCTGAAAAGAACAGGGGTGATGCCGGCATCTTTGAGGAGAAAACAGGTTTCCAGTCTGTCCTCCACAAAAAAAGAAACGCCTTTGTCCAAAAGCACTTCCGCCTTGTTATCGAATGAGCCCGTGGGAATGATTTCCGCCATGGCCGGTTCGAGGGACAGATGTTCCGCCATCCACTCATGTATATGTCCGACATAGGGCCTGGCTGTCACAAAGAGAATGGGATATGACTGCCTTCCGGCAAGTCTGCCCAGAACGCCACGCGCACCGGCAACGGGCATCAGTTCCCCCCTGTGGTTTCCGTCCAGCAGTTTCCCTATGATCGCCTCTACGGTTTCCGTCTCAATATTGAGACATTCACCGATGTTGTATCGGGTGATATCTTCGTATCTCAGTCCATTCAGACGATATTCATCCCGTGCAATATCCAGAAACAGCGTCATGGTGTCAGCCACCACGCCGTCAATGTCAAATGCCACTGTTCCAACATCAATCATATCAGTTCACCAGTTAGCCTCGACAGGCTCGGCTGCCTCCTCCGTGATCAAGTCAGCAATTTTGGCTCGGCCGCCTTGACTGTCTCCTGCGTGATCAGTCAGCAATTTTTTTGCTGATAACTGACAACTGCTGACAGTTAAGCCGCTCTCCGTGCTCTTTTCTTCAGTCTGGAAATACGACGCCTGTAAATTGCCGCCATTTTTGAATCCTCGGATTCCAGCGCGGCCTGCTGTTTTCCTTTGGTCTCCCGGATTTTTTTCTTTACAGCCCGGACGGTTCCTGAATCCTTTTGTTTTCCGCCTGTGTCTTCAATTCCCTTTGCCTTTCTGATGGCCTGAATGAGTTCCGTTTTGTTCATCCCATGGGCACCTGCGATTTCAGAGAGTTCAATAGCCACCTCTCTCAGTTCCTTGGCTGTCATCTTTTCCAGAGGTTTTTCTTTGGCTGCTTTTTTCTTGCCACCCATATTTTTATATGTCTCCTTTTCCGTTCATGCACATTTGAAAAAATTAAAATGGAATTTGTAACCTGTTTTTTTTATTATGTCAACAGTTAGTTGGTATGCGCTTATTTCTCTTCCGTAAATTCCAGTGTCTCCGAGTTGATGCAGTAACGGAGGCAGGTGGGAATGGGACCGTCATCAAACACATGCCCCAGATGAGCATCGCGTTGCACAGGACTTCTGTTCTTTTGTTGTCCTCGGCAGTCCTTGATGTTTCAAATATTCTTTTTCACCACTGCTGACAGGGTGCCCATTATTTTTGTGACGTTATTAATATGGTATTCCAAGTGATATTTTCATTTTCAATTATCGTCAGATTGAAATTTTTGCAGTCTGTCAGTTTCCATCCGAATATTGGGCAATGGCCCTGATGAGTGTCCGTATGAGTCCATATTGATTTATTTCAAATATTTAATAAAATACTCACCCGTTGCCATGTTGGAAATACAGTGATCTCTGAGAGGATAAACGTAATTCTTATTATGATGTTTTCAAGAACAAAAATAGCATACGGATCAGTTCCGGAGTGCAAAGCTCCGTTTTGTTTTGTTCCGGGATGTAAAAATTGTTTTTTTGCAAAAATGGATTCCTGCATTCGCAGAAATGACAGGATACCGGAATTTTATAATTTACTGTGTAACGGGAAAGGCAGGATTTGACGGACGAGGAGATGATACTGGCCAAATCGGAGGGATTGCCAGTTTAAACAAATTGTTCCCGGTCTTTTTTCCAATCTGAAAAAAAGACCGGAAAGCATTCATTTCAAAAACAGATTAGGTTTCCTCAACAGTGATGGCATTCGGCTCACACACTTCAATACAACTTTCGCATCCGAGACATTCATCCGCATTCACGGGGACAGATTTTTCATCCTGCATTTCAAACACTTCCACGGGACAGACATCCACGCACTCCTCACATCCTTGACATTTGCTTGCATCAACTTCGGGAATAAAAGCCATTTAAAAAATCTCCTTTCAGATATAAAATTAGGCCATTTATAATTTCAGGCCACCAATTTCTCACATTAACGGCAAAACCCATATACCAATTGATAAGGTGAGTCAAGCTTTCTTTGATTTTTTCTGATATTAATTGAAAAATATAATTATGTCAGATAATTATATCGGGTTATCATATCAGAATTCAATAAACCCCAGCACTGTGTTCCTATATTTCCCGCCCTTATTTTGAAATGCCTCATGTCCGGCACAGCGGCCAAAAAACTCCGAAGGGGATTCCCCCGGCACAACAAAAAGTCTTAATGAAATGTCCCCGTCCCCCATATGATCAGGCATCTCAATTTTTGTTTCAACTCCCCCGGGCCACTCATTTTCAGCAATCACATCCAGATGCCTTATCAGTTCATCCGCCTTTTTTTTATCTTCACGCGGGGAGAGGGCATCAGAATGAATAAGCTTTACAGTCTGAGGGGTTTTGTCAAGCAAAATATCAAGCACTGCCTGACTGTCAGTGAGAAATACACCTGCGGATTCAGTATCCTGAGTCATCAGACGGGACCAGGCATTTAAGCGTTCCGCTGTCATATAATGGCCCGGGTCATCTTTGGGAATTTCCGTTTTGGAATTTTCAGTTTCAAATACAGATGCCTCCCCCCTCAGATCACTCATCAGTTCCTGTTCCATTTTTTTAAAAGAAACAAGATCATGGTTCAACTCAAGATTCTGTATGTCAAACTCCTGTGCGATGCAAAGAAATATTCTCGCGTTCAGCAGAGGGTCTGCTTTTTCCGGCTCAGTTTCTTTTCCGGCTTTCCCTTTTTTAATGGATGCCCGGATTTCAAATACGGAGGTGTCATCAAAAAAAGGGATGGTGTCCTTTCGGGTTTTAAAAAAAGCCATGCCGCCATCCTTATGGAGTTCTGCCCAGCCTCTGTATTCCCTGATGATGTTTTCCAGTTTCTCGTCATCCCCGCTGACCCGTATGTCAAGAAAGCCATTTTCTCTCCATTCCCGCATCACCTGGGGCAGTTTTCGGGATGAGGGCTGATACACAGTCATTTGTCTGAAACAGGAGGACAGTGCTTTCAAAGTGCTTTCTGAAACAGATGTGAATGGAAAATAAACGGGTTTCATATTTTCTCCTTGTGTGAAAAAGATAATATCCGGAGTGCGGAAGTCAGACGAGGCTGTCTTTAGCTCCTTACACTTAAAAAATGCGGAGCGCGGGAAAACGAAAATTCACTTTTCCCATATGGTGGCTTCGATGGTGAATGCCTTTGCTGCATCCAACGGAGGCAGTTCTCCGTCCGGGCCGCTGTAATCACCTGAAAACACATGCCTGATATGCTTTGTTTCAGACCTTGAGGCATCGCGTGTCTTGCAGATGATTTTTCCGGCCCACTCTTCCATTCCGGGAACACAGTACTGCCCGTATGTCTTCTCATCCCCTCCCCATATAAAGGATTGAAGTTTGTCCCCGATTCTCCCCTGAACCAAAGGTATCACCATGGTGTTTCTCACAATGATAGCAGACACTTTGCCGTTTTCACCGATGATTTCGGCAACAACCTTGCCGTCTTTGTTGAAAAGCATATAATCGTAAGTCTCGCCTTCGCGGGTGCCACGTTCCAGACTGGCAGTGAAGCCCGGGAGATATTTTTCATGATCCTGAATCGGATAGCGGACAGAGGTGTTAATGCCGTTGAGTCCTTTGACTTCATCCAGTTTGGGACCTTTGGGAAGACTGCCGGAGGCAGCAGGGGCATTCTTATCCGATTCTGTGATTTCAGAGCCGAGCTCCGCTTTTTTGGTCTCTTTGTCATAGACGCAGATATGAAAGATTGTGCTTCCCCCGGAGGTTTTCCCTCTCAATATGGCCATGCCATAGGATTCACTCCCAAAGGGATCCACGGTTATTTCATAATCCTTTATGATGTTGCGGGCAGCTTTCTCACACGAAGCTTTCACCTCGTTCTGAAATTCTTCCCATGCCTCAGAGGAAGATGCAAAACAGTTAGCGGACAGGCCGAAACAAAAAATAAAAAAAATGATTTTCTTCAGCATTTTATAAATTCTCCTTAAAATATATGATCAGGAGTGCAGGTTTTTTCTGCATCATGCAAGTAAATGTTACACTCCTTTCCGGTATTTTTTATCTGCTGATATTCCAAAGTTGTCATATTTGTCCAGCATTTAATTATTTCCCCTGGGTTTTCTTTCCCCAGGGTGGCACTTCTCACTTCTCAGGGTGGCGCTGCGCTGTTTTATTTAACCCCTTCGGGGTATGGTTTCTTGCTTCCCGATTCCCGATTCCCAATTCCCAGGGTGGCGCTGCGCTGACCCTGGGCTGTTATATTTAACCCCTTCGGGGTATTATATTGATTTGTTTCGGGTTTTGGTTTTCCAGGTCTCACTTCTCACTTCTCACTTCTCACTTCCCACTTCCCACTTCCCACTTCCCACTTCTCACTTCTCAATTCCCAGTGCTTTCATCAACTGCTGCATATCATGCCAGGTTTCCCGTTTTTTTCCGGGTTCCTGAAGCAGAAGGGCCGGATGGAAGGTGGGCATGACTTTGATGCCCATATAGTTGTGAAAACGACCTCTGATTGCCGAAAAAGGCCGATTTGTTTTTAAAAGTGCCCGGGCTGCAAAATCGCCGAGCGCACAGACAAACTCCGGAGCAACAGCCCTGATCTGGCGTTCCAGAAAGGGGAGGCACCTTGCAATTTCAGTATATTTCGGCTCTCGGTTCCCGGGGGGACGGCATTTTATGATATTGCAGAGATACACCTCTTCCCGTGTCAGTTTCATGGCCTGAATGATGCGGGTCAGCAGTTCCCCTGCTTCGCCCATAAAAGGCTCGCCGCTCTGATCCTCCTCATATCCCGGGGCTTCGCCCACAAACATGAGCCTTGCCCCGGGGTTTCCTGTGCCAAATACAATATTCATGCGGCTCTGGGAGAGTTTGCAACGATGACAGTCCCCAATATCCCGGCGTATGGTCTCCGGCGTTTCCGGGGAGGAAGCTTTTTTTCGGGAAGCGGGACGGACGGCTGGCCATTTTCCCCAGTTTTTCACAATTTCAAGGCTTTCCGGTGAGCATTCGAAACCCGGGCATCTGTTTTCAGCGAGGAAGCGAAAATAGCTTTTGACCTGTTCGGTGATGAAAATAAAATTTTTGCCTGTGTTCATAGCTATAATTCAAATTGGAAAAAAATGTGATCGGGTTAATTATCCAGCCATGCAAAAAATCGGTTTTCACCATCTGCGGAACATGCGGCTTTATGAAATCTGATTTTTTGTGAGGCACAGTATCATAAAAGAGATATTAATCAATAGACATTATCGGGAGCAAATCTTATCTTTCAATAAATTCAGCAGATCAAAAAATACTGAAAAGCCTTCAAAAGGAGATTTCCTTCTGTGACAGCATGAATGAAAAAATTTAACCGCAGAGGACTCAGAGGAACACAGAGAAAAAATATACACTCTTTTCCGCGTTTTATAAGTGATTGGCCATAAATTTTCCCTGTGACCGCCCTGACAAAGGAACCCTGCTTTTTTTCCGAATGGGCCTGTCAAAAAAAGCCGGGTTTCCTCACCGCCCATTTTTTTGTACTGTTCACAGGTGAGACACAGAATTATGGAGAATTTTTGGCCAGAAGCCTATCATAAATAAGGAGGTGTGAACAATTCACAGAGACCAGCATACTGAAAAGCCCGAAACAAATAAAAAATATCTCAGAACGGGCAGCGGACGTTTGGAAATTGATTGGCACGGGCCTTTGCCCGCGGATGCTCCCACACTTGTATTTCTGCATGAAGGACTGGGATGTGCCGCCATGTGGCGTGATTTTCCTGCAAAACTGGCTGATGCCACCCATTGCGGGGCACTTGTTTACAGCCGGGCGGGTTACGGTCAGTCCGATTCCTGTTCCCTGCCCAGGCCCATCCGTTTCATGCATGATGAGGGGCTGGAAACGCTGCCGGAGCTGCTTGAGCTTGCGGGTGTCCGGGACTGCATACTGATCGGGCATTCGGACGGTGGTTCCATTGCCATTGTTTACGCCGGAGGCACACCGGCAGTGCCTCTGCGCGGTCTGATCACTGAGGCCGCCCATGTTTTCTGCGAGGAGATAACCCTGCAATCAATCCGGAGTATCGGTGAATTGTACAGGAAAGATCACGGACTGCGGGGCAAATTGGAAAAATATCATGGCATCAACACTGATTGTGCGTTTCAGGGATGGAACGAAACATGGCTGCATCCTGATTTCAAAGACTGGAATCTGGAGGAATACCTGCCCGGAATCAGCGTCCCGATGCTGGTCATTCAGGGAGAGGATGACAAGTACGGAACCCCTGCCCAGGCAGAATGTATTGTCAGGCAGACGGGCGGGGACGCGGACATGCTGATGCTTCCCCGTTGCGGACATTGCCCCCATAAAGAACAGGAAACCGCCACATTGGAGGCGATGAAGCGCTTTATCCTGCGTGTGCTCTTTCCGGAGTGCCAAAATTAAGCGGCAATGTTCCGCCAACCTGCAATTCCCGCCGAGCGGTTTTTGGCATCTGAGCAGTATCCTTTCCGGAGTGCCAAAATTAAGCGGCAATGTCCCGCCTGCAATTCCCGCCGGCCGAGCGGTTTTTGGCATCCGAGCAGTATCCTTTCCGGAGTAGTCAAAACAAAAACTGGATCACAATTGGCAACTCTGTTTGTGACATTTTCATCAGCCCAGAAAAAACTCCCCTATGGAAATATTTACCGAAGGATGCCCATTTTTTTTCTTGACAGCCTTAAAGATAGGCTGTAACAATATCCATTATCACAGGTTTTTTTTTATCACATGGATAATTGATTCAGTTTGATAATTGATTCAGTTTTAAGAAAAAGGAGAAAAATATGTCTCTGTCCGAATTCAAAAAAAACATAAATTTTATTTTTATTCTTTTTGTTTCTTTAATTTTATATAATGAAGTCTCCTTAAATCCTGCTGAGGCGGGAACCCTCATATAATTTATGACAATGTTGTTGACGCGGAGGGAAACATCCCATCTGATGTCAAATTTAAAGCTTATGTTTCAGAGAGGCCGGGTGAAATACTGACTGAATCCGATACAGGTTGCGGATATGAGGATGGATGGTGGTGGGTGGAAGTTGGAAACCTCCCAAGTCCCTGGTCTGTCGGAGACACCCTGAATATTAATATGGGTGATGGGAACATCGATGATATCCTCCTCAATGAAAACGGAAGCCAGAAACTGTCGCTGTCCCTTATGACGGCGGGTTCCGGCACGGATGACAAATCCGGTGACAGCGGCGATGCGGGAGACTCAAACTGTTTTATCGGGACGGCTGATGAGGTTCAGATCAAAAAAACATCCGCTGACAAACTGACATGGGTCTTATTCGGGATTCTGTTTGCAGGGTGCCTGTTCGTGAAAAAAGCGTTTCATAAAAAGAGTCAGTTCATGGTCAGACGCGGGATATCAGGCTTTCTGCTCTTTGGCATCATTTTTTTTCAGTCGCTTTTCATCATGGGTTTCAATGGAAAACCGGCCATTGCCGAGTCCGTCACTTTTGAGTTGAAAACAGGATGGAATGGCATATCCGTACCCTTTGAAGATGCCGGAATGACAACCGCAGAAGATTTGATCACCGCGGTTCCCGGGTGTGACGGGGTCAGATACTGGGACGCGGCCCAACAGAAATATGTTGAGCATCAGAAAGGAGCGGATACCGATAATTTTGCGGTAATTTCTGGCAAGCCTTATTTTGTCCATGTAACGGCAGACACTAATTGGCCCCTGTCCGGGGAAGTTCTGTCTGATGCGGACTTTCATCCCGTCACCACACAGACAACAAATATCAATGCCTTTGCCGTCCCTCTTGACCGGTCACTTCAATGATATGCAGCCGGATATATCAGC
>Ga0233403_10001437_pt1 | contig 11115 bp, 6 predicted proteins | sample Na_oxic_1_MG_FD_179866 | JGI IMG/M metagenome (GOLD analysis project Ga0233403, IMG submission 179866) | Seawater microbial communities from Saanich Inlet, British Columbia, Canada - Na_oxic_1_MG | ecosystem: Environmental > Aquatic > Marine > Inlet | place: Canada: British Columbia | collected...
ACGATATTGATACGAATCATCGTGCCGGCCTCCCACCAATGACATTTTTTTCCCAGAGTTCACCCAAACTATATTCTTCCAACCAACTACTCAGTTTTTCCTCCTCAACACGGCGAAAAACCGATTGCCCATTTTCCCTATCAACAACAATCACATCACCGGCTTCAAATTCATCCAGCAAATTCAACGATTGCGTTGACACAATCAGTTGACAACGTTGCGACGCGACGCGAAATAATCCGGCTAATACCGAAATAGCATAAGGGTGTAGCCCTAGTTCTGGCTCATCAATTAAAAGGGTTGTGGGCATTTCAGGTTGTAACAGCAAAGTCGCTAAACACATAAACCGCAAAGTACCATCCGACAAATCGTTAGCAATAAAAGGATAGTCGCTCCCTTTTTCCGTCCATTCCAATTGGATTTTGTGCGTATTTTCTGTATAAGGCCTTAAATGAAAATCACCAAAAAACGGCGCGACTTGTCGGATCGTTTTGAGGATAAGTGCATAATGTTTCGGGGAAGTTTTTTTGAGCTTATACAAAAAAGCGGCTAAATTACCGGCATCTTGGCGCAATTTGATATTATCATTAATGGCTTGTAAGCGTTTGACATTGGCAGTATCACCGGTATCGTGAAAATGATAAACCGCACAGTCTGCTATCAAAGTCACAAGGTTGTCACCATGCCCGGATGTGGACACTAAACTTTCTGCATGACTACAGCCCAAGTCAATTGGCGCATTTCGTTGAAATTGCATAAATTCTTTAACGAATATAAATTTATTATCGACTGTAGGTTCTAAGTCAAAACTATAACCATTTGAACCAAAATACAAATTGGCTGATAACACGGCCGTTTCCTTGCGCCCATAATGCAAAAATGAATCCGCACCGCCAAGTCTTGCAACATGCAACTGTAATTCTCTTTGTGTCAGTGCCTGAAGCATCCTAAAAAAAGCCATCAAGTTACTTTTACCGGCTCCATTGGCACCAATGAGTACATTAAATGGTAACAGCGACAAATCAAGCTCTCGAACGGATTTAAACCCTTTTAAGATTAAACGTGAAAGCATTTTAGTTATCCGTTATTAATTTTCTTATAGTTAAAAATAGCACAAAATTATATTTTACTTATCATTCAAATAGTTAAATATTTTTTAAATACTGTCCACCGAAATTGACAAAAAACTGGGCGGCAATTATGGATATCGTATCCACAACACTTATGGCATCGATCAATTTGAAGCAGCTGTTGAGCGATTGGTGAAACGCCCAGAGTCAAAGTCCGTTATCATCAACTTGTTACACCCGATTGAGTGGGAACAGAAAATCGAACCCGGTATCAAACGTATGGCTTGCTTGACTGATATTCAAGCGCTGATACGTGAGGGACAATTGCATTTTTTTGCCCAATTTCGCTCCCAAAATGCGTGGCATTCTCATGGCAATTTCAAAGGATTGTACGAACTTCAGCGTCTAATGCTTTGCCGCTTAAATGAAAACGGGCTTTCAGTCAGTCGGGGTGGATTGACGGTGAATATTACCGCCGCTCACCTTTATGAACCTGATTTTAACGGAGCGGAGCTGCTTGTCAAATATTTTGGCCGGAGCCCAAGCAAAAACAAAGAACATCCAAACTAAAGTTTGGACTCCTAACAACATCTTTTCCTGAAAAGCTATAGTTGTTTTTATTGGAGTCAATTTTAATTTCCAAATTGTCTTTTCGAGGTTGACGAATTAACCGAATAAAACAGTTCTTCATTCTGAAAATTCTTCAATTAGCGTTGGAGTACAATGCTTCAGCTTTGTCAGCCTATTTATTTTCCAAATGGTGGGCAAGTGGGTGAATCGATCTGAGTATCCTCCGAGAACATTCGGCCCGCTTACCCACCAATGGCTCTTTGGTCAAATAAATTTTTTTCCGAATGGTGGGTCGCTTTCGCGATAATATCTGTTGAATTATTGGCTTAATAAGATGATTGAACAAGATTATAAATCCCCGATAAATGATTTAACGTCGCTTATTTAATTCTTTGTTGGGGACCGGTAAAGGGTTTTCTTGCCCGCCCTAAATGCCGGAGGGCAAGAAAAGACTTTGCCCACCCTACCTAAAAGTTCAAGTTTTTTGAAGAAAAAATTGAACATCGAAAAGACCAGGTGGGACAATTATTTATATGTATTTGACATCTAAGATTTCATATTCCTTCTTGCCGCGGGGTGCTTGCACTATCACTTCGTCTCCTTCTTCTTTGCCTATCAGGGCGCGGGCGATAGGAGAACTGATCGAAATGAGGTTAGCTTTGATGTCAGATTCATCGTCACCTACAATTTGGTAGGTCACTTCTTGCTCCGTTTCGACGTTCATCAATTCTACCGTTGCGCCAAAAACCACTTTGCCTTTGGCATTGACTTTGGTCACGTCAATGATTTGTGCATTGGCCAGTTTGCCTTCAATTTCAATAATGCGTCCTTCAATAAAACTTTGTTGTTCTCGCGCCGCATGATATTCGGCATTTTCCTTTAAGTCACCAAGCTCGCGTGCTTCAGAAATCGCTTGGATCACTTGAGGCCTATCGTTCGTTTTTAATTTGTGTATTTCATCGCGCAACTTTTGTGCGCCCTGGGTTGTCATCGGTGATTTGTTCATACAGTTGCTATGCCTTGCAATTCTTGATGTAAATCCTGTAAACGGTTAACTTTAGTGGTATCCTGTGCTTTGAGTGCCAATATTGTTGCTCTAGCACCAGCCAGGGTCGTTGTGTAAGTAACTTTATGCTGTAACGCGGTACGGCGAATGGCAAAAGAATCAGCTATCGCTTGCTTACCTTCGGTGGTATTGACAATAAAGCCGATTTCATCGTTTTTGATTCTATCTACTATGTGGGGCCGATCTTCAGTAACTTTATTGACGACAGTGCAGGGAATTCCTGCTTGTTCAATGACCAGCGCGGTACCGCGGGTTGCCAATAAGGAAAAGCCTAGTGCAGCGAGTTCTTTGGCAACATCGGCCGTCGCCAGTTTGTCGATATCGCGGACACTCAAAAAGGCTAAGCCTTCGCGTGGCAGTTCGCATGAGGCTGCCCGTTGTGATTTGGCAAAGGCTTCGCCAAAGCAGCGGCCTACTCCCATGACTTCGCCGGTGGATTTCATTTCTGGAGAGAGTAGTGGATCAACACCAGAGAATTTGGCAAAGGGAAAGACTGCTTCTTTGACGGAGTAGTAACTTGGGACACATTCTTGAGTCGTGTTTTGTGCCGCTAAACTGCGTCCAATCATGCAGCGAGCAGCAATCTTCGCTAAAGACAAGCTGGTGGCTTTAGAGACAAAAGGCACCGTGCGCGAGGCACGAGGATTGACTTCTAAAACGTAAATGGTTTGGTTTTGGATGGCAAACTGGGCATTGATTAATCCTATTACATTTAAGCCGATTGCCAAACGGGTCATTTGTTCGCGCAACTGATCTTGTATCATAGCAGATAGGCCATAAGGAGGTAAAGAGCAGGCTGAGTCGCCAGAATGTATGCCGGCCTGTTCGATATGTTCCATGATGCCTCCAATGAGTACCTGCTCTCCGTCACACACGGCATCCATGTCTACTTCTATCGCGTCTTCTAAAAAATGGTCTAATAATACGGGTGAATCGTTAGAGACGGCGACTGCTTCACGCATATAACTTTTTAGGTCATTTTGGTTATAGACAATTTCCATAGCACGTCCGCCCAACACATAAGATGGCCTTACGACGAGTGGATAGCCGATTTGTTCGGCTAGAGCAATGGCCTGTTGTTCGGTTCTGGCTGTCTGGTTAGGGGGTTGCCGTAGCCCCACTTGATTGATGAATTGTTGAAAACGTTCACGATCTTCAGCTAAGTCGATGGAATCAGGACTGGTCCCAATCATCGGCACACCGGCTGCCTCTAAATCGCGTGCTAATTTGAGCGGTGTTTGTCCTCCATATTGAACGATGACCCCGTTGGGTTTTTCTATCTTGATGATTTCTAACACATCTTCTAAGGTTAATGGTTCAAAATATAATCGATCTGAGGTGTCATAATCGGTAGAGACGGTTTCTGGGTTACAATTGACCATAATGGTTTCATAACCTTCTTCTCGCAACGCAAAGGCGGCTTGTACACAGCAATAGTCAAATTCAATCCCTTGCCCAATGCGATTGGGGCCGCCACCGAGTATCATGATTTTGTCGCGCTGGCTTGGAAAAGCTTCGCATTCTTCTTCGTAAGTCGAGTACATATAAGCGGTAGTCGCTGCAAATTCGGCTGCACAGGAATCGACGCGCTTATAGACGGGGTGTACATTGAGACGGTGGCGTAATTCTCTGATGGCTTTTTCATTGATGCCTAGTAGTTTGGCTAAGCGTCTATCGGAAAAACCTTTCCGTTTTAGGGTTATGAGTCGGTCTGCCTCCATATTTTCCAAGCAGCCAATACATAAGCTGGCTTCTTCATCAACCAAGTTAGCGATTTGGACTAAAAACCAAGGGTCAATAGATGTCAATTGATGGACAGTTTCAATGGTCCATCCGGCCCGAAATGCGTCACTAATATACCATAAACGTTCTGGTCCTGGCAATTGTAATTGATGGTGTAATATTTCTGTCACTTCGTCTGAAGTCTTATCTAAGTTTGGCTCTAAACGTTCATCGAGTCCATTGACTCCGGTTTCTAAGCCTCGCAGCGCTTTTTGTAACGATTCTTGAAAGGTGCGCCCGATGGCCATCACTTCACCGACAGATTTCATTTGGGTCGTCAACAATGGCTCCGTTTGTGGAAACTTTTCAAACGCAAAACGGGGCACTTTGGTGACGACATAGTCGATGGTTGGCTCAAATGAGGCGGGCGTTGCGCCTCCGGTGATTTCATTATCGAGTTCGTCCAACGTGTAGCCTACTGCTAACTTGGCGGCAACTTTGGCGATTGGAAAGCCGGTCGCTTTGGAAGCCAGTGCTGATGAACGCGATACTCGCGGATTCATTTCAATAATCATCATGCGCCCATTCTGAGGATTCATCGCAAATTGCACATTGGAGCCGCCGGTATCAACCCCAATTTCGCGCAACACGGCTATTGAGGCATTACGCATTCGTTGATATTCTTTATCGGTCAATGTTTGAATCGGCGCGACTGTGATAGAATCGCCAGTATGGATGCCCATGGGGTCGAAGTTTTCTATTGAGCAGACAATGATGCAATTATCTTTATGATCACGCACCACTTCCATTTCAAATTCTTTCCAACCGAGTACGGATTGTTCAATCAATAATTCATTGATTGGTGACAAATCTAAACCGTGTTCACAAATAACGGTAAATTCTTTACGGTTGTAGGCAATACCGCCTCCGCTACCGCCCATCGTAAAAGAGGGGCGAATCACTACCGGAAACCCAATTTGACTTTGCGCCTGAAGAGCTTCTTCCATGTTATGGGCAATAAATGAATGGGGCATTTCTAAGCCAATGTTGTGCATTGCTTCACGGAATTTTTCTCGATTCTCTGCTTTTTCAATTGCGGCAATGGAAGCCCCAATCATTTCTACTCCAAATTGGTCTAATATCCCTTCTCGTACCAAATCTAAGGCACAGTTGAGGGCGGTTTGTCCGCCCATAGTGGGCAGCAGCGCATCTGGGCGTTCAGTCTCAATAATCTTGGCAACGGTTTGCCAGTCAATTGGCTCTATATAGGTTGCATCGGCCATTTCCGGATCGGTCATGATGGTTGCTGGATTAGAATTGACCAAAATGACGCGATAGCCATCTTCTTTCAATGCTTTACAGGCTTGTGCCCCGGAATAATCAAATTCACAGGCTTGCCCAATCACAATTGGGCCGGCCCCAATGATTAAAATACTTTTTAAATCAGTACGTTTCATGCTAATTGGTCATTAGTAATTGGTGAGCCTCGTGGCGAAGGATCATTTGAAATCAGGATTTCTGTGAACTTATTTTTCTCTATACATGAAAAAAAATTATAAATCACTGAACCTATTGCAAAATTCTTGAAAAAAAGGCGAACATGATTATACAGATTTAAGGATTTTTAGGATTTATATTTGAAATATTTGATGATTTTTAATTGCGCGTCGGAGTTTTGTAAGTCCCTTTCCTGTTAATCCTTAAATCCGTGTAATCCGGTTGGTTCGCTTTTCAGGAGTTTTGCAAGTAGCTCATGTTTGGCATGTCCCTTTCCGGTTAATCCTTAAATCCGTGTAATCATGTTCGCCTTTCTTCCATGAATTTTGTAAGTCCCTCTTAGTATAACCTAAAAATGGCAATTAAAATGTTCGTCATTATTTCAAGTCAATTGTTATGAATTTGACTTATCATAAGGTGATTCAAATTTCCATGAAATTTTCAATTTTTTATAGACAATTTAATGCGTTAAGTGAATTTTTTGGAATATTGTCGGGTGCCATTTTTAGGTATTTTTTATCAAACAAGTTTGATTTTGTGCTATTCAGATTCCAGTTTGGATTACCGCCAAAAATAAATGGGTACTCCTTTCGATGAGTCAAGTTAGGGTGGGTAGAATTTAGTTGTTCATCAATTCAAGAAATTGGTCAAATAAAGGCGCAACATCATCAGGCCCGGGGCTGGCTTCTGGGTGTCCTTGAAAACTAAAAGCCGGTTTGTCGGTGCGCCGTATGCCTTGCAAGGATTTATCAAATAGGGAGCGATGGGTGGCTTGTAAGGTGGCCGGTAAACTCGCTTCGTCAATGGCAAAGCCGTGATTTTGACTGGTAATCATCACGCGCCCAGTGGCTAACTCTTGGACGGGGTGATTGGCTCCGTGATGACCAAATTTCATTTTAATGGTTTTAGCGCCACTGGCTAAGCCCAAGAGTTGGTGTCCCAAGCAAATCCCAAAAGTCGGTAGGCCGGATTCAACAATTTCTTTAATAGATTCAATCGCATAGCTACAAGGTTCTGGGTCGCCTGGGCCGTTGGACAAAAAGACTCCGTGTGGTTTTTCTTTTAGCACTTCGCTGGCTGGTGTTTGGGCCGGTACTACGGTGACGTTACAACCACGTTCAACGAGCAGTCGCAAGATATTGTGTTTGATTCCAAAATCGTAGGCTATCACATGCCATTGTGAGGGCGGAGGTGTATGGGCTGGTGTATCTATTAACCAGGCGCCTTCATCCCATATATAGGGTTGCTGAGTAGAAACTTGTTTGGCTAAATCCATGCCTTGTAAACCGGCAAAGTCTTGAGCTGCCTGGACAGCAGCCTGAGCGTCAATCTGTTCTCCGGCCATTAGGCAGCCATTTTGGGCACCGTTTTCTCGCAATCGCCGTGTTAATCGTCGAGTATCAATACCGGCAATGCTGACCACTTGATGGCGTTGCAGGTAGGTGTCCAGTGATTCTTCGGCCCGCCAGTTACTTTCTAATAAGGGCAAGTCCCGAATCACTAAGCCAGCCGCAAAAATGTGCCGAGATTCTTCATCTTTGGCATTGATTCCGACATTACCAATATGAGGATAAGTTAAAGTGACGATTTGGCGGAAATATGAAGGATCTGTTAATATTTCTTGGTAACCGGTCATGGCGGTATTAAAAACTACTTCGCCGACACTTTGTCCTTTTATGCCAATTGAGTCGCCATGAAAGAGGCTTCCATCTGCTAAAGCTAATAAGGCGGCGTGTTTCAAAGTCATCTCCGTTGAGTTTGTATAATCACACTCATAGAAGGTTTCTATTTGGAAGGAGTATGATTACTGGGGTTTCAAATGAGGGTTGGAATTGAAGAAATCAATTTATTTATCAATTAATTATTTACTGAATTAGTCTCGTAGGGTGGGATTGCTGTCAGAACGATATCAAACATAGAATTGGGGGCAACCATAAAGGATTGCCCCTACGGTCATTAATGTAGGGGTAATCCCTTGAGGTTGCTTTAAAACACCGGAAAATATCATGATTCAGTACTTATAACGGTACTTTCGCTTATTTTTTAAAAGCACTTTTTATTCAATGAGTTATACTTGGAATGAATATTGTCTTAATATAAGTTTTCATCTTTAAAATAACAACTTTACATGAGAAAGTCCCGTTATAAGTACCTGTTCATCAATTTTCGGGTATTTGCTTTTTTCATCAACTCAGGTAAAGCAAGGAATTAACGATTATCAAACTCTCTTTCAATATATGGTTAGGTACTTATATTCCTATTGAACGAACCTAATACCCCATTACCGATGGTTGATTGCCCATTGCCAACAGTGAAAAAGTTAATTCTATCGTTACTCCAGGCTTGTCTTCACGATTATGCAATTTACAAGTGCCCCCACTCCCCCATACCAATCTTGCAATCATTGCTAACCCTAAGCCCATACCTTTGACTTCTCCAGTGAAATATTTTTCACACTGATAGTATGGTGTCCACACTTTAGCAAGTTCTTGATTTGGTAAATGTTGCCCATCGTCACTGACACTCAAACAAATCGTGTTATCGTCGCAAGGTGTCACTGACACTTCAATGGTGGGGGAATGTTGTGGATGAAATTTTTTGGCGTTAGTGAATAACTCACGTAGCACTAATTCTAGTCCCCGTTGAGAAAAAGCCAATGACTTATTTTTAATAGGGTCTGCTATTTTCACCAACACCGTTTTGATTTCCAATTCCGATTGAATTTTGGTTAGCAAGGTCGATAATTCAGCTAACAATACCGTATTATTATTTTGGAGTAATTGCGAAGAGTCCACATACCGCAAAATATCTAAGATTTGGTCTTGCAGCCGTTTAGCACTTTCTCGCGCCATTTTGAGCAGGGATTGTGCCTTTGTACCGGACAAATCCATATTGTTTTGTTCCAAAATCTGCAAACCCACTAAACCATTCAGTGGCGCACGTAATTTGTGTGAAACCAAGGTTTGAAAACTCCACATATGCTGCTGCAAATTCATTTGTTCACTGACATCGCGCAAATGTATTAATTGTCCATTAATCGCATCAGATGGTGATTCTAGGGCATCCACCTGTAGCCACAACGAGGAACTTTGCGGTGTTTCAGGACGCACCAAATAACGTGGCATTGAACCGACATTGGGTGCCGGCCAATTGTCCCAAGCAGCCGCTGGTTCAGGCCTAAAATTTTGTTTTTCTATATGTTTTAAAAATCCTTCTGCTAAAGAACTGTCCTTCAACAATCCCAAATAAAAACGTGCAGCAGAATTGGCATACCGTATCTCATCGCCTTCAATAAGCAATAAGTAACCATCATCTGACTGTTCAACCGCCCAATCAAAGCGTACTCGTTCTGCCAATAGGCGACGATAGCGATTGAGACGTGTGATAGTGCGGACTCGGGTGAGCAATTCCATCCGCTCAAAAGGTTTAGTAATAAAATCATCCGCACCGGCTTCTATTCCGGCTAAACGGGTTTTGCGGTCACTGATAGCGGTAAGCATGATAATGGGTACTTCGGCCAACTTGGGATGTACTCGCAAGCGTTTACATACTTCAAACCCATCTATCCCAGGCATCATGACATCCAACAAAACTAAATCGGGCATAAATTCCAGTGCCCGGATTAAGGCTTCCTCACCACTGGCGGCAAAGCTCAATTGATAATCTTCCGGTGTGAGTAAAATTTTCAGTGCTTCACGCCCACGTTCTTCATCATCAACAATCAATAAACGGCTTTTTTTATCCATAACGATACCAATTCAATTTTAGTGCTCAAATAATTTGTGGCTGTATCCTGCTTATCTTATACTCAGCACTGCTATAAGCTTTTAGTAAAAGATATACTCAGCACGGAATTTGCTTACTTTTCAAAAATTTTTTTGGGGAAAAACTCGGTTTTCAGCGTCAATAAAAAATCCAAATTATGACTACCGCGCTCAGTATAAATTGATAAATAAATTTTTGAAAAAATTTTTTCGGTCAAAAATGTTCGGATTGAATTTGAGAGACAATAAAAACTAATTAGTTAATTAATTGGCAGCAATTCCCGCTCATGCTTTTATCCCAATTGATACAAGGGATTTCAATTTTTGAGGCGGAATTTTTTGGAAAAAAACTTGATAAAATTTAGGCGAAAATGCTTTTCGTGCTATTTTTCAACAAAATTAGGACTTACGCATTGACAAATAAAAAAAATCGGCTATCACTGTAAATATCTTATGTTAGGGAATATTTTGTGAACGATTAAACTTCACAAAATGGCCCAAAAATCATCAATCACAAATCAGGGATGCCTTGTATTCTATCGAGAGCATAAAACATTAAATATGTCAATGCGTAAGTCCTAAAAATGACAGAAAAGCTTTCCTCACCAAGCCGACGAGCGGGAATTGCTGCTTAATTGGTAAAAAACTTTTCCGAATCAATCTAATAGTATTGAGGGCATGGGGTGTATAAGAAGCTCAAATTTTAACGGTGTTAAGTATAGGAGTTCAATATTTTTATAGTGTTCGCCTTTGAATTCAGTGAATCCTAAAAATGGCAATTAATCCGGATTTTTGATTATTTAATCAATGACTTAATATTGTTTTTAGGTAGCCTTATGATGATTGAAAATTAAACTGAAATATTTTGAGTTTGAAAGGAAAATCAACTTTTTAGGCTAAATTTAAGTTTCGATGTGAGTCTTGATTGTGTGCCATTTTTAGGTGAAAATAAAAAATTCAGGCGTTTTTGTATACAAAAACTTTAGCCAGAAACATTAAATGGTACTTTCGCTTATTTTTTAAAAAGCAATTTTTATTCAATGGGTTATATATGGAATTCATATTGCTTACGATAAAATTTTATTTTTGAAAATCACAACTTGACATGATTTAAGCGAAAGTACCGATTAAAAGGTTCCCTATTTTTTTAAATTGATTCTAAGAAAAAATGCTCAATTTTCGCTCTTGACAAGTACGTTCAGTATATTGTTGATGTTATTAATAAATCTTGGATTGCGGAGCAGGTACAAATTCATTTTAAATGGTTTATATTGACAGGGGAATGATTGATTAGTTTCTTGTTTTTATTTATCATATTGATTTTTCAATTCCCAAATACTTTTTTTATCACAAGAGCCTCTTGCAAAACTCTTTTTGAAAGTTTCCCCAGGTTTCACCAGTTGCTCTTAACATTCAACCCCTATCG
>Ga0233403_10001438_pt1 | contig 11106 bp, 8 predicted proteins | sample Na_oxic_1_MG_FD_179866 | JGI IMG/M metagenome (GOLD analysis project Ga0233403, IMG submission 179866) | Seawater microbial communities from Saanich Inlet, British Columbia, Canada - Na_oxic_1_MG | ecosystem: Environmental > Aquatic > Marine > Inlet | place: Canada: British Columbia | collected...
ACCCTGATTGAGGATTTTCAGGAAAAGGTAGAAGTTTATCGGCAACAAGTTGAAGACCAACCGATTTTGCCGGCCTTTTTATCATTAGGCGGGTTTACCGGAGACGCACAGCAACTCTGCCAAGCGCATGGGATTGGATGGGCAGAGAACATTCGGCATTATTAAGTGAGTGGCTAAGAGCCGGTTCAAATATCTTTTGATTCGATTCGAGAGAAAAGAGCGGCATGTCACTTGGGTCGTTTTTTCGATATCTTTGTTGGATTCCAAAGCTTTAGCTTTGGCTCCCAAGCACCGGCAAAATGTCAAGCTAAAAAAAACTTGATCATCGAGTTTTTCATTTTTTTAAAAATTCATTGAATTTTTCAATGGGTCAATCCCATAAGAGCCATTTTGGGTTGAAACGTTAAACGCGTTTTTTTTCAATGGATAATTATAAAAAAAACAATAACTTACGGATACATAATCACTGTAAGTTATTGATTTATAGTTGCGCGTCGGAGCCAAAACTAAGTCCTCAATTATCATTTAGTTTATTAATTATACTAGGCAATGATTGATTTATATAGAGTGCTTATTCTGTAAATTATTTTTAAATCAAACAGTTACATAAAATATGATTCAGTAGGATTGATTAACAGAAAAATGATGATGGTGTGCAAGAAACTATAGGAGGGTTATTTTGATGAGTTTGGAGGTGAGGGCAGTGGTAATTTAACGTTAATGTTGATCTCAATTTCGTGATCGTTACTAATATTTATACTTTCTATATGGACTTTCGCATCTTTTGGCATAAGATTCTCCAATTGAGATTCAGTGATTTGCGGAGTTTTATAACCTGCCTCTTCAAGCCATTTACTGATATTTTGCCAATTTCCTAATTTTTCTATTTTTTCGCCGCGACAACTGCCGATGAGAGTTTTTACATACGAGTACACCGTGTGAGACAAATCCACTTCAAGCCCATTGAGGGTTTTTTCGAGCCGTTCAGCAATTTCCGCCGGGCTGTGGCCGCACAGTAACGCGCACAAATGTCGTTTTTCAACCGGTGTCAGATTTTTTCCTTTAGCCGAGGCCAAATCTGTGTACAAAGCTTCCATATCCCAGTTTTCAGGTTCGGCAAAGACTTGTTTGGGATTGTCTATCGTTGTGGGATTTTCCATAATCAATTACCTAATAAGCCTAATAAAAATAATAAATCCATTAGTAGCTTTTTTTAATGGATGCTCTATTCTGTACGATGAGAGTTCAAAATTTTTTTTGGGGACTCATCACCGTTAAAAAATTTATTGACAACACAGCCTAATTTACCTAATAAAATACCTAAAAATACCTAATATCCATTAGTTTTTTTTAAATGGATGCTTTAGAATAGCTAACCATGTTAGGAAAAATGCTAATCAAAGTTTTGGTAAAAAACAAGTTTCTTGACATCATTAAGTGAACAGTGAATGCCGGAAAGTTGTGTCGCATTATAAAGAAAAATTTTTAATTAGGCAAGTATATCATTTATATATATCCTAAAAATGGCAATTAAATTCCTTTTTATGTTATTAATCAATTACTTAATCCTGATTATCGATCACCTGGTTGGTGAATGAAATTTGAATGGAATAATTACAAATTATGAAATAAATTCAATGTGTTAAGTTAATTAATCAATTTTTAATTGCCATTTTTAGGTATATTAATTAGTGTCACAACCTATCTTTCATATGAGCATTGTTGTTATTTTTATGATAACTTATTGTTTTTATAGGTTATTTTAAATTGATAAATACTTTTGGCTGATATTTAGGATTGTCAGATGATTTTATGGTTATTCATAGCTATCCAAATCAATTGGTTAGATAGTGCGTTTTGGTAAGGATCAATTGTTATGAAACAACAAAAGTTGATCTATTTGATAAGTTTATTGCTGTTAATCAGCGGCTGTTCAATACAAAAAATCAATAACAATTCGCTACCACAATCTAAGAATCGATCTGTTGTAGGCGAATTGCCGGTTTCTCAACCGGCTCAACAAAGGACAGTAGTAGTAAGAGATAGCCATGATAATAAAAAGACCAAAAAATGTGCTGATTATGAATTACCGGTTAAACAAGCGATACAAGCCGGCGATTTGGAACAATTAGAGGACTTATTATTTGCGCTCAACAGACTGCCGGATTGTCCAGTCAGTTATTTAGAAGCCGTCAAGCAAAGTATGGCGCAAATTGCAGCGGCACGGGCGGATGAGTTAACACAGCAAGGTCAATTAACCAATGCACAATCATGGCTAAGACGCGCCCCGACTATGGTATGGGGTACGCAAGTGGTTTATGGGGATATTGCGGCTCGTCGTCATCAATGGCGAAGTGCTGCCCAATTTTATAATCAAGCGATTGATTTAATTGCAGATCCGCAAATAACCCCTCAAGCACCGCCACAAGCAATAATAAAAAGAGTGTATCAGTTGGCTTATGAGGCACAGCTATTATCGGGTAACTTAGAGGCGACCATTGATAGTACCGGGAGCGCCAGAGGTGCAATGCGTAATAAGATACGAGGCATTGAATTAAAAAAACGGCCTCTACCCATAATAAAATTTGATATTGGTCAAATAACCATCGATAAACAAGGCCAAAAATATGCCCAACAACTGGCCACTTATCTTAAGCGGCAAAATGTGACTCAAGTCACTCTCATCGGGCATACTGACTCAAAAGGAAATCATGCGATTAATGAAAAAATCTCCAAACAACGCGCTTTAACGGTGAAAAAGTATCTACAGCAATTAGGGGTAACTGCTCATATCATGACCCTTGGAAAAGGTGAAACCGAACCTTTACCATTGGCTAATGTGGCACTCTATACGCCTGATGAAATTGATGCACTGAATCGACGAGTAGAATTTTTAATGCAATAATTTTCTGACTATGGAGGTTTTATATATGAAACAACAAATAGTTGCCGTGTTTTCCATTATCCTGTTTATAGGCGGTTGTCAGTCGCTTCTCAAAGACGGCGAAGACACTGGTACTAAGGTTCCGTCCACTCCTAGTGGGGAAAATTTGGTTGGACCGACGCCGCCTAGTGACCTCAGCCCATATCAAGCACTGGTGATAGGTAACAGTGATTATAAAAAGAGACCGTTGAAAACACCTATCAATGATGCGAATAGTATGGCAGAGACACTAACTGAAATGGGCTTCGATGTCATTTTGAAAACCAATTTAAAAGACAAAGAAGCAATGGATGATACCATCGACGATTTTGTGGGACGTTTATCTGAACTGAACCAACAAGGTCCCAGAGAGGTTGTTGGGTTATTTTACTTTGCTGGACACGGAGTGAATCGGGAAACAGACCGAAAGAATTTTTTAATTCCGATCAATGATACACCAATTGGAACATCCAGCGACTTAGATGATCATGCAGTTTGGGAAAGGAGTGTCGTCAACCGAATGCAACAGGCCAATAAGGCCCTAAACATTGCTATTGTGGATGCTTGTCGGGACTATGCGCTTGCCAGAAGCTATTCAGGACTAACAACTCGTGGTTTAAGGCAAGCTGTAGAACGTCAAAGTCCTTCTGAAACTGAAATGATAAAAGGAGGGACAGTGATTGCGTTTTCGGCGAGTGATGGACAACAAGCTTCCGATCAAGGTCCAGATGGAATTCATGGCCTTTATACTTATTACCTTCTTAATGTGATTCAAAACTTGCCACCTGAAGCGGCACGCCTGGAAGACATATTTATGTACACTCGCAACAAAGTCACCAAAGAAAATCAGTCACAAACTCCGGTAGCCGAGTTTGGCCTGAATAGTGTCTGTACTTTGAAAGGCTGTCAATGATTGTTAGGGATACGATGGTATATTGCCATCAACTGAGTTTTTTTATCGTTATGACTGACTTGCACATTTGGCATTGACACACGGCATGTCATTTCAAGCGAATAAGCGAGAAATGACATGATTTTTTGAGTTGCACCGTTTTGAAAAAAGAATAGTTTTTTTAGAAAATCAGATCAAATAAATAATTATGAAAATTTGGCAATAGACTCATCAACAAATTCACTCTTTTTAAGCTATGCATATAGATAATTTGTATTCATTACTATGGGGATTATTTCTAGTTTGTTTATTGTGTATAAGTCATCAAACTTTGGCAGCATATCCTAAAAATTCCGCTGCCTTAATAATCGGTAATCATTATAATTCCAGAGCGCTTAATGTTGTTTATCATGATGCCAAAGCCATAGCAGAAACGTTAAAAGATACTCATCATTTTCAAATCTTTCAAGGTTATAATTTAAATCGAGTGGAAATGAGGGCTCTGATTGACCGTTTTTTGGAATACCTCCCCAATGTGAATGGTGTGATATTTGTATATCTTGGTATGTATGGGATTCAAACAAAAAAAACACGCCATGATCCATATATACCTTATCTGTTACTCCCTACAGACTATCGTAAAAGAACATATGCACACTTATCAAAAGGCATTGACATTACTCTATCAATATTAAAACCTCTGGAAGGTTCCCAAGCGGGAAATGGGTATGTCAGTATCATTGTTTTAGATACTTGTCATAAGAATCATCCGTATTCCTCTAGTTGTGCCGTTCAAAAAAATCTTCTGATCCCCGATAATTCGATTCTTGCTTATGTGACTAATAATAAGATTCAAAATCGCACGGTTCAGTATAATCAACAAAGCCGATATGTGACTCATTTAATTCAAGGAATAAAGGCTGGAATACCGGAATGTCAACGTATAGATGATATTTTTAGATTTCGGATAGATAATCGAGTAAGTGAAGGACGATCTCACTATAGAGGCGGCGCAAAAATCCCTTATTTTGATGGATGTTCGCGCCAACAACCTGTGCGGGAATGGGATCAACCTTACCAAACACCCAATCAACCTGGTCTTTCTGGGACACTGATAGTACGTTCCAATGTCCGTAGAGCAACAGTATTTATCAATGGGAAACGTTCTGGCTCTCTAACAAGAAGAAAATGGAAAACCACCTTACCGGAAGGTTCATATCTCATCAAACTAGAAAGTCAGAATAAATCCCAAACGAAAAGTGTTGAGATCACACCAGGAACGCATCGGATATATATCCGATTTTAAAGAGAGTTTCTTTCTAAATAAATAGAAGGTGCTGAAAAGATTAAGAAACTCAAAATGATGAGTTTAGGAATTCCAGCCGGTGATTTTTTTACAATCACAAGGATTCAAAGGATGGTACCAAGCATTGAATAAATCGTTGACTTGAACCGATTGCATGAATGAGGACGAAGTAATAAATCGAGCGACTCGGATTCAATCAAAATCATGTTTAATATTTAAATACCGGAGGATTGATGCTGTTACTTTTTAAAATGAATGTGATCATCTTTATCACATCCCTAATGATGTTTTTGGCCGTGAGTTGGGTACAGGCACAGGAAGAAGAAATAAGTCCTAGAGCTGGTGAATCATTAGAAGAATCATTAGAAAAAGAAGTCGATTTTTTTGCCACTGAAGTTGAAACAGCTTCAGCCAGAGGTGAGACTTTGCGAGATGCCCCAGCTACCATGATGGTGGTGACTGCAGAGGAAATCAAGCAACGAGGTTATACCGATTTAACGGAAGTTATCAAGGATTTACCAGGGTTTGATGTGGTGATATCAAATGGTACGGCTTATATGACCGCTTATCAGCGTGGTTATCGAACCTTGTATACATCGAGAACCTCGTTTATGATTAACGGTGTCGTAGACAACATGTTATGGTCGAATGAAGCCGCGATGAGCCGTCAGTATCCGTTGTCCAATATCAAACGAATTGAAGTGTTATATGGCCCGGCCAGTGCCGTTTATGGCCCAAATGCGTTTTTAGGCATCATAAACATCATCACTTATGATGGAGGATATGTTAAGGAGGGAACAGTTGAAGGGCGAGTGAACCTGTTGGGAGGCAGTTATAAATCCAGGGGAATTGATGCAACGGTCAGAGGAAAACCCAACAAAGACCTTTCTTTTTCCATCACCGGCAAACTCTTTCAAAGCGATGAACCCGATTTTACTGATGACTTTGAGTTTCTCAAACAAGAACAATTCAGCAGCCGAGACTATTGGGGACCATTGCTTGGTATTGAACATGAGGGCCATCAATTGGGTTCTTATTACGATCCGACGGACGATTATGGGATATTGGCTGATTTGCACTACAAGGATATTAAATTCGGGTTAATCCATTGGAAAAGAAAAGAAGCTTATGGGCCTTACTATGTAGCCGATCGTGTCCAAAACAATGCCTTTTGGAATAAAGACAGTACTCAGTACTTCGTTGAGTATGACAGAGATTGGACCGCTCGACTGAAAAGCAGTTCATTACTGCTTTATCGTAATAGCCGTCGATATGGGTATTGGGCAGAAGGTGACCCGATTGGAGAAAATGCTTCCTCTATCAGTTTTACTCATTGGAATTCAATGAACAAGAGCTGGTTATTTAAACAAAATTTTGAATTTGCGTTACGAGAAAATTTTTTACTGTCTGGCGGTTTCAAGTTTGAACGCAAGGAATTGACAAAAGCTTATGATATTCCTGGCTATTGGGGAGCCCCTTCAATCAGTTCATCGGCCCCGGAGCAAGAAGCCATTGGACACAGCACGGATTCAAGCTACACCCTAGTACCACCGATATTTTCAGAAATGCCCTCGGATAATCTGGAACGGACTAGGGATATTGGATGGTATTTTCAAGGGATTTATGATCTGAATCGTTTCCGTTTTAATGGGGGGGTCAGATATGACAAAAATTCCGTCTATGGTGAGGTGATTAACCCCAGACTTTCCTTGCTTTACAAGGCATCCAAGCCGTTAACCTTTAAATTCCTATTTGGAAAAGCGTTTCAAGAACCTCCTCCAATACTGCTTTGGGGCGGTTGGAGTGGCCGAGAAGCCAACCCTGATCTGGAGCCGGAAAAAGCCCAGAATGTTGAATTTATCGGAATGTACCAAACGAAACGGTTTTTCCAAGAAGGTTCTCTTTATTGGTCTCATTATACCAATGTCATACGAGAAGGTTTTGAACAGGGAAAACCGAAAAATTTTGGCGATCGCGATGTCGTTGGGTTTGAATACCGAGGTAAATATTCTTTACCGAATTTTATAGCCAACTCAGATGATATCACCGGTTATTTCAATTACACATGGACTCATCTGATAAGCGATGCCTATTATGATCCAAATACTGGAGAGTGGTTTGATCAAAACGGTGATGGGCGATTAGAGGATGGAATGGGTGATATTGCGCCACACAAATTCAATATTGGTATGAATATGCCAATAGGACAGCGTTGGAACCTGAATTTAAGAGGAAATTTTGTTGGTGAAAGAGAATTGGATCCGCGCAATAAATTGCGAGTGCAAAGGCCCGGCGAAAAACTGGATTCTTATTTTACTCTGGATGGTGTGCTTGCTTATCGGCCTTACAAATTATTTGATGTCTCTGTGAAAGTCCTCAATATCTTAGATCAGGATTATTTTCATCCAGGCGTGGAAGGTGCCAATAGTGGTAGGGATGCCACTAGCAGATCTCTCGGTTACATGAATTCTCTTATACCACAACCGGGACGTTCTTGGTGGATCAACTTAGGGATCAATTTTTGAAAATCTCTTTGAACAATACCTTCGCTGATGTTTTGATAGTTTTGGAATGACTCAATAATTCCCGAAATACGGTGATTGATATTTCGGGAATTCGTTTCGCATAACAAAAACGACTCCTTGTTGGCTAATAATATTATTGAATCAACTTTGGCTGAAATCATGTATTTCAGGCTACTTTATAAAAAAGGAAATCAAATGAATACCTTCTACAAGCGCGTTTTATCCGCGCAAATTCTTTGCTTTCTGACTTTTTTGGTTTCTTGTAACAGCAGCCCACTGCCTAAAGAACCGCCTAAAGAAGAGGGCAACACGCCAAAAAGCGTCTTAATCATCAATTCGGACCAATCAGTGAAAAAATATGCCCTCATTCACGAGGCATTTAAATCCAAATTATCTGCTGATGCTCCAAGCATCAAAATTGAAGAAATCAACCTAGCGGATATATTTAGTGTCGATACCATAAAAAGAAGAATTGGAATTTTTCAACGTCCTGATATTATCCACGCCATTGGTTCAGATGCTTATGAACTCGCCAAGGATGCGGTTCAAAACACGATGACAAACAAAAAACCGGTTATTGTGTTTTCGGGTATTTTTGACTGGCATCGGTTTGAAAAAGACATGGGTTCTAAGACTTACGGAATGGCTCTTGAATTGCCAGCGGACCTACAGTTAATTCTTATTATGGATATATTTCCAAACATGAGTACGTTAGGTGTGCTTTATAGTCAACCCCATAACCAAAAATGGTTTGAAGAGACCCGTTCTGAAGCGGAAGAAATGGAACTGTCTTTGCGAGGTAAGATTATTGGAAGCTCAAATGATATCAGTAACGCGCTTGCTGAACTTATACCTCATGTAGATGCCATTTGGTTGATTCCGGATCCGATAGTGCTTAAATATAAGCAAAATGTCTCAACAATTTTTCAACAAGCATCCGCTCAACAAAAACCCATATTAACCTACGCCAAATCAGAGAAACACGATGCGGTATTAATTCTTCAAGCGAAACTTTCTACTATTGGCGAACAATTGGCAGGCTCTGTTAAAAATATCCTCAAAACCGGAGATATCCCAAAGAATGTGCAGGAACCAAGCGGTTCTCGTGTTCTGTTAAATAAAAAGAAAGCCATTGAATACGGGATAGAAATAACAGATGACCCGGATATTCTTTCTGAGGTGGAACTGATAGAATAACGCTTCGGAACAAGAATCAAAAAACAGTTGGCTATAGCATTTCCCGATTGGGTTAAATACCAAAAAATAACGTCAGTCTCGTAGGGTGGGTAAGCGGGCGCCAGGATTTTGGTAAAAGGAAAGGACTTTATCGCCCGCTTGCCCACCGCGTTTGTACTTCATTCAATCGGGAAACGCTATAACAACTCAAGTCCCCAAAGGAGACTGCCATAATTAGATATCCAAATAATGGTGTTTTCACGGTCACATCCGTTTTGGAATAGACTCTTCTTATCAAAACACTTATTTGCCATACATATTTTCTCAATACTCTCTATTTTTAGGAGGCTATGATGTACATACATCACCATGTTTCAAAACATCTGATTCAGACGTTTTTATTGTTGGCTTTTTGTGGTTGGAATTCCCAAGGCTACACCGAAAACGTTGAGCGGGGTTTAGAAAGATTTCCACAACAACACGCTTTAGTCGTAGGTATCAACCAATATCAGTACGCTGAACGGATTTGGAATACCAATAGAAACACTCTGAAAAACCTTAAAGGCGCCGTCAATGATGCCAAATTGTTGACAGAGGCTTTGCGTCGCGCCCAAGTACATCTGCCTAATGAACGGATATTATTGGATGCCAAAGCCACTCGCGCTGCTTTTCTCCGTGCTTGGCAACAGATGGTAGCGCAAGCCAATCCCGGCGACACGTTAATAATAACCTTTTCAGGGCATGGTATACAGCATACCGACATGACTCCTTTAGACGAAAAGGATAATAAAGATGAATCCCTGATTTTCCATGAATTTAATCCTAAACACTCCAAGCATGGATACATCAGAGATGATGAACTCTATGGTTTGTTTAAAGCAGCCAGTGATTATCAAATTTTATTGATAGCGGATGCGTGCCACTCTCGGGGTATGGTACGTTCGTCCGTGCGGCCCACTTCAGGAGCCGTTCGTACTGCTGGCATTTGGAATATTACCCCGATTATCCCGATGATACCAACCCAAAGTGATGACTACTTAGCACATGTGACTCACATTACTGCGGTTCATAGCGAAAGCCTAAGAATCACCGAAACCTCTTTTGAAGACAAACTTTATGGTGCTTTAAGTTGGTATTTCGCCCAAGCACTGAGTGGCGACGCGGATAGCAATCAAAATGGGTACTTAGAGCGAAGTGAACTGAGTGACTTTTTAACCGAAAAAATCCGCCAAAAAACCAATGGTATCCAAATTCCGGAAGTACTACCGCGTGCGGATATGCAGCCGGTGGTGAAACTCGCCTCTGAAGAGAGCTTTGAACCACCACCCGCCTATTCCAATTTGCCGAATATCAATATTGTGGTCGAATATGCCCGTGCGCCCAGCGGCTTAAAGCATGTTAATTTTGTCAATTCCTTTCAAACGTTTGATTTACTCTTTGAAATCAAAAATCAGCAAACCGACGTATTTAATAATACCGGCGACAGAGTCACCACCCTGCCGTCCAACCAAATCCCTACGCGTTGGCAACGGCTCATAGACAAAGAACGTTTATTGAAGGTTTTAGAAACGCAGTTTGATATGCGCCTAAAACCCATTAGCATCACATTGCGCGAAGGGGATAAACTACATAAACAGGGGGAAAAGTTACGTTTCACCATTGAACCGAGCGACAAGCGAAAAGGCTTAAATGCGCTCACCCTATTTAACTTAGCCGGAAATGGGGAACTACAATTTGTGTATCCACTGCCCGAATTCAATAACCCTCTGATTATTCGTCGCTTTCCCTATACATCGCCCCCTATGGAAGTGATACCGCCATTTGGAGGAGACGATTTAGTGGCGGTGCTATGTGAAAAACCTGTTACCGGGTTACATGCGTTACTAAAACAGACTCAACCCAATATTCCTAACCCTAATAGGATTCTTTTCCACTTGAGTAATAACCGCTGTCAAGTGGGACAGTATGCGTTCTTTAGTGGAAAATAGCGTCGGTTGGATAAAGCTTCACCGCACCCACTACTAAAAAAGCCCCTAGTCACCAAACTAGGGGCTTTTTTTATGCAACCTACAGCCGCCCAAAGCTAAAGCTTTGGACTCCAATAAGTCATAGAATCTTGACCGGGTACAAAGTTTTTCGATAAACGACTTGAGAGATTGGTTTTCAGTCCCTACATACACAACTATAGAGGTTGCTGAAAATAAAAACAACGAGTGACAATCATTCGATTTCTAAAGGATCAACAAGATGCAATATCCGTTAACTGAAAAAATAGGCCAGCCGG
>Ga0233403_10001439_pt1 | contig 11106 bp, 5 predicted proteins | sample Na_oxic_1_MG_FD_179866 | JGI IMG/M metagenome (GOLD analysis project Ga0233403, IMG submission 179866) | Seawater microbial communities from Saanich Inlet, British Columbia, Canada - Na_oxic_1_MG | ecosystem: Environmental > Aquatic > Marine > Inlet | place: Canada: British Columbia | collected...
TTTATCCTGGATTTTATAGGCCTTCTCAACATCAATTGGCATTTCCATTGGCGTTACGGCTGTCTTCGGATTACCCTTCGATTCCTTGGTATCAGTTATTGGGGCTGCCCTTTTTATCATGGGGGCCGGCTCTGGCTCTGGGCTCACTTTCTCGTTTATCAAATGCCTATCCGATATCCAAATGATTTCTACCAATTTTGCCTGATTAAGGGCTTCAATCGGAGAAATAACGCCTTGTTTACTTGGCTCAAAAACATATTGGATACTGGGCATATTTTCAAAAGAACACACGGTTTGCCCACTTCGTTTTTTGATGCCAGCTTGACAATCAACGATTTCTGCCTCATTTTTAAATACCTTGGCATAAATTGTCCCTAATTTCGCCCGAGCCGGCGCAATCGCTTTATCATCGAACACACGAATACGCGCAATTTTCATCAAAGCGTCGTCAGGATAAACTTTTAGAATGGATTGATTTTGTCGAAACAATTCAAAGTATTGCTTCACTTGTTCATCACCCGCTTGGGTTATTTGTGTAGTCGTTTTGAGTTCCACAGTACAACCAGGCAACGCCTCCAAAAGTGTCTTTTCATTAAAATCACTGTCTGAATTAAGCAAACCAACACTTTGTGGGGTTATCAAAAGTGTCTCTAGGCAGACTTGATTTATCAAATGGTTAGCACTAGAAGCTTGTTTAACAAAGAAAAATATCACACCATCCCAATAGCTCAGCAATTGTTCATCTGTTTGAATAACAAATTTCCAATGTTTGCCAAGCCAACTGTTGACTTGACAAGCCACACTCACCACTTTAATTTCCTCTTCCGTAATACCAAGACGGTGAGGATTGACTTGATAACCAATTAAAAAATAGCCTTCAGCATTTTCAATCGTCATTTGGAAATCAAATTGTGGACACACTTTTTGATTCAAACCATCATGCAGTATGGCTTTATTCTGTTCAGTAAACTGAACAACCGATCCCAGCCACTTCTTTATTTCTGTTTCTGACATAGTGGGATTATCCACAATTTGATAGCCGATGATTTGCCAAAAGCCTGTGATGGGTAAGGATTGATTGTCTTGTGCCAAAGCACTTTGCCAATAAAATAAGCCTATCAAAACAATAATGAGATTTTTCTTCATAACTCAATTCTCTTCATAGTTATATATAGTTTATTCAGCTATGATAACTGATATGGGCAGGAGAACAATTTATAGGCATATTATTATTACTGCATGAGAGTAATAAACCAAAGTATAATTATAAATGGGTAATTTGTAATGCCTATAAATTGATAGATCGAATAGTAGAGACGCATTGCTAGCGTCTCTTTAGTATGCGTCTCTTTAGTACAACCTAGATAAAACGATTTTGAGATTAGCACAGGGCCCATGCCCTAACGCTTGCCTTCAATTTGACAAGGTAAAAAACCGGTCAAAATTTCGCCTTGAAACCCAAAACAAAATATCGTTAATAATCAATAAGTTAATTAACTGGTCTCCGAGGCTGGATACCCCCCCTATTAATTTGCCCGGTGAGAGACGAGAATTATTAATAAATACCGTTTTGTTAAATTTGTTATCAAAAGGCCTCAAAACAATAAGATAAGTTTATCAAAATCTCCCATTTTGGACGAAGTTGAAACTATCAAAATGATAAAAAACAAAGACTTAGTCAACTTCTCTGGCCCGGGGGCGATCAAAACGATTTTGGCGGATTTCAGCAATTAGCCAAAATTAGCGATAAAGGCCTCAAAATACTAACTTTTCACTTAAGAAGTTTTGCGCGCAAAACTGTATTTCACGCTAATGTTTCGCGGAGCGAAACATTAGCGTGAAATGTGAAATAGAGTGTTCGATGTTAAAAATCATACTTATACTGGGCACAACTTTTCACATTTCACACGGAGAAGTTTCGCGTAGCTGTACTTTTGCAGATAAGTTTATTCCCGTGCCCAGTATAGCTTCGCTAAATGTGAAATTGAGTTATCAGTCACAATATTAAACCCTTGGTATACTTAGCATTGTCATAAAGTCGCTATTATAAAATTTGATAGCCAACAGCCAACAGCTTTTCACATTTCACGCGCTTTGTGTAGCGAAGCGAAACTTAAGCGTGAAATAAATATTTTGTTAAAAATCTGTTGCAGCCGTTGTCTAAAAGCTTAAGTCAGGTGGTGGTGACTAACCAAATACGAAAATTATAACGGTGGACAGTATATTTAAGCGAGAGCATAAAAGTTAAAATCTGTCAATGCGTAAGTCCTACTATACTGTCCACCATTTAGCGTAGTCGACCTTCGGTTCACGCTTTCACTTAACAAGTTTCGCTTCACTATGCGCGTGAAATACAATTTGCGCTTTTGGCTTAAAAATCTCGCTAGCAGCCTGTCGGAGAATATCACTTAAGTCATTGTTTTTTATAATAATTTTTTATAAAAGCTATAATAATCAACGACTTAGTTGATTAATCCGACAGGCTGCTAGAGATAGGTTTAGTCACCACCACCTGACTTGAGCTCTTAAAGTAATAGCAACCTTATGACGATGCTAAGTATAGATTCAAAAAAAAGCAGTAACGAAGCGATTGTTTTCATTTTTCAGATTCGCCTCATTTATCCCTTTCCCATTCAATATATAATTTATTAAATAAATCATTAACATGAATCTCATAGAATTAGAATACCTTGCCACTGAACTTGGCGCACATTTACAACAACAAGGTTGGTACTTAGTGACGGCAGAATCCTGTACTGGCGGTTTATTAGCCGAAGCCGTCACGGCCATTGCCGGCAGTTCTGTTTGGTTTGACAGAGGATTTGTCACCTATTCCAATGCCGCTAAACAAGAAATATTAGGTGTGCATCATGAAACGCTGACAAAATATGGCGCGGTAAGTGAACAAACCGCATTAGAAATGGTTAAGGGAGCCCTAGCACACAGTCAAGCTCAAGTCGGCGTATCCATTACAGGTATTGCCGGCCCCAGTGGCGCTACCCCTAACAAACCCGTTGGCACAGTTTGGATTGCCTACGCTTTTCCAAACAATACCTACGCACAACACAATTATTTTACTGGAGATCGTACTGCTATTCGTAAACAAGCAGTGATAACCGCCTTGCAACGCTTATTGCAGGGCTTATAGAAGTGATCGTTGATCGTGAATCGTTTTTAATAACCTATTTGCTCAGTCAAGGAACGGCAAATAGCGAAGAAATATCTTAATGACAATCAATCCTTAATTAATAATTAATATATAGACAATCCTTGTCGTTACTTATGTCAACACAAATCAGGGATGTTACCCAATCAAAAACACTTTACAATATCGAACACTGGAGTGAAGGTTATTTTGATATTAACCCACAAGGCGAAATCACGGTTTCTCCCATACCTAAACAACCAAACATCAATCTCTACAAATTAGCACAAAGCTTATGTTACAAAATGATTCATAAAACGTTCTTACAAAACAGCAAGACAAAGCACTATTGCAACTAACGGAAATGCAGTCTCAAATTGACTATGACCGTTTTTTATTTTCGATTAATTACATTGTCGAGCAGTTTCAAAAAAAACCGTTTTACATACCAAAATCTAAACGCTTTTTGGTGTGGAATCAGAGACAACAAATGAGATTGATTGAAATGGTGATATTGGGTTTACCCATCCCGTTTCTCTTTGTGAGAATGACTGGTGAAGAACCATAAGAAGTTATCGACGGTAGTCAAAGAATACAAACGCTTGAAGCTTTTGTGCATAATCATTTGAGACAGAAAAATCCTGAAATACTGCCCTCACTGAATGGATTTACCTTTTCGGATATACACTTTATACAACAAAACAAATTTTAAAGTCGTATACTTGAAACTTATGTCGAAAAACGTGCCACGATACTTAATACAAGAAATGGCAAAACGACTTGATAGCGGTGGAACCCCCAATATCCGTGAACTATAATCTGTGATCATCACCTGTTCACATTCAAAATACTGACGGGGTGGCGCGTATGTATCCGACACCTTTTCCACAGGTTGATCTCGCACAGCGAATTACTGCGTATCACCTTTTCATGCCAAAATTTCAGGGCAACGCCCTTTTTAGGGCAGCCCCTACATTGCCCTCGTAGGGGCGAACCTTTGTTATCGCCCTTTTGAAAATCATTATCTGACAATCTATACAATGGCTCGGTGGGCAACCAAAAGCCCACCCTACAAATAACAACTTAAAAGGACAACTATGTCATCAAAACAGGGCAAAATAATTGAAGAAGTAGAATATCATCAAAAAACCGGCGTAGAACTTGAAATACTTGAAGAAGAAGAGGAAATCATTTCAATTCCTTGGAATCCCAAGCTCATTCGAGTTGATGTTAAAACGTATTCATTACGAAATATTCTTGACATGATTGATGAAGGCGAGTTAGAACTGGCCCCAGATTTCCAGCGGCGCAATGTTTGGAATCAGAAGCAACGTTCAAGACTGATTGAATCACTACTACTGCGTATTCCCATACCCGGATTTTACTTTTCCGCCGATGAAGAGGGAAAAATGCAGGTTGTAGATGGATTACAAAGGCTATCGGCTATTTACGACTTTGTAAAACGTCCCAAAAATCACAAATGTTTTTATAAACTTGATAAACTCGAATATCTTCAGGAACAACTGGGTGGGAAATCATTTCAAGATATTGAAGGCACTCAATGGGCTAGGTGTATTTACAGCATACAAATTATGGCCAATGTCGTTGATCCACAAACACCTGACAAAGTGAAATTTGATATTTTCAAACGAATCAATACCGGTGGTAGCCCACTGAATGCCCAAGAAATTCGTCATTGTATGAGCAAAGAACGCTCACGATCCTTTTTAAAACGACTGGCGAAAACTGAGGTATTCAACAAAGTCACAAACTTAACAGAACATGTCAGAATGGTTGATCGAGAAGTCATTTTACGCTTCTGTGCATTTCGCATCATCAACAGCATAGAAAAAGACTACGCACCCATGGAAACAATGGATGCCTTTCTAACTGAAATTAGCCGGAAAATAGACCTCGAACTGACAGACGAACAATTAGAGCAACTCGCCAAAGATTTCGAGAAAGCGATGTCCAATGCATACCAACTCTTTGGTGAGCATGCATTCAGAAAATGGCCTGAGGGCAACAACAAAGTCTGCCCCATCAACCGTGCCCTTTTTGAAACTTGGGGAAACGCACTAGCGGATTATGACTGGGAAACCCTTCAACCGCATACAACCGCTATCGTCAAAATGGCGAGAGAAATGATGCTCAATGACAACGACTTTCTATCCGCCATCAGTGTCTCAACCAGTAGCCCTCGTAAAGTCAACCTACGCTTTGAAAAAGTTAAACAAATTCTCACGGATGTTGGTTTGTAAAATGACAAGTAGTACCACCTATCAGTTTTCTATAATGCCTGTAGAGACGCTTTCTCGAAGCGTCTCTCTCCGATGTGTAGCCAATCCGAGGCGTCGCCAATCCGATACTTCGCGTTTCTGAGACGCGTAATTAGTAGCAAGTATGCAATCAATCAGATGCCTCGCGTTTTATCTATCAAATATGACTTCCTCGCATCCATAATGTGTAGCAAATCTGATGCCTCGCGTTTCATCTTCGATGCATAGAAACGAAGTCGGAGACGCTTCGCGAAAGCGTCTCTACATACAATAAGTTATAGATAAAACGGATAGGTGGATCGTAGGGGCAATTTCTTGTGGTTGCCCCTGTGGTTGCCCCTGTTACTACTTAATTCTTTTTGTGCTGATATATTGATTCAGCGTAAAGTAAAACACACTACCCACACCCACTTCACTTTCAACCCCCACCTTTCCGCCAAGCTTTTCAACAATGCGCTCAACAATGGATAAGCCCAGCCCATGTCCTTCTGACGTTTTATGAAGCCGTGTAAACGGCGTAAACAATTTATTCATCGCCTCTTGAGTTAAACCCTGCCCATTATCACGCACCCAAAAACGAATAACCTCACCCTCTAGCCTTGCACCCAGTTCTAAACGCGGCGACTCTCCACCGTATTTTAAGCCATTGCTTAAATAGTTTACCCAAACCTCTTCCAACCACGCTGCATAACCCAACGCAACAGGCCATTCTTTAGGCATAATAATCTCGCCTTCATATTGTTGTAACATAGAGCTTAACCGTTGTTGTACTCGATAAATAATCTCGCCCATATCTAAAGGTACTAATTTGACAGCTTGTTTTGAGACACTTGCTAACAGCAACAACGCATTAATAATCTCTATCATTTTCTGGCTTGATTTAAAAATGTGTTGCAAACAGAGACATCCTTGCTTACTCAAACTCTCAGAAAATTCGTTTTGCAATAAATCTGACATGCCAATCAAGTGACTGAGTGGATTTTTTAAATCGTGGGCGACAGTATAAGAAAAGGCATCAAGTTCCGCATTTTTAGCTTCCAATTCCGCATTTTTCGTTTCAAATTCCACATTTTTGCTTTCCAATTCCGCATTTTTAACTTCAAGTTGTTGTTGTAAATGGCGAAGGGTAATATGGGTATTAATGCGTGCCAACACTTCTTCTTGATGAATAGGCTTAGTAATGTAATCCACTGCACCTAATTCAAATCCTTTCACTTTATCTACCGTATCAGACAATGCCGTCATAAAAATAATAGGAATCTCTTGGGTTTTGACATCCGCCTTCAATCGCCGACACGTTTCAAAACCATCTATCCCTGGCATCATCACATCTAACAAAATTAAATCAGGGCGCTCATATTCAATCAGCTCAAGGGCTGCTTCTCCATCTCGTGCCACTAACACTTCAAAATCGTTAGTATCTAAAAAATGGAACAATGTACTCACGTTATCAGGAATATCATCTACAATCAGGATAGTAGGAAAGTCTTGCATAATAAAATCCTCAGTGAGGGCGAACACGCAAGGGCTTGCCCCTACATTGCGATGGGCAAACACGTCGGTTCGCCCTCCTTTAGCGTCTGTAGGGGCGAACATAAGTGTTCGCCCTTTTGATAAATATTTGTACTGAAAACTCACAAAGTTTGTACTGAAAACTCAAGTTTTTTGATGTCATCTGTCATAACTGTTCACTGTTCACTCATATACGATTTGACCAGTTTTTTCAGTTTAGACATTTCAAACTGTTTTGCCAATGCTCTAACCCTATCTGCAAACGGTGATAATTTTTCATCTTTTTGTTCTATCTCAGTAACATTTGCGATAATTTTCTTAATGTTACCACTCATAACCCATTTAAATAAGGCCGAGGCTTGTTCAGATGAGGGCCCAATAAGGGGAAAATTTTGCGCCTTCTCTTCTTGAGAGGGCCCAGTTGACAACGTCTCGCTGCTTTCATACAACCATTCTAGTGGCAAATACTTTTGCAACAGCATCAATAAACGATCAGTGCGAATCGGTTTAGGCAAAAAATCATTACATCCCATCTCCAAACTCTTTCGTTGCTGATGTTCAAAAACATTGGCCGAGGCTGCAATAATGAAAACGTTTTTTAAACGGGTTGATTTACGAATTTCGCGTGTTAATTCAAAACCATCTTTTAGCGGCATCACCAAATCCGTGATAATCACATCAGGCACATTTTCCAAAGTTAAGGCCAAAGCTTGCGCCCCATTTGCCGCTTCTAAAATCTTAAAATTCAAATCTGTCAGAAATTTAACTAAAAAAGTGCGACTTTGCCATTCATCATCCACAACTAAAATTGTGAATCGCGCATCAGGCCTTTTCAATTTATCAAAGGTATTCAAAATGGGCAATCGGCCCTTCACCTCTTCACCCGCAGCCTTGACTTCATAACCAACAATAATCGCTTTTGGAGTAGAATGACTTTCCACAAACCCTTGAACCTCTGGCAATGGTATCTCAAACCAAAAAATGCTACCGATGCCCACTAAAGTTTCAACTTGTAACTGTCCCCCCATCATTTCCACCAACTGCTTGCTAATCGCTAACCCCAACCCCGTGCCTTCCTGCTGCTGACTTTGATCACCAATTTGTTGAAAAGGTAAGAAAACCATCTCTAAATTATCGGTGGGAATACCAATACCCGTGTCTTCCACTTCAAAGCGAATCCTGCCATTGTAGTAAATCGCTTTAAAAGTCACACTGCCTTTCTCAGTAAATTTGATTGCATTGCTCAACAAATTGAGCAAAACTTGCCGTAATCTTTTTTCATCTGTTCGCACTGCGGTTGGCAATTGATAGAGTATTTCATATAAAAAGACAATACCTTTTTGTTCAGCCCGCATTTTCATTAAATCAGCAATGCTCTGCAAAAATTCAGGAAAATGAAAATCAACCGGCATCATTTCTAATTTACCCGCTTCAATTTTCGATAAATCCAAAATATCGTTAATCAGTGTCAATAAATGTTCACCACTACGATGGATGATGTGTACACCTTCTTTTTGCGAGTTTGTTAAGGTTTTATCACGATTTAAAATTTGCGTATAGCCCAAAATACCATTCAGCGGAGTGCGTAACTCGTGGCTCATATTAGCGAGAAAAGCACTTTTCGCATGGTTAGCAATTTCTGCCGCTCTTTTCGCCTCCTCAGCCGCTTTCTTAGCCTGCTGTAATTTCGCTTCAGCGCGTTTTCGTTCAGTGATATCACGCACAATAGCAACAAAAAAGGATTCACCCCCTTTTAAAGTAGGCATCACCTCCTTTTTCCCTTTCAAAAGCGTATTGATTCCCCATGAAAAAGCCGTTTCCTCTTTTGAAAAAGGCACATTAACCGGAATTTGAATATACTGAAAAAAAGCCTCAACTTGAAGCAAAGTCGTATTTTTATGCTGATGTATCGTTTCAAGCATCAATGACGGCCGCAAACCTTTCAATAAAGGCGCTAAAAATTGACGGGCATGCTCTTCAGTCAAATAAGGGTTAATATCTAATACCGTCATTTGCAACAGTTCTTCTTGGGTATACCCAACTTGATTGATAGCCCCTTGATTCACATAAAAAAATTTGAAACTGTGTGCCTTAAACATAAACACACAATCGAGCGTCATATCCAATGTTTTTTTGAATTTTTTAAGTTCAAAATTAGCCGCTTCTAATTGCGCTTCCGTTTTTTTACGCTCTGTGATGTCGCGTGAAATAGCCACAATTTCTTGCACTTCTTGATTGGATAAGTCATACACAATTTGACTCGTTGTTTCAAACCATAAATACTCGCCACTTTTTTTGCGAATTCTGTAACTCACCGGATAGCCTATCTGTGAAGCGAGAAAAGTCGAACGCGCTTTCAGTTTAAATTCTGTCAAATCATATGGATGGAAAAATTCATAAGCAGAATGTCCAATCAATTCATCCGGCTCATAACCAAGCAACACACGACAAGCAGGTGACGCATAGAGAAAAATGCCCGCTTTATTATGCCTCGAAATCATATCTGTAGCATGTTCAGCAATGAGTCTATAACGTTCTTCGCTATCGCGCAGTGCTTTTTCAGCTAATTTGCGTTCTGTAATGTCCATAACGATACCTTGATAATGTGTAATCGTGCCATCAGTCGCCTCTCTAATCCAAGTCTGAACATCAAGCCAACGCACATCCCCAGTTTTGGTGATAATTCGATAAACCTGAGTAAAATCCCTCACACCCGTTTGACTATATTGAGTCACCTCAAAAGCGACACGATTTAAATCATCGGGATGAACAATCGTAGTAAACGGCACATGTCCACTGTGAAAATCATCAACACTATATCCAAATTGTTGAACATTATCGGAAACAAATTCCACTGACCACTGTTCATCCGCTTTCCACAGAAAAATCACAACAGGACTTTTATTAACAATCTCTTCCAATTCTTTTAAAGCCGCAAAAGACTCGCGCAATTGGCTTGCCATCGTATTAAAAGACTGAGCGAGGTGGCCTAATTCATCAGCACGTTCTACCGGTAAACGCTGCGTACAGAAGCCATTAGAAAGTTGTTGAGCGGCCTGATTCAAAACCTCAATCGGGCGAACAATCCATTTCGCCGTACTTGAGCCAACCCAAACCGCTATAAAAACCGCCAAGATAGATAACCAGATAATGATTGTCGTATTAGCATTAATATCTGCCATGAAATCCTTTTCTGACACGATAACAACAATCAGCCAATCACGATCCGCTGAAAGCGGTGTGACTCGTATAAATTGCCGCTGTTGATTAAAATAAAAAGTCAATTGCTTGGGATCATCAATTTGAGAAAGATTGCCAAAACGTTCAATCAAATATTGTACACTAGCCTGAATCAATGAAATCTGATTGTTTTGGCTGGAATACAAGGCAACAGGGTTATCGGCCTGATCAAACAAACTGTCGGCCGAAACAAGTTCAGAGCGTTTTATGATAATCTGTTGTCCAGAGAGATATTGGGTTAAATTATTCAAAAAATGCGTAAACTGTTTTTGAGTCAAAACCTGCTCAATCTTGAACTGATCTAAACGGCCGTTTTGATTAACTAAATCAGGCATTTCTAACACATATTGAGAAACATGAATTTGGATATGCTCAATGGCTTCACTTTGTAACTGGATGACCAGTTTTTCAACAGCCAGTTGCCCGTTACGAAATGAAAAATAGCCTATCAATCCCACTATTATAATAAGTTGAACAATAAAAGGCACAATCAAAACGGTTCGTAGAGAAAATTTCCCCGATAATTTAGAAGCAAAAAGGTTGATATATTTTAGTAACATAAAAAGTGTGTTGTTTTAACTTTTATAATTATAGCGTTCCATAAAACTTATTTTTTAATAGCCAATAGCTGTCAAATTTTATAATAGCTACCTTATGACAATGCTAAGTATATATTAACAACGCCTAATAGTTCACAATCAGCTAAAAATTGTGAATCATTGGCAGCTACTTGTTGTGAGTCATAAAGTATGACATGTTACTTCCTATTTTTGGTGCATCACCTTTATTTGATGTATGTCAATTTCTAAACCCCATCGAAAAAAAAACACCACCAACAGAAAATAAGATACCCCGTTTTTCCATTACACAACAGGATGACTCATTTTCGATGTCACTCCAGACAAAAAAATAATAGTTTAACACGAAAAA
>Ga0233403_10001440_pt1 | contig 11105 bp, 8 predicted proteins | sample Na_oxic_1_MG_FD_179866 | JGI IMG/M metagenome (GOLD analysis project Ga0233403, IMG submission 179866) | Seawater microbial communities from Saanich Inlet, British Columbia, Canada - Na_oxic_1_MG | ecosystem: Environmental > Aquatic > Marine > Inlet | place: Canada: British Columbia | collected...
GTATTTTTCATGCTGTTTTAGGGAACCCCAGGTGGAACCTGGGGCTATTCACATTCAACCCCTTGGGGGTTGTTAAATAACCTTTTTTAAGGGGTATTTTATAGGCCTTTAACAAACACGAAATCAGCATGAAAAAAATAGGCCAAAAAAAGCTCTCAGTCAACACCCTAGCCGTAGCCGCAATAAATATATCCCTATAATCAATTATTTGATTTCGTTCTTTGAGATTTCTCAGCATTAAAGCCGCCACTGTCGCTATTTCATCATCAAACTCAATGGATTCTATCCACTTGGTTATTTTGTCTATATCTTCAAGATGCCGATCCGTTTTTGCACCTGATAACAACTCAAATAACGTAATTGAAGACATAAAACAAGTAAAACTTTCCTGAATTTCCCACAATTTTTCCTTTTTATTCTTGCGAAGAAAATCAATAATAACAGAAGTATCTGCTAAAATTCTTATATTTTCCATGAGGGTATTTTAATCTCCTTTTCTGTTATATCCCATTGAGAAATAGACAAAAAATCACTTTTCCAGTGGTTTTTATCATCAACTCGCGAGATTCCTTTATAAGGGATGACAAGAATTTCAACTTCTACTGCATAAAAACTCTCTGGCAAGTTAATAATAATTTGTTTATCAGAGACTTTTCTTAATTCTCTTACTATTTGCATAATTAGAACCCTCACTGCCACAGACTCATTAAAAGATGGATATATGTCAGTGCTATGTACAGGACAAAAAATATAATGCTTTGATCTTTAGATTAAAGATTAACTGTAGTCAGGTTTTTTTTATCGCCCGTCTTTCTGACACTCAATCACGACCCAATATTTTCTAAACGAGATAGCCATTGATCAAAATGCGGACATTCTTGTCTTAATTTAGATGAAATTGTTGAAATAGCGATTGTTGATTGGGCTCGTAATGCGTTGCTTAATACACTTGTTAAGCCAAAAAGGCGATGGATTCCAAAAGAGGCTCAAGCGATTCATGGCATTACTAACGCGATGGTGGCTGAGGCACCAAAATGGCAGGACGTGCATGAACAGGTTATCAAAATACTTGATCAGTGCGATGGCAGATTTTGATTTTAAAAGGAATTATATCTAAACTCAAATTTGAGAGATTAAATATGACACTCACACAAAAAAAGTGGACATGGGATGATGTAAGAGCCTGTTTTAAAAGTTTGTAGTAGGCGATAAATCGCCTACTACTAACGGTGATAGCTGCTTTTAAAGCACGCTCTCAGTCCCATTCGCCCTTGATGTCCATGCTCCACTCCCACTGCAAATGAACGTTCTTATCGTCGTCGATAAATTTGCTTTTGACCTTGTAACAGCCTCTAGCCATCATCCCTTTTGGAGCGTCATCTACCGGGCAAAGATAGGATTGAGACTCTGATTTCGGCCCATAGCTGCCAACCATGTATGACTGTTTATCGACCTTTATCCCTTTTCTTGATATAGTGTGATGGTAGCGCAGCCCAGAGACGATCTCACGTTGAACTCGAAAGGTCACTCGGATCCGGTATTCAACGCTTTCCTTGACCACGATCGGGTGATTCTTCAAGGCACTGAGGTCGCCTGTCAAATCAAGTACGATGTCATCGCGGCCATCGACGACCAATGCCATCTGTTGAACAATCACATTGCGAGAAGCATCCTCATCAAGGATCGCTGGTTCGATCCCGTCCAGCAGCGTCTTTTTGTACTTGACAAGTGCTTCGTCATCCGGGTCCATAGCGGCGATCTCGTCCAGTGACTTTTGTGCAGGTGGCTTGTAGCCGTTGTCGGCAGCCGTGAGCGCCATAGAACCTGCGGTGATCAGTTGTTTGAGCACTGGCTTCATAATATGTTCTCCGTTCGATAGGAATTTTTTAAAATAAATGATTAAAATCAGCGTAAATCATCAGCGTTCTATCAAGATTTTAGATTTGAGACTAATTAGGGCAACCACAAGGGATTGCCCCTACTTTTCAATCAACTCCCCCTTTTCCAACCACAATCGCCGCCAAGCTGCGCTCGCCCAAAATCCCTTTGTCACTTAAAAAATTTTTTATTATAACATACAAAATTATCAAAAGTACCTTTTCATCTGCGAACATCTATAGTAGATAATAAATCAAGGGCTAGACATGAACACCTTGGTTCGGAAAGAGATAGATGTACAAAGTCAAGCCGGTAATTGGTATTCCATGCGAATTATGCCGTATCGAACCGCGGATAACATTATTGATGGTGTTGTGATGACTTTCGTTGATGTCACTGAAGTCAAGACAGCTGAAAAATTAATCAGGCAGTTAGCGACCATTGTGAGTAACTCGAATGATGCCATCATGATTCAAGATTTAACGGGTATAATTACCTCTTGGAATAAGGGTGCTGAACATATGTATGGCTACTCTGAGGAAGAGGCACTAAAGATGAATATTGCCCAGTTCGTGAGCGATGACAAGAGATCAGAAACCCTCAGATTGATTGAACAGATCAAAGCCGGTAAAATCATCGAAACGACAAAGAGCCAAAAGATGAATATTGCCCAGTTCGTGACCAATGACAAAAAACAGGAAACAATCGAACTGATTGAACAGATGAAAGCGGGTAAAGTCATCGAAGCTATAGAGACAAAGCGAATATCCAAAAATGGAGAGATTCTGGATGTGTGCTTGACGCTCACCAAACTGTTGGACGATAGCGGTAATCTCATCGCCATTGCAACCATGGAGCGCAACATCACCAAATACAAACACGCCGAACTGAAGTATGAAAAAACCATTGCCGATTTAAAGAAAGAATTGGCAGAAATGAAGGCAAAATCATAAACCGGTGTAGGGTGCGTGGAACAGGACGCACATTATAATTATTACAAGGAGATTAAAAATGACGATACTTCGTCAACGAGCAGAAGAAATCGTGCGAAATCAATCGGAAGATTCAAGCAATCTTTCATTGCCGGATGCTCAACATCTGCTCCATGAACTACAGGTTCATCAAATAGAGCTGGAAATGCAGAACGATGAGCTTCGCAAAGCCAATGAACAATGTTCCATACTCCAAAATAAGTATGCTGATCTTTATAACTTTGCACCAACAGGTTACTGCACGCTGGATCTAAATGGACACCTCTTAGAAGCAAACTTTACCCTTGCTGAACAGTTAGATGTGGCAAAAGATCATTTAATCAACACCCCGTTTTATCATTATATTGTTAAGGAAGATCGGGATTTACTTTATTTACATCTCAAAAAACTTTATCAAACAGAAGTTCAGACAAACTGTGAAGTCAAATTAGTTAAACAGAATGGTTGTCAATTCCATGCACAATTGGAAAGCCGATTCGTGCGAAACAGTGTGGATAATAGCAGCGTCATCCATACCTCAATAATGGACATCACCGAGCAGAAAAAAACAGAACAAGCATTACAAGCCAGCGAGGAAAAATACCGCAGTTTAGTAGATAACATTAATGTCGGTATTTTCAGGTTTTCTGTTGATGGCAAAATTTTGAATGTTAATCGTGCGCTGGTTAGAATGTTGGGATTTGATTCTGCTGAAGAATTGATGCTACTTCCAGCAATAGTAAACTACGTTGATATAAAACGAAGAGAAGAATTACTTGCCAAACTTCGTGAACAAGGAAAAGTCAAAAATTTTGAGGTAGAAGGACTGCGTAAAGAAGGAACTACTTTTTATGCTTCTGTTTCAAGTATCTTGAAATACGATGATAAAGGCAATCCTTTGTTTATGGATGGTGTGATTGAAGAGATTACAGAACGCAAGCAAGCTGAAGAATTATTACGCCAAGAAAGAGATAAGGCACAAACTTATTTGGATATTGCAGGCGTTATGTTTGTGGCGCTTGACAGCGAGTCAAAGGTTACGCTCATCAACCTAAAAGGTTATGATATTTTGGGATATTCAGAGGCGGAGATTATCGGGCAAAATTGGTTCGACAATTTTATTCCAGCGCGGCACAAAACAGAAGTCCAAGAAGTGTTCGCAAAATTGATGCGTGGCGATATGACATCGATTGAATACTATGAAAATTCCATTTTAACTCAATCTGGTGAAGAGAGAATAATTGCTTGGCATAATGCAATTGTGAGGGATAAAAACGGAAATATTACCGGTATCCTTGCTTCAGGAGAAGACATTACCGAACGCCGGCAAATAGAAATGGAGCTTGCCGAAGAACGTGCTTCACTCGCCCAAAAAGTCGAAGAACGCACCACCGAATTAAGCCTAGCCAATGCCGAACTGGCCCGTGGTGCTCGCCTTAAAGACGAATTTCTTGCCAATATGAGCCACGAACTCCGCACCCCACTTAATGCCATATTAATGATCTCAGAATTATTGACCAATGCTATTTACGGAGAAATTAACGCAGAACAATTGAAAGCCATAGGACAGATCGAAACTGGGGGCCGCCATCTGCTCTCTCTGATTACTGATATTCTCGACCTCTCTACGATTGAAGCCGGTAAAATGAAGTTAGAACCAGAGAACATCATTGTTGAGGGCGTTTGCCGTGCTGGTCTCCAGATAGTCAAACAAATTGCCCTGAAAAAGCAAGTATCTGTGCTATTCACTTTTGATGAGAACGTGATAACCCTCTTCGCCGATGAACGGGCGTTAAAACAAATTTTGGTTAATTTACTTAACAACGCCATTAAATTTACCGCTCGCAAGGGCAAAGTCATCCTAGAATTGCAGGGCGATAAGGTAAACGGGGTAGCCAACATTAATGTGATAGACACGGGTATCGGCATTCCAGAGCATGAATTGGACAACTTATTTAAGCCTTTTGTGCAAATAGACAGTGGTCTTAACCGTCAACATGAAGGCAGTGGACTTGGACTGGCCTTAGTTTATAAACTCACAAAATTACAGGGTGGTAGTGTCCATGTCAAAAGCGAAATTGGAAAAGGCAGTATATTTACAGTCTCACTCCCTTGGCAAGAAAGTGACAAAGTCCCATCCCTCCAAGACGATGACGATATAACAACAGTCAAGCAGGACTTCAAGGTTCGCCACACTGGGGCCGTTGTTTTAGTGGCTGAAGACAACGAAGCCAATATCGTGACTATCGAAACTGCCTTAACGCTTTATGGTTATAAAGTTATCGTTACCCGCGATGGTCTCGAAACCATTGAACGCACTAGAGAAATCAAACCGGCCATTATTTTAATGGATATTCAAATGCCGGGCATGGACGGCTTAGAAGCCACCACGCAAATTCGTGCTGATGCTGATGAACAATTAGCCAAAACCCCCATTATCGCCCTAACCGCCCTTGCCATGTCCGGCGATAAAAAACGCTGTCTTGACGCTGGTGCGAATGTTTATTTAAGTAAGCCAGTGAATATTAAGCGATTGGTGAAGGAAATAGAGACGTTGTTGTCGTGAGCAATTTTATTTAATGCTGGAGAGTTTTTCACTCTATTTTTATTCCAAATAGTGCCTTCGTGCCCTTGTGCCCTAAAAAAAATAAAAAAATAATTTTGTTTTGAATTCAACTTTGTCACATTTGAACATTTGAATTTTTAAGAATAGAACGCTGATTTGACTGATGATCATGATTAACACTGATTAAAATATTTAAATAAATGATTAAAATCAGCGTTAATCATGACAATCAGTCAAATCAGCGTTCTATCATTGAGTTTTTTCAATCAACTCTCCCTTTTCCAACCACAATCGCCGCCAAGCTGCGCTCGCCCAAAATCCCTTTGTCACCACTTCCTCAGCTTTCAACAACGCATGATAACGTGAATCGGGCCGCGCCAACAACGTACTAGGAGTATCATCTTCAATCAATTGCCCATTTTCTATCACTAACACCCGTTCAAATGTCTGCGTTTCACCGACATCGTGAGAAATAAAAATCAGCGTTGCTTCATGCCAATATTCACGCGCCTGTGTCAGCAAAGTACGCCGTTTTTCTCGATCCAAGCCCCGAAAGGGCTCATCCAAAATCACTAAACGTGCCCCAGCATGTAACATCGCTCGCCCTAAACGCACTCGTTGCCCTTCCCCCCCTGAGACTAAACCACCGCCTTCGCCCAGTGGCGTTTGTAAACCTTTAGGCAGTTTTTCTAACACACCGAATAAATCTGATTTTTCAATCGCCAAACTCATCGGTAAAGCATCGCTTGTTTGTGAACCATAATGTATATTATCTAACAAGGAACGATTCCAAATTTGAATTTGCGGATCAACCCAAGCCGTATCACGGCGTAAATCCAATAATTGCTTACCTTTCAATGGCATACCGTCAATCAACACCTCACCACTGGACGGCCGATGCCATCCCAACAATACGCCCACTAAACTGGATTTACCGGCCCCAGAAGAACCCACAATGGCGATATGCTCTCCCCCCTTGATCGAAAGCGTGATATCATTCAAAATGCTATGCCCACCGGCTTGAACCGTTAAATGATCTAAAGTAATCCCAACATGCTTAGCCTGTTTAGGCTTTTCTGCCTCCGCTTGCTTTGATCGATGTTCGTCTTCTTCATCTAAAACCTCAGTCTCCTCTGGCGCACTTAACGGTTCCAACAATCTCAACACACGATTACGGTGCATAGGATATTGTTGTATCACATTCGCCATCCCCTCTCCCAAACTCGGCAACTTCAGCGTCCAAAAAAACAATAACAACACACCACTGGCTTCACCGCCTCCTCCAATGTAATCAAATAAAATCCACACCGCAAATCCGGCACCGCCTAAGGCAGAAATGGCATCAATCAGCACATGAACCCGATAAAACTTCATATTAGCCTGTACCCATTTCACCAATAAACTTTCATGTTCACGCCGCACGGCGCGTTCGGCACCATGTGTCCGAATCGGTGTCAGGCCCAATAGCGCATCCAAATAAAAACGACTCAGTGCCGCACTATGCGTTCGCAGAAGCAAATCGTGTTCTATTAACAAAGGTTGGCTGATAATTGACATGCCAATCGCAAAAATCGTCGCCAAAACCGCAATCAGCGTACTGCCCGGATTCAATAAAATAACCCCGGCCGCTGTCAGGAAAATCTGAAACAATAAGCGAATAAAGCTGATTCCAATAGAGGGTAAGGCCCGAAGTTGACGCAATTCATGAGCGCGTTGCGTCATATCGGAGGTTAAACGACTGTGAAAATACCGATCACCGAGACGGGGGATTTTTTCCAAAAAGGCCACTCGTAAACGACTTTCAAGTCGTCGCGACACACGCATCATAATAGAACTGATGGGAAATTCCAGTAATAAAGCCCCAGTCAGAAAAATCAATAAGGCCACAGCCGCGCCAATGCGCTGGCCTACCAATTCCAAACTTTGCCCAATTTCCAAAAGTCCCCGAAATAAAAGGGCCTCAATACTCACACTCAATGTCGCCACAAACAAAGCAATCACCACAACGCTGGGAATCAACAAACCATCTTCTTTTAAAAGGCGTAAGATTTCCAACCCCGGATGCGTCGGTTTTTCTTCAAGCGCAGCCATCAATTCAGGAGAAAGCGGCGCTTTTTCATCGGCTTCTTCCTCAGTTTCTTCAGTAGACGGTACCGTTTCATCTAGCTGGCCAAACACCTGCATCAGCACCGCGCCCCTTAATAACAGATACAATTCATCTGGATTATTCGGATCTTGCGGTTGCGGTTGCACTGACCAATAAGGCAACGGAATCTGACTTTCTTGATTAGGACTCAACGCTTGTTTAAAAAAACGCTCAAGCACTTGCTCAGCCTCTAAACCCTGTTTCAGCCCATCAGCACGCACAATCGCATCCACCATCCGCGTTGTCGCATCAAGCGCAGCTAAAGGATACCAACTGGGCTCGGCCAATACCGCATTGATAAGCCCTTGTATCTTAGATTCTTCAACCCCCAATTGTTTAATGCGCTGAGAAAGCGGATCAATAAAGCCTTCAGAACCGGCCCAATCGCGCCACGCCTCGGCCGGCACAGCCTGCTCATGAATATAAAGATCACTCAAGAAACGTTGATGAAGCATCCAACGTCGACCCGTACCCGGATCCATGACTTGCACAAAATGTTGATGTCGCCGCCAAGCAACGACAAAATGCGTCATACCGTCAGGTAAACGCACCACCACAATAGCGGGCAAACTTTGGCTTTCAGGCAACAACACATGATCGGCCGGCACCATCACCTGTGCAGCATCCAAGCCTAATTGCACCGCCACCTCTTCCATCGTATCAATTGAAGTGCCATCCACATCAGTTTGACAAGCCTCGCGAAGACGGCCATAACTCACTTGAATACCAAAACCATCTAAGAGACATTTCAAGGCCGCCGGCCCACAATCCATCGCCGAAGTCTGAACCACTTCTGGTACTAAAAAACGGCGTTCATCTTTTGAAAAAACATTAAAAAACATATAATTTTAAATATAGTTTGTTCAATAACCTTTTATTTATTGTTGTGCTATAATCAAAAAAAGAATTTCAACATTCGAGCTTCAAGTTTTTGCGCGCAAAAACTTGAACCTCGAATAGAGGTAACGAAGTTTTCAGAGTTTCACAGAGTTTGACAGAGTTACCAAGTCAAACCTCTGTGGTACTCTGTGTACCTCTGTGCCTCTGTGTTGAAAAAAAGGATTGCCCGATATATCTACATATCAATGAAGCGATAATAATAATTCTGCTTGCCGATAGCAGCCTTTTTCAGCCATCCAGACAGCCTTATATGTATTGGATGGCAATGTGTTTTCGTCTGGCATGGCGTGCAAGGTGATGACTAATAGATCATCCATACCCGTAGCCGATTTGGTACTAGCTTGTTCATCAGCAGGCCCGGTTAATAAGATTAATTGCCCAGTGAACAATTCAGGCCGCCAGATTGTCAATGGTTTGTCAGGCCGATAGCAAAAATCTTGATCGGATGGCGCGACGAGTAACCAAGGATCGTTTGGCACCACAATCTTGTTCGTCTTACTCGGTTTTTCTGAACCGGGCGGCAGTATCTCATTGAAAAGACGTGGCTTGATAATGTTCCACAACTCTGTCATGAAGCTGTCTAGGGAAGGCTCACTCTCCTCATGAGGGATGAAGCGGTTACATATTACAATACACTGAATATCATTTGGATCACAATTGCCGCACTTATCAGGTGAAATCATAAGACAAATCAAAACACCGATTAAACTATCCTTTTTACATTTTTTGCCCCCTTCGGATGTCACCGCATAAGGGCCGTCAACATAAGGGCCATTAATACGGAATTTTTTAGCCCGATTCTGCGCTTTCAGGACAAAATGTTCGCCAGCACCCAGTCTCACTTTGTGCTTTTGAGTCAGCATAAAGCCAGGCGGGTACTTTAAGGTGTTACTCGATAACACCTCAAATCTTTGTGCCATAGCCGCTTGAGAAAAGAATGCGGCTAAGACTACGATGATGATGAATTTCAAAAAGGAATACATAATTCTCCTAATAGTGTGTAATTAAAACTTAATCCTCAATCAATGTAACTCATTAATCTCAATTTCTTATTAACAATTTTCAATGAGTGTACTCTCTCAATTTCTTATTAACAATTCTCAATGAGTTCACATCTTCAAGGATAAGTCTATTAAAAATGACTCAAATCAAATAACGAGCGAAACATTATAGTTTAAATTTTGTCAAATGACACCATTGATTAACTTAAGGGCATGGTTCAAATAATAGCCCACTGGTAACACATTAAAGGAGGGCGATAACAAAGGTTCGCCCCGACATCGCATCCGTAGGGGCGAACCTACGTGTTCGCCCTTGTTAGCTTTTCAAATTAGGATTTGGTAATGGATACACAAAAGCCTCTTTTTTCAGAATTGTTTGATATGTACATGACAGAAAACGGCCTGAGCGATAGTTGGATGGCTTGGAAAATTGGCGTAGTCAGACAGACGATTTCCCGCTGGCGACATAAGAATAAAAACGAACCTGAAATTAAACATCCGAACTGTGAGAAATTACAAGAGGCCGCTTTACTACTCAAATTAACGCCACAACAGATAAGGGAATTACTCACAGCGGCCCATTGTCTGCCTGATAACCCTTCTATTCCTGCCATTTTTAAGCCTATTAAGTTGCCCAGTCAATTTTTTGGCCGACAAGAAGTGTTAGAAAGGATTAAAGGGGCATGGAGTAAAATGGGTGGTTTAGAAAACGTTGCTGTGATTGGCCCAAGGGCTAGTGGTAAAACATCACTTCTGCATTATTTAGAGAATATGATGAAAACTAAACCGTTACTACGCTTTAATCAAACAACCGTTTGGTCAAATAGGCGGCCTAAACCCTTTCAATTTGCGATTATCAACTTTCATGATCCAGGTATGTGTGAACCCAATATCTTGGTGCGTGAGGTTTTGCAACAACTTAAATTAACGGCCCCTGATTCTTGTGACTTAATCTGCTTTTCCAATCTCCTCAAAACGCAATTAAAAATACCCACTGTTATTATGATGGATGAAATCGGAACAGGCTTAAAATCCCCTAAACTTGATAAGGCATTTTGGCATAGTATGCGCTATTTCACCGGACATATTCCTAACTTAGCTTTTTTAGTCACTGCGACGGAACCGATTGAAAAGTTAGCCAAAAATGCAGACAAACCCTCGCCTTTTTTTAATTTGTTTGGACAGATGTTGACACTGAATACCTTGGCCCAAAAGGAAGCGATTGAATTTATTGACTATTTTATTCTAAATGCGTCTTTAGAGGATAAAGCGTGGATACTCAAAACCAGTTCAGGCTGGCCTGTATTGCTGCAAATTTTATGCGACGAATATTTACGGGCCCTTGAAAAAGAAGAAATTGATGACACTTGGAAAATAAAAGGGTTAAAAAGAATCGAAGAGAATGGGCTACAACATTTGCAATCTTTAGCATAAAAGGCTAAAATCCAAGAAAGAATAGTCGTTTTGTCGTCTCTATAAAAGCTCAGAAAAATCATTTCACACCAAGTGTCGTTCGCTCTTATTTTTTTTATCAGATGGTGGGCAGCAAAAACACGCTACCCACCCTACAGATCATGATTAGCACTGATTTTTTTATCAGATGGTGGGCAGCAAAAACACGCTACCCACCCTACAGATCATGA
>Ga0233403_10001441_pt1 | contig 11097 bp, 8 predicted proteins | sample Na_oxic_1_MG_FD_179866 | JGI IMG/M metagenome (GOLD analysis project Ga0233403, IMG submission 179866) | Seawater microbial communities from Saanich Inlet, British Columbia, Canada - Na_oxic_1_MG | ecosystem: Environmental > Aquatic > Marine > Inlet | place: Canada: British Columbia | collected...
ACCTGGATATGAAGGCGGAATTCGAGGCATACACGCCTCCGCCCTATTTTGAATCTCAGATGCGGGATGTTTCCGAACCTGCGGAAGAACCATCTTCCGAAGCCTCTGCATCTGACATCCGGAAAACCCGGATCCGGGAGATCAGGACATCTTGGGAAGCCTCTCTCCATGGGGATGGAGAGGAGTTCTCATTTCTCAACATCAGCCCCGAGCGCGTGGAAAGACTCGGCATGGCGGCCGAAGATGAGGAACAGGCCGGGGCCGTGGTCCGGCGGAAGTTCTCCCTGGAAGACATCGAAGCACTGACTCTGCTTCGGAGTCCTCGGATCAAAGCAGCGGAGCGCAGGGTCCGGGCTGAGATCGAATCCTTCAGCCAGATATCGAACCTTGATGAAATCCTTCGCCAGTACGCTGCTTACACCGAAGGTCTGATGACCGGTGTCGGGCCGATGAAAGGCAGGGATCCGGTCAGGATGAAATTCCCCTTTCCAGGTGTGCTGAGTCTGAAGGGGGATATTGTCAACCAGAATGTGAGAGCCGCAAAGGCATTGCTGGAGGCGACCGCACGGGATGTCAGAGCCGAAGTCCGGAAAACCTTCTGGAATCTTCTCTTTGTCCGCAAATCCCGGAATATCACCGGAGAGACCGTCAAACTCTTCCGACATCTGAAGACAGTGGCCGAGACCCTCTACAAATCCGGAACCGCAAGTTTCCAGAATGTGATCAGGGCAGAGACGAAGCGGGAAATTCTGGATGAGGACCTGCACACCCTTAGGAAGAGACAGCGAAATCTGGAGGAAAAGCTGTGTGAACTTCTTAATCTCGGTCCGGAGACCAAAATCGGAGTTCCGAAAAGGGCCAAACTGAACAAGAAAATTCCACCTCTGAAATCCCTCCATGCCTTGGCACTGGAGAATCGTCAGGAACTCACGCGGATACGCGCCATGATCGGCAAAACCGAGGGGATGATCGGGATGGCTGAGACCATGATCCTTCCGGGTTACAGCCTGAACCTGTCCGTTTACGAAGATGAGGCAGTTATGAAAACCGGATCGGCCGCGATGAAAGAATCATTTCCCGTGTCAGGTGATGCATATAGAGGAGCTGGACTGCCCAAAATGCCCTGGTACGGAACCAATGACGCGTACCTCCGCCAAACCCGGGAAAAACTTCAGGCCCTCAGACAGGACCTTCGACAAGCGGAAACCATGACAGGCACCATGGTTCAAAATGCCTGGTTCGATCTGGACAGGGCAACGCGGGAATTCGGGCTCTACAAACATAAGATACTTGGCCTCTCCAAATCTGCCCTTGAGGTCTCAAACCGGGAGTATGAATCCGGAACGCTCCCTTTTTCCGATGTCATCAGTTCCCACACAAACTGGCTCGGGGTGCGCCTGACCATCGAAAGAAAGCGGGGCGACATCGGCGTGGCCATGGCCGAGCTGGAACGGGTTGTGGGAATCCCTCTGAAATAGACATAACATGGAAACAAACCCGGTTCAGAGAAACCGGGAGGGGTTAAAACGGGTCAACAAGATTTTCAACGGCGAATTGTCGCAGATATTGGAAGATATCACGGAACAGGTTTGGGAAAAGCGGGTCTGAAAGAGAAAAATGATAACCCATATAAAAATAAGCGGATTCAAGTCATTTCACAATTTTGGGATGGCATTTACACCGCTGACTGTCGTAGCCGGAGTAAACGCTTCAGGAAAAAGCAATCTGTTTGATGCATTGCATCTGCTTTCGCGTCTGGCAGAAACAGATTTGAAAACAGCTTTCAGTGAGCAACGAGGCGATCCTGATGAGTTGTTTACTCAATATGGTGAAGATCAGTATGCCTCGGACATGGCGTTTACTGTAGAGTTCCTACTTCATCGGAAAATCAGAGACAATTGGGGCGGCAAAGCAGAACTGAATAACACCCGTTTGCGTTACACACTTGTAATCGCAAAAAAAATCAATGATATGGGAATTGATGACCTGACCGTAAAGCATGAATGTTTGGAAAAAATACCCCCGAAAGCGGATATTTGGGTTAAAAAAATAATTCCGAAAGAAGCAGACTCTCTTTGGAAAACAAAAAGAGCCGGTGGTTCAAAAGTGCCTTTTATTGAGACAATACAACAAAATGAACGAACAATCATCAAAATACGACAGGACGGCAGACAGGGCGGCAAGGCAACGCTGGCCAATGCAGTGTCTCAGACCGTGCTGGGCGGCATCAGTTCAGTGGATTTTCCTCATGCCTTTGCTGCAAAAGAGGAGATGCGAACATGGATGTTTTTGCAACTCAATCCCGAAGACCTTCGGGGACCAACCAGACAGGATATAGGGTTGCGGGATACGATCACACCTGGTGGCAAAAATCTGGCAGCAGTCTTATATCGCATCAAACAGACTGACCCGTATAATCTCAAAGAAATTTCTCGCAAGCTCAACAGTTTTTTGCCAAGTTTCACAGAAGTGGAGGTTTATGATGACAAAGTGAACCGCCACTTCATCATCAAAATCAAAGGAGAAGACGGCAAAGCCTTCTCTTCGCAAGTCCTTTCTGAGGGAACCCTGCGCCTGCTGGCACTCTGTATTCTTGAACATGATGACAGGCATACCGGTCTGCTCTGTTTTGAGGAACCTGAAAATGGGATTCATCCGTTCCGAATGGAAGCAATGGCCCATCTGTTGAGAGATATGAGCGTTGACTTCACGGATACGGATGCGCCGCTCCGCCAAGTTGTCGTGAATACGCATTCGCCGGTGTTGGTGAACCAACTGCTTCAATGGAAGGATAATCCTGAGGTGAGTGTCTGTTTGTCAAGACTGAACACGCTTGTCACCGACATGGACGGGACAAAGAACAAGATAAAAATAACAAAAATGAGCCCTGTATTGAAAGAAATGGAGAATTCTGTCCAGTGGTCGCTTTTTCCTGTTTCAGAGCCGGAACGAAAAGCGACTTTGGCTGAGGTCACCGATTATTTGCAAACTGCCGACACTGAAAACACGATCAAAGATATCCGACCCGATGAATAAGCAACTCATAGTGGGTTTTGCAACCGAAGGCTCGACAGACCACCGATTCTTGGAGAGTGTCATTCAGCGTTCCTTTGAAGATGTGGCGTTTGAGTGTGCCGGACAGACAGAGATTTTGCCTGTTCAGTGCCTCAGAAAGAAACCGGGCGACTTTGTCAAGGTTGTAAAAGCTTATGCCAGAGATGCTGACAAACGGGGAATAATGATTCTCTGTGTTCACGTTGATGCAGATGACACAACAGATGCCATTGTGTTTGAGCATAAAATCAAGCCGGCTTTTTCAATGGTGAAAAAATCACAAGACGAGCATCTTTGCAGGAATCTGGTCGCAATTGTGCCCATACAGATGACCGAAGCGTGGATGCTGTCCGACAAGGAACTGCTGAAATCAGAAATTGGCACGAACAAAAGCGATAAAGAACTTGGAATTGACAAACTTCCTGAATCATACAAAGACCCCAGGCAGACTATCACTGCCGCCATTGCAGTCGGGCGGCAGGATATGCCCAAACGTCGCAGCAATGGTTTGAGAATCGGAGAGTTGTATTCACCTATCGGACAAAAAGTTGACTTAACGTCATTGGAAAAATTGGAATCTTACCAAAAATTCAGGAAAGCGATAAGAAGTGCATTCAGAAAATTGAATTATTTGCACTGAACAGACACATTCATAATCCGCTCAACAATTCCGTCAAGCTTGTGAGGAAAGTCAAGAACAATGAAAGACGACAAACCCACCGAAAAATCTCCGTTTCCTGTTAGCGCGGTCATTCTGACCGTTCTCATCACCCTGATGACCGCAGGAGGAGCCGCTCATTTTCTCGGGTACCTCAATATCCCTAAGAGTCCCGGAGAAGATCAGCTTCTGATTGAGGATACGCAGAAGGCCCAGCTTTACACCTGCGGAATGCACCCCTGGGTCATCACCGAGGAATCGGGACTCTGTCCCATATGCAACATGGAACTGACACCCAAGCGGGGTGAAGATGCCTCGGCTGAAGATACCGGAGAGAGAAAGATCGCATACTGGCGTTCCGAGACCGATCCCATGGATATCCGCAACGAACCGGGCAAGGATGCCGATGGAGCTGCCCTGATTCCTGTGCATGAAGATGAAATCATCGCAGGGGTCGAGATAAAGGTCGATCCGGTTACGCAGCATAACATGGGCATACGCACCGCTGTCGTGGAAAAAGGTCCGCTGCTTCACACTATCCGCACTTACGGCCATATCACCTATGACGAAACCCGCACGGCCCAGGTCAGCCCCAAGTTCAACGGCTGGATTGAACAGCTGCATGTTGATTTCACTGGCCAGCGGGTCAAAAAGGGGGAGCCGCTGTTTGAGATATATTCACCTGCATTGCTGGCCGCGCAGGAGGAATATCTGATCGCCCATCGTCAGGGAAACAGGGAGATGCTCTCCTCAGCGCGGCGCAGACTCCGCTATTTTGATGTGGCCAAGACCGAGATTCGGGCCATTGAAAGTTCCGGGAATGTGAGGAAAACAGTGACAATCCGATCCTCATTCACCGGTGTGGTCACGAATAAGAACGCGGTGGAAGGGGGATTTGTCAAGTCCGGAACCACTGTTTACACCATAGCGGACCTCTCCCGGGTCTGGGTCGAAGCCCATATCTACGAATACGAACTGAGCCGGGTCTCTCCGGGGCTGGAAGCCGAAATGACACTTCCCTATATTCCGGGAAAAGTCTATTCAGGAAAGGTGGCCTATATTTATCCCTATCTCCAGCGGAAGACCCGGGATGTGGTCATCCGTCTCGAATTTGAGAATCCGGATATGGAACTGAAGCCGGATATGTATGCGGATGTCCGTATCAATACAGGTACTCTGGAACAAGGACTTATTATTCCCTCGGAAGCGGTGATCCGATCCGGAGAGCGGAATGTGGTCTTTGCCGTGAGAGAGAACAACAAATTCACCCCCCGCCAGGTCACCCTGGGCATATCTTTGGATGACGGAAATGTTCAGGTTCTCACCGGCCTTGCCCCGGGTGAAATAGTTGTGACTTCTGGGCAGTTCCTTCTTGATTCCGAATCCAAGCTGAAAGAGGCGATCCAAAAAATGATGGAGGCCAAAAAAGTCGAATCCAAAGAGACGGATGATGATGATTTCTTCGGAGATATGGAGGAAGATGACTTTTTTGACGACATGAAATAAGGGAATATCCGGAGTGCCAAAACGGAGTGGAGCGGAACGGAACGGAATTTTAGCAGGAATTAATAAGAAAAGGCGATGACGATGATCGAAAAAATCATAGAATGGTCCATCCGCAACAAATTCATGGTGATCCTGGGCACGATCTTCATGATCATCGGGGGCGGACTGGCCATGACAGAGATGCCTGTTGATGCGATTCCCGACCTTTCGGATGTTCAGGTGATCATCCACACAGACTATCCGGGCCAGGCCCCCCAGGTGGTGGAGGATCAGGTCACATATCCGCTCACCACAGCTATGCTGAGTGTGCCTTACGCCAAGGTGGTCCGGGGATACTCCTTTTTCGGGGTATCCTTTGTCTATATCATCTTTGAGGACGGCACGGATCTCTACTGGGCCAGATCCCGGGTGCTGGAGTACCTGAACTTTGTCTCCGGCAGACTTCCACCGGGGGTCACGCCGAGCCTGGGACCCGACGCGACCGGTGTGGGATGGGTGTATGAATATGTGCTGAAAGACACCTCCGGCAACCACGATCTCCAAGAACTCAGAAGCCTTCAGGACTGGTATCTCCGCTACGAGCTCACGGCAGTTCCAGGGGTCTCCGAAGTCGCGAGCATCGGCGGATTTGTGAAGCAGTATCAGGTTGAGGTGGATCCCAACAAACTCCTGGCCTACGACCTGCCCATCCAGAAGGTGAGAATGGCCATCAAACGGTCCAACAACGATGTTGGAGGCAAACTTGTGGAGATGGGAGAGACCGAGTTCATGGTGCGCGGACTCGGGTACATCCGCTCTTTGGAGGATTTGAAGAACATCGCCGTGGGCGTGGATCAGATGGGAACACCGATTCTTCTCAGGAACATCGCCAACATCCAGATCGGCCCGGAACTCCGCCGGGGGATACTGGAATGGAACGGCGAGGGAGAACTGGTGGGCGGCATCGTCGTCATGCGCTATGGCGAAAACGCGCTGGAGGTGATCAACCGGGTGAAGGAAAAGCTGAGGGAACTGGAGAAAGGGCTTCCCAAAGGCGTGGTGATAAAAATGGGGTATGACCGTTCAGGACTGATTGAGAGAGCTGTCAACACCCTCAAAACCAAACTTGTCGAGGAGATGAGCGTGGTCGCGGTGATATGCGTGATATTCCTGCTCCATTTCCGGTCCGCGTTTGTGAGCATCTTCACCTTGCCGGTTGGTATTCTGATCTCCTTTCTGGTTATGTACATGCTCGGCATCAATGCCAATATTATGAGTCTGGGTGGCATTGCCATTGCCATCGGGGTGATGATCGACGCGTCCGTGGTGCTGGTGGAGAACGCACATAAACATCTTGAAAAAGAGAGCGGAAGTAAATCGCACACAGAGATTATATTGACAGCATCCAAGGAGGTGGGCCCCGCGCTGTTCTATAGTCTTCTGATCATAACGGTCTCCTTTCTCCCGGTATTCAGCCTTGAGGAGCAGTCGGGCCGTCTCTTCAAGCCGCTGGCATACACAAAGACCTTTGCCATGGCCGCGTCCGCTGTGCTGGCCATCACCATTGTGCCGGTGCTGATGACCTTTTTTGTCCGGGAGCGGGCCATTGATCCGGAGATGCCCAAGGCTCGCCAAAGCATGATCTGGATCGCTTCGATTGCCGGGCCGCCGCTGCTTGTGATCATGGCTGGCGTGGCGGGTCTCAGACTGCCGGATTGGAGTCTGGTGGCTGCTCTGGGCGTGTCGCTCTTTATCTTCCTCTGCCTCATTCCCCAAAGGATCATGCCCGAGGCAAAAAATCCCCTGAGCCGCTTTTTTATCCGGATATATCTCCCACTGATCCGATGGGTCCTCCGATGGCGGAAGACGACGTTGCTCATTGCGATACTGGTGCTGGCCATGTCGTATTATCCCGCGTCCCGTCTCGGGAGCGAATTCATGCCGCCGCTGAATGAAGGGGATCTGCTTTATATGCCCACGACGCTTCCGGGGATTTCGATCACCAAAGCCAAAGAGCTGCTTCAGCAGACTGACAAGATCATCCAGCGGTTTCCCGAGGTGCGTCATACTCTGGGAAAAATCGGACGGGCAGAGACAGCGACTGATCCCGCGCCCCTTTCCATGATTGAGACCACTATCATGCTTAGGCCAAAAACGGAATATGAAATGATTCCCAAAAAGCGGTTCTTCTCGGACTGGCCCGGATGGGTCAAGAAGCCGCTGACATGGATTTGGCCCGAGGTTGAAAAAGGGAGGATCCTCCATGAATGGCGGAGAAAAAAAATCAGACGGTTCTTCTCGGAGTGGCCAGGATGGCTCAAAAAGCCGTTCACATGGTTCTGGCCCGAGGACCGCCATATTACCATTGACGAACTGGCGGAAGACCTTGACCGGGCCATCCAGTTCCCGGGTCTGACCAATGCCTGGACCATGCCGATCCGGACCCGGATTGACATGCTTTCCACCGGGATCAAGACACCGGTGGGAATCAAACTGATGGGGCCTGATCTTGAGGTTCTGTCAGAGTTGGGAATCAGGATCGAGGCAACGATTCAGAAGATTCCGGGCACACTTTCAGCTTATTCCGAACGTGTCACAGGCGGAAACTATCTTGACTTTGATATCCGCCGGGATCATATCGCACGTTACGGGCTCACGGTCGGAGATGTTCAGGATGTCATTATGACGGCCATCGGCGGAATGAACGTGACTTACACGGTCGAGGGGCTGGAGCGGTACCCGGTCAATCTGCGTTACAACCGGGAACTGCGGGATGACATCGGACGCCTGAAACGGGTACTTGTGCCCACACCCACCGGCGCGCAGGTTCCCCTTGCCCAGTTGGCGGACTTCTCCATCCACAAAGGTCCCGCTGGCATCAAAAGCGAGAATTCCCGACAGACCGCGTGGGTCTATGTGGATATCCGGGGAGTGGATGTGGGGTCTTATGTGAAAACAGCCAAGGAGGTCGTGGATCAGGAGATTGACATGCCCACCGGTTATTCCATTGTCTGGTCCGGTCAGTACGAATATATGGAGCGGGCCAGAAGGACCCTGAATGTGATTGTGCCGGTGACATTGGCCGTGATCTTCATTCTGCTTTACATCCACTTCCGCAGCATCACCGAGGCCGCTATTGTGATGGGCAGCCTGCCGTTCGCACTGGTTGGCGGGGTCTGGCTGATCTATCTTCTGGGCTACAATATTTCGGTCGCGGTGGTGGTCGGGTTCATCGCATTGGCCGGACTTGCCGCGGAGACAGGCGTGGTGATGCTCGTCTATCTGGATGGGAGTTTTGACCGGATGCGGGCCGGCTCTGGTATGAAGACCGAGGAAGACCTTCACGCGGCCATCATTGAGGGCGCGGTGGAAAGGGTGAGGCCCAAACTGATGACCGTCGCGACCACGCTTATCGGTCTGCTGCCTGTGATGTGGGGGACAGAAACCGGATCACAGGTGATGAAGCGAATTGCCTCGCCCATGGTGGGCGGGCTTGTTTCATCCACCGTGCTGACGCTGGTGATCATTCCCGCCGTCTATGACATCTGGAAAAGGGGAGGCATGAAACGTAAGATATGAGGCGTGAGGCGGCCGCTTCAGACTGTTAACTTTTAACTGTTGGATTGGAAAGGAAAAGCATTATGAGACAATCGGTGTTTGTTATTGTGATGATTCTTGTTTTTACCATGGCTTTTGTCATCCCGCCTGTTGCCGGAGATAACTGCCACGGAGATGGAAAGAATGAGACAGATCATTCCGGCGAGATGATCCGTGAATCCACGGTGGACGGGCATAAGTTCACCTATCATCTCATTGACATGAGAGAGAAGATGAAGGGCATGAAAAACATGCCGGAGATGAAGGCAACCCACCATCTCATGGTTTATGCCGAGGATTCCCATGGCCATAAAATTGAGAAGGGGAAAGTCGGATATCTGGTGGAAGGTCCCGGAGATTCAAAGCAGAAGGCGATGGCCATGGCCATGAGCGGCGGATTCGGCGCTGATATGGATCTCTCGGCAAAAGGGAAGTATGCCATCAAAACCAAAATTGCGGCTGGGGACAAGAAACTGATGGACAAATTTGTCTATGAGGTGAAGTGAGACACCTTTTTGGGAGAGCGTTAACTGGAGATTCTACAAACATGACGACCCTGCGGGCCTCTGACCGGTCTGATATTTTATGACTACAAACATGGCGACCCTGCGGGCCTCTTAAATCGCAATCACCGCCAGCCAGAGGCCCGTGGGGCCGACATCTTTGTAGAAACCGCAAAGCACCGTCAATCAGAGGCCCGTGGGCCGACATGTTTGTAGAAACTGTAAAACACGCCAATTTGTTTTTTTGGGAAATCCCTGAAGCAGATTTTATGGCGGGTTCCGCAGCAGGCGGCTTATCCGGGGAGGAGGGGGAGGCTTTTTTGGGAGGCTCAGGGGCATACACATCAACCTAATGATTCAGGGTTCCGAGCTGACTACGATCCGTATGATTTTGACCTGTAACTCTGACATACACATCAATCTAAGGATTCAGGATTCCGAACCCTGCCGCGGCCTTGGTTCCCAAATCAAGTTGCAGATTGAGGAGGTTGTCACTAACAAACCGTTTTCAAAAAAGGAGCGATTATGCTATTGGATCATCTTATCAGAGACAGACGGGAAGCCATTCTGTTCACTGCCCGTAAACACGGGGCCAGAAAAGTGTCCGTTTTCGGCTCAAGAGCACGCGGGGATGCCCGACCGGACAGTGACGCGGATATACTGGTGGAAGCAGGGGAAAATACATCCCCTTTCTTTCCCGGAGGGCTGCTTGCGGATTTGCAGGATATTCTCGGATGCAGAGTGGATGTGGCAGAACCGGAGGGGCTGCATCCTGCCATACGGGATCAGGTAATGAGGGAGGCAGTTCAGTTATGAAGGATGACAAAATTTATGTGAGTTATATTTTGGAGTGTGTTTCCCGTATTGAGCAATATGCGGGCAATGACAGAGACATTTTTATGAAATCGACGCTCATACAGGATGCGATCTTCAGACACTGGCCGAATCAACACAGCGGCTGTCAGATGAGATAAAAAACAATCACAGTGAAGTACAGTGGCGGAACATCGCTGGCTTCCGCAACATTCTGGTGCATGATTATCTCGGCGGAATAAATCTGAATCAGGTTTGGAAAGTAATTGACAGGGATTTGCCAGTCATGAAAGATCAGATGTCTGCAATTTTAGAGGGATTGGAAAACTGAACCGGGAAAGATCATCCTCTTTTTCGATACGTTTGATGCAGCAAGAAACTGTAAAACATGCCAATTTGTTTTTTGGGGAAATCCCTGAAGCAGATTTTATGGCGGGTTCCGCAGCATGTCCCGTGCATGCCGGCAGATATGCCACAGATTATTATTCCGCACGAATTTGTGCCCGGTTGCATGGGTTGTGTTTATCCCGTTCATCTACATGGATTGGCGGTCATCTACATGGATTATGTGTAAGAAAGGATTACGGGTTCTCGGCTGAATGCAATCCTTTCTTAATCATAATCCGTGTAGATGGGGCGATGGTGACAATAAATTTGAGTTGATCAAACAGTGAACAGGGAGAAAAGTAATATGATCAGAATACAGGATTTGCACCCCGAGTATGTTGTGGATGAGAGAGGCAACAGGAAATCGGTGATTCTTCCCTTCTCAGATTTTCAGGAACTGATAGAGGATATCGAAGACCTCGCAGCCATTGCTGAAAGGAGAAATGAGCCGACTGTCTCCCATGAAGAGATTTTAAAGGAGCTGAGGAATGACGGGCTTATATGATGTCAGATGGAAACATTCTGCGAGGAAAGAACTGAAAAAGCTGCCCAGAGAGACTATCCCAAAAATAATAACCACCGTTGAGGAATTGTCTGAAA
>Ga0233403_10001442_pt1 | contig 11087 bp, 6 predicted proteins | sample Na_oxic_1_MG_FD_179866 | JGI IMG/M metagenome (GOLD analysis project Ga0233403, IMG submission 179866) | Seawater microbial communities from Saanich Inlet, British Columbia, Canada - Na_oxic_1_MG | ecosystem: Environmental > Aquatic > Marine > Inlet | place: Canada: British Columbia | collected...
CGCCAGAATGGCGATGATTGATAAGATTCAATAAAACTTCTTTTAGATTGGGATATTCGGCCTGTTCAAGTAATTTTAAACAATAAAGAACTTCCTCTGAACGCGGACTTTTCAAACCCAGTTCCAACATGTTAACGGTTTCAATATCATTAAGTGGCAAATCAGTCTTAGCCAAACTTCTATGGCTCAAGGCGGTTGCCAGAGCCTTTCGATATTCCTTAAAGGTCAGAAAGCCAATCAAAATAAAAATAACCAGAAGCAAGAGTAGAACGACAGATAACCCAAGAAAAGTTAAGTCAAAATATTGCTGCAAGAGTAATAAAAACGTACCAGCGAATATACCCACAAAAGGCCCGGCAACTAATTCGATTGAAGTTTGTATACGAGTACGTTGCTGAGTCGGAAGTGGTTTATACAATATATAATAGCTGGGAAAGAAAATGGCTCCAACCAAAACCTTCTCAATCAGCTTGATCAGTATAACCATCCAAAAAAGTAATAGAGCTTCATTAAATAGGTAATCAATAGTGAGGGCAAAAATAAACCCAATACTTAACATAACGGGTAAAGTCAGTAATCCGCCAAGGAAGCCCACCCGCCTTATCCATCTCCCTGATAACAATGCTCGAAAAAACAGACTTAAAATACTGTATAACGCTAAAAATTGCCCGATAAAACCAGCAAGCTGTTCGGAGTTTTGATACTGTTTATTTAATTGATCATAGAAGATATTATCTAAAAAAAAATAGATGATATACGCATAAATGACAAAAAAGGCGAAAATAAGTATAATATATTTATTTTTTAACAACGAAATTAAACCGTTTGTTGCCGGCTCATGGTCTCTGAAGTTGCGTTGATTAATAACTGTTTCGGTCAACTTAGACTTAAAAACGTGAGTCATGTAAGTCAGATTAATCAATGCGAGGATAAGCCCTCCTATTGATAACAAAAGTAAGTTGACTGTTCCGATGAATTGGACTAAATAAGGCATTAGAAAACCGCCAACCAGAAACGTTAATATTTCGCCACTCCAAATCAAGCCGAAAAGCCGTTGGCCTTGTCTTATGGTAAATAAACGATTGGCTACACTCCAGTAGAGCATTTGTGCTAACATCAATTCCGAATCAAACCATACCAATAGGACAAAAGTAGGCCACTTCATATTGGGTAGCCACCAGAGCAATATAAACAGCCCGCTTAAAATAAAACCAAGTCCTAGCAGCGTTCCTTTCTGAAGTTTGATAAATGACATTCTTTTTTCAAAGTACAGATAGGTAATGCCAATTATCGGAACAAAAAGATTTGAGACAATATAAATATAAGGTAAATGACTTGCTGAATAATTTGCTAGAAATAATGAATTAGCCGCTGTCAGTGTAAATAATCGTGGGAATCCAAGAAATACCGCCTGAATAAAATTAAGGGCAACCAAGTATTCCTCACCCGGTTTAATATTAAACAAATTTTTAACAGCTTTTTTCATAATTAGGATTGAGGCATTGATTTCAGTTCGTGATATTTTTTAATTTCCTAGTGCCCACTTGCCCACCCTACAAATCTGATTTGATCAAAGTAGTACAACGGATACTCGAAAAAACGGATAAAACTATTTTTAAATCATCAGGTTAAAACAATTATTCGTTTCTAAAATCCGTTGATTTCGCGTATCCGTTGTACTTGGGCTACGACACGATAGGCCGCATTGACCCCCAAGCCCTGGAAAAGAGTTAAGTCACCTCGATAGAGGGGATTTAGGGGGGGGTGACGGCACTCAAACTCAATACCAATTTTTGTAAACAATACCAAAGGTCATCGTCATGTTAGATGTAATAAACCGTTATGCTCATGGATATGTAGCGATTCCAGTTATTTTGGCGTGTAAAGAAAAAGGATTTTTTGATATCCTCCAACGTCAAGGCTCTATGAGCCTAACCCAAATAGCTGACCAAATGGCTGCCAATAGCGGACACCTCCAAGCCGCTTTGCGACTGTTGCACTCTCTGCATTGGTTGTCACAAGACACCTCTGGCGCGTATTCGCTTACCGTGGAGGCTGACATTCCTCGCCAAATACCGGCTGATATTCTCGACTTATTTGTTATGCCTATCGAATCCTACTTGCTGGAAAATCAGCAAGGTGGGCAACTGACCAGATGGATTGCCCGTTCCCATCAAGGTTGGCAGGTTTCTGATACGTTAATCAGAGATTTTTTGGAGGGTATTTTGGTTTTACCGATTTTGTTAGGACTCAAACAACATGTTGACTATACCAAAATCCCGTTATTCTCAACTTTGAGTGCCCCAGTTCGTGAAGAATTATACGCACTTTTTGTGAACAAAGGATGGGCAAGTCAGGAAAATGGACAAATGTCCTTAACGGATCTCGGACAATTTATGTTGGATCATGCGATGATTGCTGGCATTACTGTTTCTTACCAGCCCATGCTATCACGTCTGCCTGAATTGCTGTTTGGTTCGCACTCAGCGGTATTCCAAAAAGGTGATAATGGGCCAGAAACCCATATTGATCGTACTCTAAACGTGTTAGCCAGTGGTTTTCAACACGATAAATATTTTGCTGAGGTCGATGAAATTATCCTGGCCATTTTTAATCAACTGCCTTATGAAGAACAACCGAAATATGTGGCCGACATGGGGTGTGGGGATGGCAGTCTGTTAACCAGAATCTATGAAACCATCCGTTCCAAGTCAGCACGGGGTGCGGTTTTGGATCAATACCCGGTTATCATGTTAGGGGTGGACTATAATCAAGAAGCGTTGGATGCAACAGCGCGTACCCTATCTGATATACCACACCAAGTCATCCAGGGTGATATTGCTCAGCCAGAGCGAATGATAACCGAATTCGTTAATCAAGGAATTTCTGATCCAGAAAACATTTTGCATATCCGCTCATTCCTTGATCATGAATTTGCTTATGTTCCGTCCACCAATCTCTCAAAGGTACAATATCGTACCCGCTTGAACTATCAAGGTGTCTATGTCGATAGCGACGGACAATGGATTTCCCCAGCCGCTGTGGTGCAAAGCCTAACCGAATACTTAACTCGTTGGGCTACCATTATCAGCAAACCAGGCCTGATTGTTTTGGAAGTACATTGCCTTGAACCAGAAATGGTGTATGCCTTTTTAGGTAAGACGGACAATTTACATTTTGATGCGTATCATGCTTTTTCTATGCAGTATTTGGTTGAAGCGGATGTTTTTGTCATCGCAGCGGCGGAAGCGGGCTTATTTGCCAAGGCTGGTTTTTCTAAACATCACCCAAAAACGTTTCCTTTCACCAGAATCACGTTAAACTGGTTTGAAAAACGACCTTACACGGTTCGTCATGCACACCCAACCGATTTGCCCGCGTTGCTTGGACTCGAACAAGCTTGTTGGGCAAAACCTTTACAAGTGTCTTCCGAAGTGATTTTGGATAGATTGGAACGTTTTCCTGAAGGACAATGTGTGCTGGAAATGGAAAATCGCGTCGTCGGCGTTATTTATTCCCAACGTATTGCGGACACTCAGGTGTTGGAACGCACGACGCTTGCTGGGATACCGTCACTACATACCCCAACAGGGCCAATTATTCAACTGATTACGATTAACATTTTACCCGAAATGCAACACTTAGGGTTAGGTGATCAATTACTGGAATTTATGCTGCAATATTGTAGCGTCAAAACGGGTATTGAACGTATCGCCGGCGTAACACGTTGCAAGGACTATGTATTGCAATCAGAAATGCCGATAGAAGTTTACATTCAACAGCGTGACGAGCTGGGGCATTATATTGATCCCATCCTTCGTTTTCATCATCTCCACGGTGCCAAAATCAAAGGTATAGTGCCGGACTACCGAATTGAAGATGTGGATAACCAAGGAAATGGGGTTTTGATTGAATATGACATCCAGGACCGTCAACGCTTGACTGTACAAGCAGACCAAACGGAGTTCTTATCCTCAAACCATAGCAAAACCGATATTGCCAAGATGATTGAAGAATCTATTGTTTCTATTCTAGGCAACCAGCGGGCTACGGCTGCTTATTCCCCAACGCGTTCGTTAGAGGAAATGGGCTTGGATTCGATGGATTTATTAGAACTGCAAATGTTACTCTCCCGTCGTCTCGGTGTGGAACTAGAGCCGGCTTTTTTCCTTCAACATAATAAATTGGAAACCATTACCCGCTATTTTCAGGAACAAGCAAACTAACATCTGGAGTCCAAACTTTAGTTTGTGGTACTGCCAAACTAAAGTTTGGACTCCGGCCAAACTAAAGTTTGGACTCCGGTTTTATATTAACCAATTCTGATAGGCTTAATTTCAACAAGTCTACGAACTTATCTAGTTGTTGCTGTTGACTTGCTATCGTGAAATTGATTTTATCAGGCTTGATACTATAAAAAATACCATAACCCTCAGTGACTTCTGGGTGAAAGCTGATTAAACAATCTAAAGACAGATTAGGCAAGCTAGTGGTCGATAAGATTGATTGACTAAAAACTTCCGTGTAAACCTTGTCCCGAAAAATATCTGGAATGACACCCTGCTGCCGCGCTAAACTATGCAGGGCAAGTAGATGGCGATCACATCCAGTGGTGCCATTCATCACGTTTGCCAACAATGAAACATGAGCCTCATTGGCTTGTTTCAGTGCTTGCCACCGCTTAGAGTACGGAGCCTTTTCATCAGTCAACGCATTCATCAGTTGGATAGACTCAGCTGACACCGAGCGTATCCCGTCAACTCGACCGTATCGGAAATGTCCCATATAAATCGATTCATAGACAGATGCCATTTTTCCGTACAGTCGGAAATACGTGAATTGCAACGCAAGCTGAACCAAGGCATCTGCATGGAGTTGTTGTTGAGCGATAAAAATTCGCCCAAACTCTTTAAATTCAAGCACTCGCGTTTCGTGCTGTGCAATCAAATGATCGATGTTTTCTTCCGCCGGTTTGATCGTTTCAAGTATCTCTTCAGGCAAATTCCATTGAAGTGGCACCGGTGACTTTACAGTAACCTGACTTGGGACAGCGGGGTCATCATCTAGTTGCTGATAATATTGGTTAGCCTCTGCAAAAAAACGTAAAGTCGGATAACCATCTAGTTTGGTATGTTCAATGTTGAATGCTAATTGATTGTCAGGTGTAAAAATGAGTTGAAGGGACTTATCAAACCAACGATTACGCCCATCCCCGTAAACTGCATTTTTAGTGGTAGCTGACAGGTGAGGGGGAATTGTCTCATCTAAACAAATCACAAATAGTGCATTATCTAACATTTTCAACGAATAATTGTTCTTTGAGTCATAAGTAGCCAAGCGAGAGCGAAGTATCGCCCAGTTATCTCGATTCAGTGTTGTTAGTGCGCCCACTGCGATTTCACCGGTGGGAGTATGTTCTAATATCCAGTCAATCTGCTGCGCTATATCCTCAATTGTTGGCAAAACATCACCGTTGATAAGTGTTAACGAGTAAAATACATTGTGTCGAATAACCACAATATGTTTCGGAGCTTGTGCTTGGTGTAGCCTATCAGAGTCAACACGAGGAATCCGTGTTCGACCAAACAAATTCAGATACTGGTGGATACCAAATGGTCTTCTTATGACTTCATCATTGGGTGCAAATTCACCTTGCTTAATTTTCAGGTAAAATGTTAACAAAATAACGAGCCAACGAGCCACAAAGTGAGAAAATTTTAAATTGTTGCTTGTTAACTCAGATATCAACACACCTCCAAAGTTCTGATGAAATAGAGGTAATCTGTTCTCTAGAAACTTATTATTAAGAAGTTCATAGATATAGCTGGTTTCGGTAGTAGCCGCTATCTTTTCAAGTTGCTGTTGAAGCTCAGGTCCCATGTCTTGTTGGAAACTCTTTACTTGCTCTGTTGTTCTTGCCAAGTCAGTTTCATTGAGTAATGGGGAAACCATTTGTAAATACGCCTCACAAGTTTTATCCAAACTGGGCAATGGCTGCTTTGGAAGAGAGTCTTGAAATGGATATCTCATATTAAATGGCCTTTTTTGGTTATAAACGGGTTTCTGCGACCTATCAGAAAAGTCATTAGGCAATTCCAAAGAAATAAAATACCCATTCGGGGCAACCACAAGGGATTGCCCCTACATCAATGATCGTAGGGGCAATCCTTTATGGTTGCCCTTTTATGGTTGCACCATAAGGGTGTATTATTTTTTGTGAGTTGCCTTATTTTTTAACACCGAACTCACGGAGCACCACAAAGTCATCGAGCCTTTGAGAATCTCTGTGAAATGCTGTGATCTCCCAGTGTCTCTCGTTAAGAACATCAACTGATGTGACCTTCTTCGGTTTGATTCTCCTTAAAAGAGGGGCGAGGGGTGTGTTTGGGGAAGTTATTTTTTCGTTGTTTCTAAAACTTTCAATGCGGTTTTTTCACGTTTCTGTTTGGCACTCATCGCATAACCCACCCCACTCCAAATGGCAATTTGATTAACAACAATTGAGGAGAATATTCCAAAATGAAATAGAAAGCCTCCGACAACCACAATAGGAAGTGGCGCAATACTGATTATCAAACCATTTCGTAATTGGGTCTCCAAGTTTTTGGCAACGTCAAATAGTCCACATAAATGAGACAGACTTCCATCCATCAGAACGATTTGAGCTAAGTCTGTTGCCACCGAAGTAGCACCACGTAAAGAAATCGACACTGGCGCTTTTTTCATCGCAATCGCATCATTAATCCCATCCCCAACGAAACACACCGTTCGGCCTTGTTTTTGGAGTTCTTCCACAATACTGGCCTTATTTTCCGGCAACACATCATAAAAATAACTATCCATGCCCAATTCTTCAGCCAACTTCTGGGTCGGATGCAGATGATCGCCGGAAACAATCGCCAAATGTTTGAGACCTCGTTGCCGTAAACCACTGATCATTTCTGTTATCTCTGGACGAATTGACGGCTGTATTTCAATCGCGCCACACAATTGATGATCAATCGCTACCATCACTAAAGAATGACCTTGATTAAACGAATGGGCCATTTCTTCTGCTATCACTTTCGGAATAGGGATACCTTCTAAGCCCATAAAGCGGACACTACCGACTTGTATTATTTTATTATCAATACTCACCGTGAGGCCATAACCCATTTGGTAATTAGAATCCTCTACCTGGGGCAAAGTTAATTGAGATTCTGCCGCTTTATTTAGGATGGCTTTCGCAATGGGATGCGTTAATTTACGCTCTGCTGCCGCTGCATAAGTTAACAATTCCTCTTCTTGGTAGTGATTACAAACGATGACTCGCCCAACTTCTGGCTCCTCCTGAGTCAAAGTACCGGTCTTATCGAATAAAATCGTATCTACCTGAGTCAATAACTCCAGGGATCGTCCATCCTTAATGAGAATACCTTGCTTGGACGCTAAATTTAAATGGTTAAGGGTTTGCAGAGGCGCAATCAGTTTCACACGATAGCCAAAATTGGAATTAAGAATAGCCATAGCACCAAGAGGGCCAACCGTCAATAATGCTAAGCCAGTTATACCTAACTGCGGGAAAACCCCTTTATCGGCCCATTGTTCTCCTTTTAACTGGATAGTGGTTTTAAAATCAAGGGTGTTATTCAAAATGTGCCCGATTTTAGCCAAGCTGGTGTCTTTACCGGCTTTTTCGACTTTGACAGCCAGTCGTCCGGTCATCATCAGGGTGCCGGCAAAGACTTGATCACCCACTTCTTTTTCGACCGGTTGTGATTCTCCGGTTAACGCATGTTGATCAACCATTGCCATTCCGTCAGTCACAATACCATCCACCGGAACCGCTTCGCCACCCTTCACGATCACAATATCATTGAGATGAAGTGCTTCCAACGGAATTTCTAATTCAACATTCTCCTTTAAAACCCATACCCGATCACTTGGCTGCTGTTCAAAAACATTCAGGAGCATACCCTTGGATTTATCTTCAAGCTTAGAGGTTATTTTTTGGGTGAAGTAGTAATATATATGTGCTATGCCAAGCGCAAAATACTGGCTAGTCGCGACACAACCAAGCACTACTATCGCATCAGAGACACTGGAATTAAACTTCCGTTCCTGAATGAGTGCTTTTTCGGCTTCTTTCAGATAAGGAAAACCACCATACATAAATAAGCCAAGACTAACCACTCTCATTGGCGCATAAACAAATTGGCTAATGAATGACGTACCCAATGAAACGATACTCACTTTGAATTGATGTTCAAGCACTTTATCGGTTTGTTCTTGAATTTCTTCATTATTAACAATTTTTTTAGGTTTAGCTTTTGGATCAGATTGAAGCGCATCACTTAGTTCTTTCGCTATCTCTACGTTTTCTTCTTTTTTCAATCTATATTTTTCACGATGTTTGTCAAGCTGCCTCTTTCCAATATAAGCAGAAACTAAAAAACCGAGTCCCATTAACATAAGGTAATTCCTATTTAGATTTGAGGAGACAATAGCTTGCTTCTTCTTGAGTTAGATGAGGTAAGGGTAATCCCTTGTGCTTGCCCTTGCCCTCACGTTCTGGCAATTGACCTACCCTTTACTCAAAAATGACGATTAGCGTTTTTTTAGGAAAATCGTGCCTCATTCCCTAAACAATAAGTACCACTGCATTTTATATTTTCCATAATGCAATTTTTGTACCAAACCTTCAAGGCTTGCCAAACATTGAAGGTTTTTACTACGGAGAAAAACGTAACAAGTCTAAATATAAGCCAACTGGAGCATAGCTCTCTGATTCGCTGAGCTGTTTAGACTCTTTTCAAAATAGAATTCCAGCACTTTGAGCCGTTTTGACCATACATATCTTGATAGTAAGTATCAATTAAATACTCGTTTGAGTGAGACATCAACCAATTTCTTAAATCAATCATCTTCTGATAACCCAGTTCAATTTCTTCTTTATCATCCCAATGATCACGCCAATAGTCCCACATAAATTGGTTGGTGTCTTCCACAATCAGATAATCTTCGCTTTGAAGTCCATGATTATGAAAATAATCCAACACCCCGATGAGATTGACATGAGCATCTTCTATCACCAGCCAAGGGTGAGGTAGTGTGGCAAGCAGTTCAGGAGAAAGGGTTGGGCTTAAATCGTTACAATCACCTTGGATAAAATGAATCCGCCCATCGGCTTTGGCTTTCTGATGAAGTAGCAACAGATCAATGTCCAGTGAGTAAATGACACAGTCGATTTGGAACATGTCCAAGTGATCGGCCAACCAAACAGCACTTCCCCCATTAAACGCACCTAATTCAATAATGGTTTTGGGACGTAATTCATGCAACAACATCGGGTAAAGCGCGATTTCTAGGGGGCACTTATTGAGGAGTATGTCTCCCCAACTTTGGGCATAAGGATTGGCTAATAATGGCCCCCAAGTATCCTTTGGCAAATCGGAAGTATCGGTTCTCTCAGTTATACTCACAAACCGATTGGCGTTTGTGAGACTTGCAGCCGACAAATCTTGTTTGATCACATCATGATAATCATTGTAATTCATTGACTTTTTCTGTTAAAACTTAGCACCTATACGATTTTTGGGTACCCCCATCATGGCACCCAGTTTTCGGGATTCTCCCGCTTGCAGCGTGAACGGCGGACGAGCATGGGCCCATCTTTCATTATCGAACATAGCAATCCACCCCGGTTTCCAGAAAATAGGCAAACAGTGATTCTCAAAAATTTTCACCAAATATTCCGTTTCCGTTTCGGTAAAAGGTTCACCATCTCCGTGAACGACATTAAAGGGCCGATCTTCATGAGGAAGCGTATTAAAAGGATGCCAATCATCAAAATAGGCACTTAGAAGCGATAAATTAACAAACAATAAGTTTTCGTTAAGTGCCTCATTGTATTCATAAGCCTCTTTCTGGTAAGAGATTTGGACACGCCCATCCGCCTTCCATTTCAAATCCCAACCTTCTCGTTGAGCGATGTTTTCGACTCCTTGTTCAGAAGAAACATTGAAAGCATCTTGCCAATGTTTATAAACCGCATCATTAGGCTTATTGGCATCGGTCAGGTTTCTGACGTAACGAACACCATTCTGTTTGAGTTTTTGCCCGATTTCCGTTTGAAGTATTTCGTGTGTCACCGCTTGAGTGTCAGCAATAAGCGTTTCGCCTCCTTGACGAGGAATCGTCTCACAACCAAAAACGAGACAGCGAGGAAACCTTGACAAGTAAGACATCTCATTGTGAGGGTAAATGTAAGTATAGTGAGGTTCCTCAGCGACAACATCGTAGATATTCTTTCCGAACTGTGGTCTAGGCCCAGTTCAGCCTTCATAACTCATCGGTTCGTCAATAAGAATACTTCCCCAACGATCAAGCCTACTCAGATCGTCAAGACCGGTATTAATCAGTAATACAGCCCCTTTTTGGGAAAAACGCTTGAGGATTTCCGGTTCAAGTGTTTGTCGAGATTCAAAATCACGGCAATCAATTTGGTAATCCTCAGCATCGAGGGGCGGCTTGGTTTTGGTAAAGTCTGGTGCCTGAAGATTGGCATTGAGACGAATAATATGAGTCATTATCACTTTTCTCCTTTTGTTACTCGATATACCCACACATTATAAAACAAATCCGGCTCACCTTTAGGCAAACCTTGAAATTTTTCGGTTTTTTCTTCTAAGGTCCATTTACCAGAAGCTTCAAGCTTTAATTGCTTGGGCTTAAAGCCGAAATCTCGGTTTTCATAAAATTCCGGACGTAGGGTAAAAATAAAATATCCACCTGGCTTGATGATGCGAATCAGTTCATCAAACGCACTGCTTGGACCCTGTCCTGGCGAGAAAACGCCAACACTGATGGCAGCATCAAAAGAATCAGTGGGAAAACCAAGTGATTCCCCCAATATTTTTTGATGGACTTCGGTATAGACATTCTTTTTCCGCGCCTCTTCCAACATCCCTTCTGAGACATCTATGCCCACTAGGTTGTGGTAACCGCGTTGATGGAGCAATTGTCCAAATAACCCGGTGCCCGCACCGGCATCTAAAAGACGAGCGTCTTTAGACGGCACATACTTTTCCAAAAGTTTCAAACACCAC
>Ga0233403_10001443_pt1 | contig 11081 bp, 10 predicted proteins | sample Na_oxic_1_MG_FD_179866 | JGI IMG/M metagenome (GOLD analysis project Ga0233403, IMG submission 179866) | Seawater microbial communities from Saanich Inlet, British Columbia, Canada - Na_oxic_1_MG | ecosystem: Environmental > Aquatic > Marine > Inlet | place: Canada: British Columbia | collected...
AGTCTATTGATATGGTTGCCAATAGTTGGCGGTATCTGGGTAATCGCCAGTGCCGATAGACAGGCAACAATAATTCGTCCCATTACTTTATTGGTGTCATCACTGACATTTTTTCTGTCGTTGATATTATACTTTGACTTTGACACCACCACCGCTGCAATGCAATTCACCGAAGAATTAGCATGGATACCAGCCTTTGGTATTAAATATCATTTAGGTGTCGATGGTATTTCTATGCCCTTGATTATCTTGACAACTTTTACCACCGTCCTCGTCATATTGGCTGGTTGGGAAGTCATTAAAAATAAGCCGGCTCAATATATGGCTGCCTTTCTCATTATGGAAGGTTTGATGAATGGTGTATTTGCGGCCTTAGATGCAATGTTGTTTTACGTGTTATGGGAAGCCATGCTAATCCCCATGTTTCTTATCATCGGTATTTGGGGAGGCCCCCGGCGCGTCTATGCCACAATTAAGTTCTTCCTCTACACTTTTTTCGGCTCAGTATTAATGCTAGTGGCTTTGTTATACCTATCTTTTCAAGCTAACAGTTTTAGCATTTTGGATTTCCAAGCTTTGCCGCTTTATTTAGAAACCCAAACTTGGATATTCCTTGCCTTTCTTGTGGCCTTTGCGGTTAAAGTGCCGATGTGGCCAGTCCATACATGGTTACCGGATGCCCACGTTGAAGCCCCAACCGGTGGCTCCGTAATTCTAGCAGCGATTATGTTAAAGATGGGTGGCTATGGTTTCCTACGCTTTAGCTTGCCAATTACCCCCGATGCTAGTCGGGAATTAGATTGGCTCATGATTGCCTTATCTTTAATTGCCATTGTCTATATTGCATTTGTTGCTCTCATGCAGAAAGACATGAAAAAACTCATAGCCTATTCGTCTATTTCCCACATGGGATTTGCCACCTTGGGCTTCTTCTTAGGCTTTATGATTTACAAGAATACTGGCTCCCCAGCCGGCGGTGAGATGGCAATAGAAGGCGGCATGGTACAAATGATTTCGCACGGTTTTATTTCCGGAGCCTTATTTCTGTGTGTTGGCGTATTATATGATCGCATGCACAGTCGTCAGATTGTCGATTACGGCGGCGTTGCCAATACCATGCCCCGTTTTGCGATGTTTGCGATGTTATTTGCGATGGCAAATTCTGGTTTACCGGCAACCTCTGGCTTTGTCGGCGAATTTTTAGTAATCCTCGCGGCATTCAAAGCCAATTTCTGGATAGCCTTCGCTGCCGCAACTATCCTAATTTTTGGAGCCGCCTATACCTTATGGATGGTCAAACGAGTAATTTACGGTGCGGTTACCAATGACAATGTCGCCAAATTAACGGACATCAATAAACGCGAAACCCTAGTTCTTAGCGCGTTAGCGATTGTCGTATTACTATTTGGGATTTGGCCGGCTCCCCTATTAGATGTCATGCACACGACGGTGCAACATTTAGTCGAACACATTTTACAGACGAAAGTGCCGGTGATGTAAACCGTTATCCTCCCCAATAAACTCTGAAAAAATCCGTTTAATCTGTTAATCCGTTGTACTATAGACTTTCAGAAAAATATTTGCAGTCAAACCTCAGAGGTTTTGGAAACCTCTGAGGTTTTTCAACAAATTATTTTTCTGAACATCTATAAGCTAAGGGGATAGCGTATGAAAATTAGTTATGATGAAGAAATTGATGCCCTTTATATTCGTTTAGTAGAAGGTAAACATGAGTGTCGAACCTTGCGTTTGACGGATGAAATTGCGCTCAATATAGTTGCTCATGAATTATTAGTCGGTATTGAAATCCTTGACATGAAAACCTATAGAATATTTGCAAAGGTAGGCTCCCTTCAAAAATAGATTGACTGATAAAAAACAACAAAAACTACAAGGATTTGATATAAGCAAGGATAAAGCTAAAATGATCCGACTCAATACGGAAATCCGGTGCTACCCGAACATTTTAGGGGCCAGCGAACTACGGCGTATGTATTATTGGGTGTATTGTCAATGCCGGTGAATCCACTTCTATTACCTGTCCAAGTACTTCAGTGGCAAAAACCAGTTGAAATTTTGTGATAAATAAGTAGGTACACAAAAGTTTTTTTACATTTTTTAGGCAGCTCAAGAAATCCGATTTTTGAAAAAAATAGGATTTCTCTTGGCTCTCAAAAATGTTAAAAGATTTATGTGTACCTACTTATATCAGAATGACGCACTTAAATTTTACCGGCAAAACTTATTAACGATTACCAGCAAAACTTATTAATTTTATGATTCATCATTTTTCATTGTCTTAAAACATCACGTTATAATCCATTTTTACACAGTAATTCTGTGCTATTGAAATATTTTATGAGGTACAAAAGTGATTTATAACGCATCGCCAATGCTGACGAAACCACTTTGATTACTGGCTTTTTGTGGCAAATAATCCTAAATGATAAAAGAATTTTAAAGGAGAACAGTAAACGAGGTGGAACTTGATTTTATAATTATCATAGAATATAGCATTTTCACGGCAACATTGGTTTATGCCTTTGGTATTAAGCTAATGGCTTTCAATATAAATCACAAAGGAGAACACAAATGATAATGTATGTCACCTATTTTGTATTGCCACTACTAGCTACTCTAACCGGATTATTCATTTATCAGGTATTTCGTAGCATCAGAGAACCAACTTCTCCTGATACCAGCAATGGACAAACCTTATACAACAACGGAAAATCCTCTATTGTATCTGATAAACTTACCGGGCGCGAAAAAGAAATCCGCCACATCGCCGGACAAATTATGGAGGGACAATCCAGTGCCATTATTGGTGCATTTGAAAATGAAAGGACTTTAATTTTGGATGCGCTTCGTAATCCAGAACTTTATGGCGACAACGCCGACAGATTAATCTTTTCTTTGCTAGACATTTCTTCATTGAATATTAACTGTACGCCCCAGCAATTTTGGGACAAAGCCTTAAAACCACTTCAAGATAAAATAGCAGATGAGTCTGGCTCTGAGCTATCAAAAGCCTATCAGGCATGTCAAGATAATCAGTTTGAAAATTTTTACCTAGATAAATTGTTTGCCCAATTGAAACCAGAAAATTGGCGATTAGTTTTGATGCTAGATAGGTTTGAAGCATTATTGCATCGAACTAATTTGGAAAGTCCTGAATTTTTAGGCGGTTTGCGTATGTTGGCTTCTTCCCGTTATCCCAGTCCGTTAAGCCTTATTATTGCTGGTGACATTTCACTCCATCAAGATACCAAGGACTTAAATCCAATGGGTTCGCCTTATCTTAATTTCATAGAATCTGGTGAAATCACTTTAGGCGCATTATCAGAGTCGGAGATAGATGAGTTACTCAATCAAAGTGAACAACAGTTTACTGACGAAGAACGTCAATTTATCAAAGATGTTGCCGGTGGACATCCCCACTTATTACAGTTAGCGGTGTCAGCTTTATGGAATGCTTATGAAGAAGAAAACCCACTGAAAAGTGCTGAGCAACTCTTTTATAATCGCACAAAAAGTATGTTAAACAACATGTTGCAATCTTGGTCCGCTAATACACGTCAAGCATTTTTTTCGGTGGCAAAAAATGGCAAAGTTTCTGATTTTAAAAATGAATTGGAAGAATTAGAGAAACAAGGCTTTGTCATCAATAATAATGGCACTTGGCAAATACGTTCTCGCGTACTTTCAAATTTAATAGATTAACTCCTATGCCATCTTACAATCCTTTTCATTATAGTAATCAGGTGCCACCCGAACATTTTAAGGGCCACAAAAGCGAACTACGGCGCATTATTGGGCGTATTATCAATGCGGGTGAATCCACTTCTATTACTTACCTGTTGTGGTAGAATGTAATTAGAATACATTTGTAATTCACATTTTAATGATATATAGTGATCTCAGATAATTCGTTTTGAATTCGGGACGAGGTTTGTAACCCTGTCCGTAACGTTTTATTTACAAATCTATTTAGGATCATTATAAGAAGCCAATAGTGAAACAGTTAGACAAACGAAGGAGCTTGTTAAAATGACAAATCGTTTAGTTGAAATAACGAGTCGTTTAATTGCAGGATTTCCGATAAAAGCGATGTGGGATAGTTTTCAATGGTCTATTTTTACTCTGCTTTTTGGACTACTTCAAATTTGGATAATTATAGGATGGTATTTGTTATCAAATGTTCAATTAGAAGAAACTATTTTTGAACAAATAATAATGGAGGGTGCATTACTATTCTTTTCAGTGGCTATTGTGTCCTCTTTAACAGTCGATCACTATATTTCACAAGAAACCTTTAGCGCACAAGATTTTAGTGCCTTTTTCATATTCCCAATGGTTATAATTATATCCAGCATAGTCGTTTTTTTCTCATGTTTCGGAAAATCTAGTGGAGAGGTTAATTTTGAATTAGTCGTCAATGCAGAGTTGATAATAATTTCTACAACAATGCTTTACGCTTTTGGCATTAAATATTCTGATTACCGTAATAGTAATAAAGGAAACCTAAAATGACCATATATTTCATGTACTTTTTAATTCCGCTACTCGTTTTGTTAAGTGCGATGTTCGTATGGCGAATATTTTTCCAAACATCTCCTTATACAAGACAAACCTTATATCCCAGTCAGTTACCTATTTACCATGAGCAACTTACCACCGGGCGCGAAAAAGAAATCCGCCGCATCGCCGGACAAATTTTGACTGGACAATCCAGTGCCATTGTTGGGGCATTTAGCAGTGATAGGACTTTGATTTTGAATGCACTTCGTAATCCAGAGCTGTACGGCGACAAAGCTGACAGATTAAAATTTTCTCTGCTAGACATTTCTTCATTGGATATTAACTGTACGCCTTTGCAATTTTGGGACAAAGCCTTAAAACCCCTTCCAGAGAAAATAGCAGATGAGTCTGACTCTGGGCTATCAAAAGCCTATCAGGCATGTCAAGATAATCAGTTTGAAAATTTTTACCTAGATAAATTGTTTGCCCAATTGAAACAAGAAAATTGGCGATTAGTTTTGATGCTAGATAGATTTGAAGCATTATTGCATCGATCCAACCTAGATAATTCCGAATTTTTAGGCGGTTTGCGTATGTTGGCTTCTTCTCGTTATCCCAGTCCGTTAAGCCTTATTATTGCTGGTGACATTTCACTCCATCAATTCCATCAAGATACCAAGGATTTAAATCCAATGGGTTCGCCTTATCTAAATTTTATGGAATCGGGTGAAATCACTTTAGGCGCATTATCAGAGTCGGAGATAGATAAATTACTCAATCAAAGTGAACAACAGTTTACTGACGAAGAACGTCAATTTATCAAAGATGTTGCCGGTGGACATCCCCACTTATTACAGTTAGCGGTGTCAGCTTTATGGAATGCTTATGAAAATGAAGAAGAAAACCCACTTAAAAGTGCTGAGCAACTCTTTTATAATCGCACAAAAAGTATGTTAAACAACATGTTGCAATCTTGGTCCGCTAATACACGTCAAGCATTTGTTTCGGTGGCAAAAAATGGCAAGGTTTCTGATTTTAAAAATGAATTGGAAGAATTAGAGAAACAAGGCTTTGTCATCAATAATAATGGCACTTGGCAAATACGTTCTCGTGTACTCTCAAAATTTGTTGCTAACTAAAAAATCAAGTTGTGTTACCTGAAAAACCTGAAAAACCTTATATTGCAGGAGGTTCCGTCAGCGATAACCAAGCTTTTGTGGGACGGGCCGATGTTTTACGAGAAGTATTAAATGTTTTGCGTGATCCGCACCAAAATGCGATTGTGTTGTTTGGCCAACGGCGCATTGGTAAAACTTCGGTATTGCGGGAATTAGAAGCTAAATTGCCGACAGATGGTTATTGTCCGATTTTCTTTGATTTGCAAGACAAAGCTCAATGGCCTTTGGAAAGAGTGCTACGTACCTTAGCCAAAGAAATCAGTTATGTCTTACAACCCAAAGATTGGCAAGCACCGGACTTGGGAGCTGATCCAGAAACTACTTTCCGAGAAGTTTGGCTACCTAAAATGTTGGACACCTTGCCTACCGAAACTTCTTTGGTATTGCTGTTTGATGAATTTGATGTACTGGCTGATCCTAAAGACGAACAAGCCAGTACCACCTTTTTTCCTTACCTACGACACTTATTAACCATTGATCTTCAAAGGCTTAATTTTGTTTTTGTTATCGGACGCAAAATTGATGAGTTGAATATGCTGGCCCTCTCTGCATTAAAAGGGATAGATACCTACCGTGTTTCTCTCCTTAATAAGGAAGATACTATTCAACTTATTCGCCTTTCCGAAGTTAACCAAACGCTGAATTGGACCAGCGAAGCCATTGACAAAATTTGGCAACAAACCAATGGTCATCCGTATTTGACCCAAAGTTTATGTGCTTTTGTTTGGGATAACATTTACGATCAGGCTCATGATCAACTGCCCATAGCTACTATGGAAGATATCGAGATGGCCCTTCCTAATGTTTTGAAAAAAAGTCTTCGATTTTACGAAAGAGTATTAGAATTGGATGCTGAAAATTCTGAAGCCAAAAATGGCTTGCAAACAATTTGGCAACAACGGGGTGATCATGCCTACGAAAAAGGTGATTTAGATAATGCCTTAGAAGCTTATCGAAAAGCAGATAGCGATGATAAAGTTACTGAAATTGAGAAAAAGATACGAACTCAAACTCACCTGCCTGAATGGTATCAACCGGCGCAATTTGCTTTACAACAAGGTGACAAGCAAAAAGCAAAAACGTTTTTTGCAAAAATTATTGCTATTGATCCAGAATACAAAGAGGTTAGTCGATATTTACATTTTGCTATAACGAATGTTGATCCAAATGATTCGATAAACGTTATCCAAAAATTGAAGAAGTCTAACCGGAAATGGCTACTTGTGTTTACTGCCATGACAATTTTTTTTGTAGGAATGGTCTCAACCGGCGCAATTTGCTTTACAACATATCCTTAATATCAGATCAGATAGCGGGAATTTTTCTTACTTCACTTTCCGACTCAAGACGGAAATCCCGTGCTACCCGAACATTTTAGGGGCCACTACGGCGTATTATTGGGCGTATTATCAATGCGGGTGAATCCACTTCAATTACCGGCCCAAGTATTTCAGTGGCAAAAACCAGTTGAAATTTTGTGATAAATATATCAAAATGACGCACTTAAATTTTACCGGCAAAACTTATTAACTAACTCCTATGCCATCTTACAATCCTTTTCATTATAGTAATCCGGTGCTACCCGAACATTTTAAGGGGCGCAGAAGCGAACTACGGCGTATTATTGGGCGTATCGTCAATGCGGGTGAGTCCACTTCTATTACTGGCCCATTTCGCTGTGGCAAAACTTCGCTATTACAATATGTTAATGATTCAAATTTGAAATCAACGCTTTATGGTGAAAGGGCCAATCAATTGATTTTTGCTTATTTGGATGTTGGCACTTTGGGTGGTGAATTTGATCAAGCACAATTTTGGAGTCATGCTTTAGAAACATTCCAAGATTATATTGATACTGGTGACATTGCACCTTCATTGTCTGAAGCCTACCAAACGGCTCAACAAAATCAATTTGGCAATTATGTTTTAGAGAAATTAATTGCGGAAATAAGAAAAGCCAATTTACGTTTGGTATTATTGTTTGATGGGTTTGATGCGCTATTGCATCATAAGGTTTTGAACAGCACGGAATTTTTTGGAGGGCTTCGTCAACTCGCGTCGCTGAGTAAAGGCGCATTAGCATTGCTTATTACCGGCAATACCTCATTGACTCAACTCAATCAAGATACCCAACATTTCAACCGTACCGGCTCACCTTATTTTAATTTTATGGATGAGGTGATTTTAGGGCCATTAGCAGAAATTGAAGTAGATAAATTGCTACGCTTGAGTGATGAGCATTTCACTGAGGATGATTGTAATTTTATTAAGGATATTGCTGGCGGACATCCTTATATATTACAATTAACTGCTTCAATTCTTTGGAAAATCTATGCAGCCGGGAATGAAAAAGATGCCATAAAACGACAGCAACAAGCTGGACAACTTTTGTATGAGCGTATGAAAGAACAATTAAACTTTGTTTGGGAATCTTGGGACGAAAGTACACGAAAAGTTTTTGTTTCTATTGCATTAGTACTTTTGGATAATGAGTTGAAAATTCAACATATTGATGTTAGAAGTATTAGTAAGGAAATCAAACGTTATAAAACGGAACTGGATAATTTAGAACGGTATGGTTTTCTGAAAAGGGATGATGAAGGAAATTGGCAAGTCTATTCCGGTATTTTTTTACGTTTTATAGGTGATAAAGTAAAACCTAAATATCGTGGTAAACATCAAGATAGCAATAGGCCCATGCTACATTATAATCCTTTTCGTTACGGAAATTCTGTGCTACCCGAACATTTTAAGAGCAGCAAAAGCGAACTACGGCGTATTCTTGGGCGTATTGTCAATGTGCTGGTGACTCCACTTCTATTACCGAGTCTTTTTACTGCAACAAAGGATTAATGTATGTTAAAATGTGTGCAACTAACTCAGCCTGATTCTTTATTTTTTAAGAGGGCAACCAAATCGGGCTTGCCCCTACAATATCCAAATTGCATGTAGGGTCAATCCCACGCGCAATCCCTGAGTAGTCACAATATATATAAATAATTCGGCAATTATAATTAATGCTTTATTTTCCAGTTTATTAAAATTTTATAAGGATTACAATTTATGACATTAGAACAAGTTCTTTGGGGTGTTTTTATAAGTATTATTGCTGCATTGATACTTAAGGGAGTACCTATAATATGGGAAAAACTTACAGGCACCACAAAAAAAACACCAAGAAATATAGGTCGAGAAAATGAAATCCAACGTATCATCGGACATATTTTAACACGGCATTCCAGTGTCATTGTTGGCTCACCTCATAGTGGAAAAACATCAATCTTAACTTATCTTCGCAGTGAAAAAGCACAGTCTGACTATGGTAGTGATGCTAAATTAACGTTTTCCTATTTAGATACACTTGAATTGGATAAAGAATGTAACCAAGCCGAATTTTGGAAGATTGTTTTAAAGCCACTTCAAAAAATTACTAATGAAAATAATCATGTTTGTAATAAGTGGTGGTTTTTTGACATTTTTTCTAATTGTAACCAGTGGTCAAAACTTTACACAACTTGTAAAGAAAATGGTTTTAATAACTTTGCGCTTGAAAAACTGTTTGAACAAATCGCAAAAGACAATCGGCTTTTTGTACTTATGATTGATGAATGTGAAGGGCTTTTACAACGTCCTTCTTTAAAAAAAGCTGAGTTTTTTGGCGGCACATTACGTAAATTTGCACAAAATTACAATGTGCCATTGATTTTAATCATAACCATGAATTGGTCATTAAAGCAATTTCATCAAGGTACGAAAGAATTTCATGGTGGAATTGGCTCAGATTACTTTAGTTTCATGGAACAGGATCAAATTTTCTTAGGGGCTTTGTCAGATGAGGATATAGAAAGATTTTTGGCCCAATATAGTCATCGTTTTAGTTCCGAAAACAAACAATTCATCAAAAAATATGCGGGTGGACATCCTGAACTTTTACGAGTTGCCGCAGAAGTTGTTATAGAGGCTCCCAAAAGACATTCGGTTGAACAATTACAACAGGCTTTCTTGGATAGAGTCCTCAATTTGCTTAAAAATACACTACGATTTCTATCTCCAAAAGTTTGTCAAGCATTTATAGCCGTTATTAATCATTCTGATAATTTATCCGGCTTTAAAAGTGAATTAAGAGAACTCAAAAAAAGAGGCTTGCTCATGCAAGATGAAAAAGAGGTATGGCAAGTACATCCTCAAATATTGGTAGAATTTTGTAAAGATAAAACGGTACGAGAATTATGTGATAGAAAAATCGCCTAATTTTATTATGGATTTTATGCTATTTTCATAAGTGGACTTAATAGAATGAAAGCAATACGTTTTACAAAACATGCGCTTGAACAGTGTGTTGAGCGTGGTACTAATCAAGTGGAAGTTTGTAAAGCCATTAGAGAAGGCTCTAAAGAACCGGCAAAGTACAGTAGACAACTTTGTCGTTCCAATTTTCAATACAATGACTATTGGCAAGGGCGGTTTTATCAAATTAAACAAGTAGCCCCCGTTATCAAAGAAGCCGCAGAAATTGTGGTAATCACCGTTTATACATTTTATTTCTAAGGATATAGCGTATGAAAATTAGTTATGATGAAGAAATTGATGCCCTTTACATTCGTTTAGTCGAAGGTAAACATGAATGTCGCACCTTGCGTTTGACCGATGAAATCGCGCTCAATATTGGGACTAATGAATTATTAGTCGGTATTGAAATCCTTGAGGCTAAAGCTGTGATAGGTGAAGGCGCATTACCATCCGTTGTACTCGAAAATATTCCCCTAGCAAAGGCGGCTTAAAGAGAAATGGCCCACATAACAAACAACATGATAAATGATCCCAAAAATCCTTACATTGCCGGACCTACGGTTGACAATACGCCAGCCTTTATTGGTCGGGAAAATATTTTAGGAAATGTATTAAACATTTTATGCCATGAAGGGCAAAATGCTATTGTGCTTCATGGGCAACGCCGTATTGGTAAAACCTCATTATTACACGAGCTAAAAGCAAGGTTATCCACAGACATCTACTATCCGATATTTTTTGATTTACTAGACAAACCACAACAATCATTGGAAAAAGTCCTACAAGATTTAGCTGATGAAATCAGTCTCGTAGTACAAAAAACCAAAACTTCTTTAGGGGCTGAACCTAAAATCGCATTCTGTCAATGGTTAAATAACTTATTGAATGAGTTACCTTCTGAAAAATCATTAGTTTTGTTGTTTGATGAATTTGATGTTTTAGATGATCCTAGTAAGGAACGTGCCGGTGTCGAATTTTTCCCTTATTTAAGGAACGAGTTGTTAACGATAAATCGTAAACGTCTTAATTTTGTATTTGTTATTGGACGTAAAATTAAAGATATGACTGATATTGCGGGATCTTTGTTTAGAG
>Ga0233403_10001444_pt1 | contig 11077 bp, 10 predicted proteins | sample Na_oxic_1_MG_FD_179866 | JGI IMG/M metagenome (GOLD analysis project Ga0233403, IMG submission 179866) | Seawater microbial communities from Saanich Inlet, British Columbia, Canada - Na_oxic_1_MG | ecosystem: Environmental > Aquatic > Marine > Inlet | place: Canada: British Columbia | collected...
GTGAACGTGTCGCGCAGCGTCGCTTGCGTAAAAAAAATAATCAGCGCGATACAGATACCATTGTTCGCGATCTCACGGAATTGACGATTGGTGCGCCCGTAGTTCATGAAGATCATGGGGTGGGGCGTTATCAAGGCTTAACCACATTAGAAGTCGGCGGAATAGAAGCGGAGTTTTTACAACTGGAATATGCCAAACAAGATAAACTCTATGTACCTGTTTCTGCTTTGTATTTAATTAGTCGCTTTACAGGGATGGATCCCGAACGTGCCCCATTACACCGTTTAGGTACAGCGCAATGGGAAAAGGCAAAAGGTAAAGCCGCCAAAAAAGCGACTGATGTTGCTGCGGAATTATTAGATATTTACGCCACGCGGGCAGCACGAGAAGGACATGTTTTCAAACTTGATCAAAATGACTACCAAGCGTTTGCACAAGGGTTCCCCTTTGAAGAAACCCCCGATCAAGTGGATGCCATTACAGCCGTCTTAAAGGATATGACTTCAAAGCACCCGATGGATAGGCTCGTTTGTGGTGATGTAGGATTTGGCAAAACCGAGGTTGCTATGCGAGCCGCTTTTATCGCAGTGCTAGATGGAAAACAGGTTGCCGTATTAGTGCCCACCACCTTATTAACACAACAACATCTTCAAACTTTTCAAGATCGTTTTGCAGATTGCCCTGTACGAGTTGAACAGTTATCGCGTTTTAGCACAAAAAAACAACAAACAGAAATCTCTAAAGCGATGGCAGGGGGAAAGGTTGATATCGTCATAGGGACACATAAATTATTAAATAAAGACTTTAAATTCAATGATTTAGGTCTAGTTATCATTGACGAAGAGCACCGCTTTGGTGTCAAGCAAAAAGATAAGTTTAAATCGCTACGGGCAGAAGTCGATATTCTCACCCTCACTGCGACACCTATTCCCCGCTCTTTAAATATGGCGCTTTCTCATTTACGCGATTTATCGGTGATTGCGACACCACCCTCGGGTCGTTTGGCGGTGAAAACTTTTGTGAGAGAATGGCAAAATGCCACAATTACCGAAGCACTATTGCGTGAGTTAAAACGGGGGGGGCAGGTGTATTTCCTGCACAATAATATTGATACCATTAATGGTATGGCACGACAAGTGACAGAATTAGCTCCCCAAGCACGGGTACAAATTGCACATGGCAGAATGCGAGAACGTGAACTGGAACGGGTGATGCAAGACTTTTATCATCGCCGCTTTAACGTTTTAGTCTGTACGACTATTATTGAAACGGGCATTGATATACCCACCGCTAATACGATTGTGATTAACCGGGCTGATAAATTAGGTTTGGCACAATTATATCAATTACGTGGACGTGTCGGGCGTTCCCATCACCGTGCTTATGCCTATCTGATTATTCCGCCGCGTCAGGTCATGACGGAAGATGCCCAAAAACGCATAGACGCGATTGAATCCTTGGAAGAACTGGGCATGGGTTTTACATTGGCAACGCATGATCTTGAAATTCGTGGTGGGGGGGAATTATTAGGGAGTGAGCAAAGTGGACATATACAAGAAATCGGCTATCATTTGTATACCGAATTACTAGAACGCGCCGTCAATGCCATAAAATCTGGAAAACAACCAGAACTAGAACAGTCTCTCTCGCCAGACACTGAGATTAATTTACACGTTTCCACCCTGTTACCCAGCACCTATTTACCTGATGTCCATACCCGGTTAATCATGTATAAGCGGCTTGCCAACGCCCCTGATATCCAAACCTTAGATGAGATACAGGAGGAAATGATCGATCGTTTTGGGCTTTTGCCAGAGCCTGCGATGGCATTGATTGCCATAACACAACTCAAAATAAAAGCCGCCCAATTGGGCATACACAAAATTGATTTTGGGGAACAAGGCGGTACTCTCTTATTTAATGAAAATCCTCATATTGATCCCCAACAAATAATCAATCTGATTCAAAGTCACCCCACTGATTACAAATTGACGAGTGAGAAGAAATTGCATTTACTCCCAGAATTGTCTGAGTTTTCGGCGCGTTGTCAGTTTTTAGAGACACTGTTGGAACAATTGAGTAGGTAAGGTGGGTTTAGCTTCGCTGACTTCGTTCTCTTGGCGCACCCACCCTACGCTTTCTTTGATTCATGTTCCACCGATTTCATGTTCCATAGGTTTCACCTATGGCTATTCACATTTCACCCCTTCGGGGTTGCACATCTAACCTGGGGTGTTAAATTTGAGGTAATTCTGCTCATAAATTTTCACCCTTTTCTTGTCTGATTCAGACAGAAAAATAGGGTGAAAAAAAATGAGCAAAATGGATTCAAATTTAACACCCCACATCTAACCCCTTTGGTGATAAACGTAAATAGCCTTATGTGAAACATATCGAATTATTTAAAGCATCAATTAAAAACCTTATTATATGTCAGTGAATTAGCGAAGGTATTATATATACAATCCCTGTAAGTTATTGTATGGCTGGGGATTTGAACAGGATTTTTTTAGGTATCATCATCAGATTTTTTGAGTAACACAACACAAAGATTTTCAGCATGCTCTGAGACTTGGCGTATTTTACAAGGTTCAATCTGAGCCAGTAAATCAAAACCATGTCGTGTTTTATGATATTTTCCCTTGGTTTTCGTGTGTCGAGTTGCTGCATCAAGCCCTTGATTGACATCATTTTTGTGGATTTTTTCAATATTGGCTTGTTTTGGCAAAGCGTTTGGATTAAAACCTTGCCCATAAAATTTTGCTAACGTTTTTCGATCGGCTAAAAACCAAGATTCCATACATTGAACCATTAAATGCGCATTATCATCTGTTGCTAAGTCTGGGCAATCCCAGTTATCCCTCATCTTCAAATGTATCCACGAATTCCTATCGTCAGCAACAGGTGCTTCGCTATCGACTAACAGAATACAAAAAGCATCAGGATATTGAACAAGAGCAGTGCAAAATCGGTTGTAAGCTTGCATTCGTGAACCACAGGCAATGATTTTTGGCTGGCAATTAGTTGGTACTATTTTTTTGAAAAACTGGCTAAAACCACGTCGGCATTTTGTCAATGTCAAGTTTTGATCGCCCCCGCCTTCAACATAAATGTGAATTTTCACCACCGATTTCCCCCAATTTCACCACTACGCCAAAGTTGCCCTAATGAATATTCTTTGAGCCAAACGGCTAATTCCCTTTGACTTAACCGTTTTAAGTGGGTACCCATTTCATCTCTTTCGCAAACAATGAGAGATTCTGGCGTGTCAGTCAGTGCATCCACTATCACATCAGAATGCGTTGTCACAATTAATTGGGTACGTGCGGCACATTCTTGTAAAAGGGAAGCAATGGTTGGCAAAATATCAGGATGTAAACCCAATTCCGGTTCTTCAAGGCAAATTAACGAAGGGGGGTTGGGATGACACAAAATCGTCAATAAACAAAGATATCGTAGTGTGCCATCGGAAAGTCGTGTGGCTGATATTGGTTGGCGAAGCCCTTTTTCATGAAAAAATATTTGAATCGTATTGCTTTCCGTTTTAGTCGTCATATCTTCTATATATTCATAAAACTCTTGTAAGTAGGTAAGCAATTGTCTTTTGGTTTCAGGATAATTTTGTAAGTTATTGATAACCAAAGCTAAATTACTGGCATCTTCCAATAGAAAATCATTAGGTAAATCGGCTTTTTGTGGCAAACGCAAAGCGGCATAATGCCCTAAATTCCATTCTCTATAAAAACGGATTTGATTAAATTGAGTGGCAAGATGCGTTAATTCTGGATAAAGATCAGCACCTCGCTGTTGAGAAAGAATAGATTGCTCTATACTCACATCTTGTCGTTGTAATTGACGTTCTTTCCTTACATTTTGTTCTGAATCAATCAGTGTGTTTAGGATGGGATAACCATTTTGATAAGCGTAATAGGTTAAAGGCTTTTGACTATCATCCCTCGAAGATTCTGTTATGCTTTCATCCACTAGCTCAAAACGATTACCCGTACAAGTAAATGAGAGTTGATAGCGGAGTGTTTGATTTGAGGAAGAAGGATAAAACCATCGGGTATCAATTGATGCAATGTGTAAAGTGCTATTGCTACCTTTCCATAGCCATTCGCTGATCCCCCCGCCTTCACGAATAGGAACTAATAAATTATTGGGTGTTGCTGCCAACAATGAAATAATTTCAATGAGGTTAGATTTACCAGAAGCATTAGTGCCTATAAAAACATTTAAGGAATCCAATGTTAAGGTTTCCATTTCAGTCGAATAAGACAGTATGTTTTCAAGGCGGATTGTGTGTAATAGTTTGTTTTTATTCATTCATTTAAAAAAGTTCAATTTCTTCCCGTGCCGAGTATACAAAGCTTCAGCTTTGTATGGATTATTATATTGGAGTACAAAGCTTCAGCTTTGTAAGGGAGGTAAAACTTAACCCACCCTACTTTGAAGCTTCTAAGGCTTTTTATAATTAACAATTAACCATTAACAATTAACAATTAACAATTAACAATTAACAATTAACAATTAACAATTAACAATTAACAATTAGCAAATAGCTTTTTTTCTCGTTCCCACCGCTCCAGCGTGGGAATGCATATCGTGACGCTCCTGCGTCACACCTTATAAAAAATGGTGAACCATGCTAAAACGTTTTAGTCGACGGTCGACGCTGGAGCGTCGTGAGATGCATTCCCACGCTGGAGCGGTGGGAACGAGGAAGAAGAACCTTCTTGAACTAAATTCCATACATCACAAACGCCCCCCAATATAAAGGCCGTTTATATTCTTCACTGGTTAAAAATTCCCGCTTTGTTGCTGTTAAGGCTTCAATTTGCCCTTGTCCGTTTTTGAGCTTTTGAAAAAAGCGGGTCGTGAATTCGGCGGTGCTGTCGTCTAAGACTGACCACAGGGTCAATAGGGTATTTTTATTGCCAGCGACATAGAATGCATAAGGTAAGCCCATGACACCTTCGCCGCGCATGATTTCGCCAACGCCCGTTTGGCAGGCGGATAGTACCATGAGGTCGCTTTGTAAGTTATAGCCGGGCCATTCGCTGGCGGTGATGTAGCCATCGGTGTTATTGGTTTTGGTGTGGGGGTCGAGGACGATGGCGGAGAGGGCGGGTACTTTGGTGCTTAGGTAGCTGTGGGCGGAGAGTAGTATATAACGGTAGCGTGTCAAAGTGCCGTCGGCGTTGAGGCGTTGGAGTTGGGATTCTGTGGCTTGTTCGTTTTTGAAGATGAGGGCATCTGTGAATAGTTCTTTTACGTTGGTGAGTTCTGTTTCGGTGCCGGGGAGATTGCACCAAGGGATGTCTAAGGCTTTGAAGGCGCGGAGATCACGTTGTGGGTCGTTGGCATTTCGCCAGAGTAGGGTTTCGAGATCAATTGTGGGGGTATTTCTGGCTTTGTTGCAGTCTGTTGGGGCAATGCTTTGATCGGGGGATTCGTATTGTGCGGCACCCATTGCTAATAATGTGCCTCGGTTTTTTATGGCTTGGTAGGTGGTTTCGCGTTTTTTGAGGAGGGCGAGGACGGAGAGGGATTGGACATAGCTTACCGAGTGGGTGGCGATCAGGGGTTTATCGCCTTCTAGGATAAGGGTCTCGAAAGGTATTAAGGCTAACGCGCTATCTGGAGAAATGATAAGGCGTTGTTTGCTTTGCAGACGGGTTTTGAGAGGAGCCAGTAGTTGTTGCGCCAAATAGCGGCTGATTTCTTCTATATTGTTAATCTTTTTTCTTCTTTCGCGGCGAGTGATTTCGTCTTTAATGATAAAACTGCCATCATCCATTTTCAATACATATTGACCGCCCCCACATTCGCCCCGCAGTTCAGGCACGGTGCATTTTGAGCCTAATAATTCACGGTAGGTTTTTAGGGTTTTGTTAAGGTTCGGGATTTTTCCTAAATTATCCGCTTGCAACTTGCCTGTGGTGTCTAGGGTAAAAACAATCACTTCATGGTATTCATTTTCTAAGTAACTGATAAATAAGGAATTTTCTGGAATTAGTGATGCGCCTGTCTCTGCATCAACCATTTGGAAGTCATTCAGTTGGGCATATTTGGGGTATTTTTGCAGTAAGGTGCGATGGAATTTAGCCGCCTGTCTGACTAATTCGTTTTTATCCATTTCTAAAGTTAATTTTTGTTCTTGGTTGTCGGTTCTCGCTTTTTGTTGAGTCAAGGCGGCAATTTTTGTTCGGTAATCATAGAATTGTTGTTGTTCGTTTTGGGTCAAGCCCGCCTTTTGCACCGCGAGTTTGATAGTCATCGATTCAAGTAGGGTACGGGCTTTGGTTTTTTCTGCTATGTGAAAAGCGTCGTTGTGCCTATCCTTTATAAGATAGAGTTTAGATAAGCAGAAAAAGCAGGGTACCCATTTCGCAAACAGTGCTTGGCGATTTTCGATGGATAAATCACCTGCTTGACGCAATGTTTCTACCCCTTCGATTAATTGTTCAAAGTGTTTGATCGCTTTATCAATTGCACCAAGTTTTGCTTCAGTATAAGCTAAATTATTCAGGCTTATCAGCGTATCAGGATGCTTTGCGCCTAACACCTCTTGGCGCAAACGATAGCATTTTTCAAATAAAGGCAAGGCTTCTGATAAGCGACCTAAATCGTTGTAAATCAATGCTAAATTATTCAGGCTTATCAGCGTGTCAGGATGCTTTGCGCCTAACACCTCTTGGATCAGACGATAGCCTTTTTCAGACAAAGGCAAGGCTTCAGATAAGCGGCCTAAGTCTCTGTAAATATTCGCTAAATCATTCAGGCTTATCAGCGTGTTAGGATGCTTTGCGCCTAACATCTCTTGGCTCAGACGATAGCCTTTTTTAGACAAAGGCAAGGCTTCAGATAAGCGGTCTGAGCATTGATAAATAGCTGCTAAAGTATTTAGTTTATACAGGGTGTCAGGATGCTTTGTGCTTAACACTTCTTGGCTCAAAGGATAGTTTTTTTCAAACAAAAGCGAGGTTTCAGATGAACGACCTAAGTCATCGTGAATAACCATTAAATGATTCAGGCTTCCCAGCGTATCAATATCAGAGATACCAAGTCTTTTCAGTCTAATATGAAACGCTTTTTCAGCAAAGGGTAAAGCTTTTTGATATTCACCTTTTTCAAGTAATTGCGAAGTTTGAGTCGCGTAAGTGCTTGCTAATTTCAACTCATTTTGGGCATTAATAGAGATATAAATCGCCAATATTACCCAACTGACGGAAAATATCAAAAGGAAGGTGTACCATTTTTTCAGTTGCATGTTTGTCTCCTGCTAATATTTAGTACAGCGGATTAGCGGTATAAACGGATGGATTGTTGTGCTTATAGCATTTCCCGATTGAATAAACGACATCATGAAACCTTCAAGGTTTTGGAAACCTTGAAGGTTTTTTACTGTTTATATCAAGATTTCAACGCTATTTAGCACCAATCCGTTTATTCCCCAGATCAGTTGTACTAAATTATGGCTTTCAGAAATGGATGACATAATTAGGTTAACGGTAATTCATCTAATGTGGGTATACGATAACCACGCCAACGTAATAACGCCCAAGCATAAGCTTTTTTTAACATCAACTGATCAGCCGCCTCTCCTAAATTTCTCAGTTCTTGGCGTTCTTGTGGTGCCATTGAATCAGTTGCTTGATGGCGTTCTAATAAAACGAAATGGCGTTGTTGCTGAATGGTTGGCACTTGGCTATGAGCAATTTTGACTAATTCTTTAATTGAAAGTGTTTGCATCGCCTGTAAACTGGCTTGCATTGAAAAAGGGGCATTTTCTACAGTGGGCGGTAAATTACCTTCGATGCTCTGAATAGCTAATGATTCAATGGATTGATGAGTCATCTGTGCCATTCGAGCGAATTGATGAAATATACTTTTAGGCAATTCTAGGGTTAATTGTTGGGTAGCCATTTCATTAAATGCCTCATTTATATATAGCGAGCGTGGGGTGGGTAAGAGCGAAATTGATTCACCTTAAATCCTTCTGCATGGCACTCATAATCTAATATTAATGCGAATGAATTGTTAAAAAATATCTTTAAAATCAAATAGTTATAAATTAATCTGGAGTCCAAAGCTTCAGCTTTAGGGGTTAATATGATAGTTACCTTCGCCAACTGCTAATGACAAAAAACGCCTAAAGCTAAAGCTTTGGACTCCAAAAAAATGCCTAAAGCTAAAGCTTTGGACTCCAAAAAAATGCCTAAAGTTAAAGCTTTGGACTCCAAAAAAACGCCTAAAGTTAAAGCTTTGGACTCCAAAAAAATGCCTAAAGCTAAAGCTTTGGACTCCAAAAAAATGCCTAAAGCTAAAGCTTTGGACTCCAAAAAAATGCCTAAAGCTAAAGCTTTGGACTCCAAAAAAACGCCTAAAGCTAAAGCTTTGGACTCCAAAAAAACGCCTAAAGCTAAAGCTTTGGACTCCAAATTGATAAATCATGTATAATAATTTAGTAACGTAGGGTGGGTAGGAGCTTCGCTGCAACCCACCATTCATAAGCGAATTATCTAAGAAAGTTCAACTTTGTCCAACTTTTTAGGAGCAGCATATCATGTCGTATGGTCAATTTGAGTCGGTTTCAGAAGTGGCTAGGATATTCGATATTGAAGTAAGTGATAATAAACCATTTGTCGATAAATTAGAAATTGAAGTGCCTCATTCAGATTTCAAAAGGATTGAAAAAAAATTAGGTGATGAACTTAACTTCATAAATGAGACGACTATTTGTGAAAGGATAATCAGTCCTATTTTGGAGCTGATATCAGATAATTATGAATCGTTAAAAATTTGGTCGCATGTGTCCTACAACGTAGATAAGGAAAAAGGATTGGTTGGTGAACCTGACTATCTCATTGCACCAAAAACAAAATATGGTGACATGGATGTACCCCCTATTTGTATTATTGAAGCGAAGAAGGATGACTTTGAAGAGGGGTGGACACAAGCTTTAGCTGAAATGGTAGCGACTTCTTTGCAGGGTAGAAAAATTTGTTACAGTGTTGTTACTACAGGTAATACTTGGGAGTTTGGTCATCTAGAAAATAAGGTATTCACTAAAGAACCAACGAAATTTTCAGCGACAGTCAATCTGCAAGAGATATTTGATGTACTGAATTGGATGTTTAATATGGCAAAATCTCATCTTGGAAACGAGGAATTTCTTTAATATGAAATAATATGTAGGTACGAAAAAGTTTTTTAACATTTTTTTCTCGTTCCTAGGAGTCTGTCGGACTTGTTCACGTAATTCATTGATTTTAAATGATTTTTATAAAAACGGTATAAACAGAAAGTCCTTGTAAATCAATTATTTGTGTATTAAGTCCGAAAAATTCCTAGGGGCGAACCTATGTGTTCGCCCTAGCTTAAGTTAATGGCATTGCTACCCTACACGGGCTAAAATTTTTGTGACAATCCTGCTTGTTTGCACAATTGATTCGCGGTAATTCTATCAAAAATTCGATGCCTTTTGACTGGAATCGTTTTGATGTCATTGGTATAGATAGAATGCTTTCCGCCTTCTCGTAGCAAATAAAATTCATTGATTTCAAAATAGTTAATCAAATCACGCCGCTTGACAGACATCTTGAACCTCCACTGGCAGTTGCTCTATCAAACTGTTTCCCAATGGCAGCTCCTTATTTTGCTGACGATAGGCTAAAACCATTTCATTCAGAGCATCTCTCAACATCGCACGACAGTCTTCAATATCTGTACCTTCAGTGACAACTTCAGGCCATTCAATGAGTTGCCCCATATAACCTGAGTCAATTTTGGTATATTTGGCAGTGTAACTTTGTAACATTGATTTTCCTTGTATAACGATAACAACTCGTTTCGTAGCGAAGTGAAAACCCACCATTCATAAAGCTGGGATGGGTTTTTCTGGATACCATACTACTGACACAATCCCTGTTGATAAGGATCAATATAATCAGCATCAGCCTTTAAAAGCTTAATAAAATGCCGCTTCTTTTCACTATCGGGCATTGTGCTGAGTTGTCGCCAAACTTCTAGCCGCCAATTTTTATCACAATCTGCTAACAAAGTGGCTAACATTTCATACGGTTCGGCATCAGGCACCAGCGGAAAGGGCGGCACCGAAAACACCAATCTTTTCTGACAAATCTTGCTATTCTTTTTCTGACAAGATTGGGTTCCTAAAGATTGAACCGTCAAACGATATTCAGTATTCGGTTCAATATCAGTGAATAGCAAAGAACTGTTGTGCGCTGTGGTTTCATGCTTAACGACTATTTTCCCAATCGCATTTTGAAGCATTACCTGATAGGGTGATTTTCCCCCATACCAAAATAGTGGAATCGCCCCCTCACGCGCAAACAGACTAAAAGATTCACTGGCACCTTCACCAGCAGCCAATGGCGTGACAATGGGGCGAAGCTTGCCACTTTTTCCCCGCGAACCCGCGTTTTCTGTATTGGGGTTATTGACATCCTGAGTTGTGAATTTGTCAAAGATACCCGCAAACCATTCCTTGAACTTACACACTGCACCACAGGGCTTATCCAACGGCTTTACCCGATACTCCTGACCCGTTGTCAGCGTCTCTTTGCGAGAATCATGGCTATTATAACGGATGATAAGGCGCGGCATCGATTTAGGCACAATCACCAAATCGCCAGCGCATAATTTCTTATTCTTCCGACTCGCCCACTGATGTTCATCAGGCTGATTTGCCCTCAAAATGCCAACCGCCTCAATGTTCTCTGCCAAATGAATTTCGGCAACGACAGTGCAATCCAGCGCGTGAACAGTGGGAATGCATAAGCTCAAAGATAAAAAAAGACCACAGAAATTGTATGGTTTATAAGGCATAATTCTTCTTCTCCTTTAAACATTGATAGGGTTAAAATTGGAGTCCAAAGCTGAAGCTTTAGGGTCCCGTCCCCAAAGCTTCAGCTTTGGACTCCAAAAAAACGCCTAAAGCTAAAGCTTTGGACTCCAAAAAAACGCCTAAAGCTAAAGCTTTGGACTCCAAAAAAACGCCTAAAGCTAAAGCTTTGGACTCCATTTATTGACATGTAAATTTAATCTGGTT
>Ga0233403_10001445_pt1 | contig 11072 bp, 16 predicted proteins | sample Na_oxic_1_MG_FD_179866 | JGI IMG/M metagenome (GOLD analysis project Ga0233403, IMG submission 179866) | Seawater microbial communities from Saanich Inlet, British Columbia, Canada - Na_oxic_1_MG | ecosystem: Environmental > Aquatic > Marine > Inlet | place: Canada: British Columbia | collected...
TCATATACTCCAGTGGTTAATTCTGTAGAATTAAATATATTAGTAAAAGTACCAGAGGCTCCTACGTAAGCATAAACTCTTATATACCCATTTGTAACAGCTGTTACTTCAAATCTAACTTTATATATATTTCCTGCTGCAAAACCACTAACCGTTTGAGCCATTGGTTCGCTTGTTGCTGAAACTGCGTTTGCCGTTCCTCCTGATATTGTCCAACCAACACCTTTAGACCAATCACTATCTGTTGCAAAATTACCATTTGTTATTAATTCTGCACCTATAGTTTCATCCGCTACTAATACAGAAACTGAGTCTGTATTAAAAGGTAAATCAGAAACACCAAATGTTCCATCTACGTCTAATTTGAAATCTGGTAAAGTGGTGTTAATCCCGACGTTACCTCCGTTGAAATATGAATCACTTATAGTACTAATATTCACTTTTATTGCATCGTCGTGATAAAGTAGCATTAAAGTGTTATCATCACCAGCGGCTGAACTACCAGTTCCTAAGTAAACTAACCTATCTGATTCTTTTTTAATTTCTAAAGCAGCTGTTCCTAATGTCCCATCTAAAACAAGTCTTCTATCAGGTGAAGTTTCTCCGATCCCGACGTTTCCGCCTCCTGTTATTTCAACAATATTTAAAGTATCTGAATCATTTCTAATCTGCAAATTACCAACTCTTCCTGACACTCCGCTACCTATAGAGGCTATATCCCATCTGTGACCACCTGTTGAGGTGTTATCTATATGAATAGCTGTTTTGATTGTATTGTCATCGCTAACTTCCAACTTAGCGCTAGGACTATCCGTCCCAATCCCGACGTTACCATCTCTATCAATACGCATAGCCTCTGCCATACTACCAGCATCTGCTTTTGTTTCAAATGCTAATTCACCAGAGGGGTTACCACCTGCGTGATCAGGATATATTGCTGTTATTCTTGCAGCATCTAATAAGTCACCAGTTTGATTGGTGGAGGAGTTTGATTGAAAAGATATTCTATTAAAATTATCATTTGTTTCATTATTGTTTTGTAAAACAAAATCTCCTGTATTTGTACTAGCATCACCTGTAGAATAGACGGTGGCAGAGTCATCTCTAATTGTTAGTTTTTGTGAAGGCTCATCTGTTCCAATTCCGACGTTGCCGCTGTAATCAACTCTAAATCTTTCTGCTAAACCAGTTGGTGTGCCAGGTCCTTCTCCTGTAGCGTTATTTGTGTAAACTACAAAAGCACCAGAACCCTCTTTTTGCTGAGTATCTGAATTTCCATTTTGACCAACCTCAGCACCTATTCTAACTTGAGGGTATTCATTATCATTATCATCTTGAAAAACAAAATCTATAAATGTTTTCTGTTGGTTTAAATCACTACCTACATAATTCCATAGTCTTTGTAATGTAGTCCCTGTAGAACTACTTGTTGTAGCTGTAGATTTATAAAGGTCTAACAAATAATCAGGACTAGACGTTCCAATTCCAACGTTGCCGGCTTCAGTTATTCTAAACCTTTCTTGATTACTTCCATCAACTCCATCTGACAATGATATAAAAAAGTCTGAACCAAAATTAGCTCCTACTCTGTTAGCTCCTAAAACAACATCACAAGCTTCGGAATCTGCGTTTGATAACTTTATAGCAGCCGTTGTTCCTCCTGCATTTGTAGAATTAACAAAGTCAGCAACAATACCATCTGTTGGGGAGGCTTCTACAACTTCAAGTCTTACATCAGGACTAGTAGTCCCGATACCTAAGCGTTGATTATCGTGATCTATATATAAAGGTGTTGGTACGTCATTGCTCCTCATTATAGAAGATACAGTAAGTGATCCAGCATTACCGCCAGATACTTTACCAACTAAACCTACGTTTTGTATAAATTCAAGACCTGTTGGTTTTGTAAGCGTAAGCCCACCACCAGATTTTACATATATTGTATCTCCAGTTACAGGTGTTACACCGTCTATAGGGTCAGTTGTAAAGTTTAAAAGTTCACCTGTTATTACTACGTTACCAAAATCATTGTTGTTAATGTCGGTTTGTAATAAACCAATAGCTGCCATTTTATCTTCATCAGAAGCATCAGCTTCAGCAATTTCAATAACATCTGTAGCACCAACTGTACCTGTTTGATATACTGGAGTTCCTTTAGTTATTGTTGCACCTGAAGTATTTTTACAAGCTATAACAACTAACTTTGCCGATACATTAATGGATGATTGATCTATCCAATTAGTTTGACTACCAGTTGAAGAAAGTATTTGACCAGCTGTACCTATATCATCACTACCATCCCTAAGACCAGCCTGGACCTCTATATCACTTTTAAACTTCATATATGAGTTTTACTTAATTATACATAAACAAGCAGTGCTGCGTAAACATCACTTGCTATACTTCCTGTAAAAGCGAAGGAAATAGTTCCTGATCCACTTCTAGCTACATCTACATATACTGTTTCATAAGGTGATGCTATTTGAGTAATTTCAGCTTTTACGTTTGAAGCTAAAGCATTTGTACCAAAAAGACTAGCATCTGTTATATCAATTGTAAATGTTGTTAATCCTCCAGATTCTGATCTTGTACAAGGACTTGTAGCTGGCGTAGCACTTCCTCCATCATCTAGTGTTACTTTTGCTCCATAAGGATTTGATTGTGGTTTTAATTGAACCCAACCTGTTGAAGATACTGTAAAGCTTTCGCTATCAAAACCAGCAACCCCCTTTTCAGTACTTGCATCATCTGCGCCTGCACCTGCTATATTTGCGTCTTGAATAACAAAAGTATATTCTGTTGATGCTGGATTTGAGGATGCGGTAATTGCTGCACTAGCAAATATAAAATCACCAACCTCTACAGAAACTGTAGTATCGCTAAATGTTATATCTCCATCCGAAGTAACTACAAAGTAGTCACCTTGATCTAAAGCAATGTTAGAAGCTCCGCTGATAACAGGTGTGCCTGGATCAGTAGAAGCGTCATAACCTCCTTGGAAAACACCTACTCCAGCAATCAATGCTTGAACCTGACCTAAATTAACTCCATCTCCCGCAGCAGTACCTGTGGCAATATTAGTAATTTTAGTGGTATTCATGTTAAGCGGACTCGCAAAACTGTTTTCGTTTCCAGTTGATGTTTGATTAATTTCACCACCTACATTTAGATCGTTTACTATTGAAACATCATCCGTTAAATTAATAGTTATACTACCGTCGTTTTGATTAACACTAGTTATATCTATTCTTCCACTTGTACCTATAAACTCTACTGTAGATTTTACACCTGAACCTGTTCCTCCTGCTGTTAAAGATATCTTACCGCTTGTTGGTGCTCCAGGAGTTACAGTACCTGCTGTTACAGGTAATGTATATGTTTCATTTGTGTCAGCTGGTAATGTAACTGTTTTTACATTAACTGCTGTTACGTGACCTGTAGCACTAGTTGTTATAGTATCAACTGCAGTAAATGTACCACCGTAAGAAGGTGCACCAGTGCTTGTCGTGTCAGATCTAGTTATATCAGCATGATTAATAGTTGGTGTTGGACCGTTTTCGTTTGTGATATCTATATCAGTTCCTGCTATTAAACTAGTTATATCACCTGATACAGAAACCCACTGATATGTTTTAGGATTTGTAGCTGGTAGTATTTCCTCTGTTATTCTTAATGTTTGACTAACAGTGTTAAAATATATTTGCCCCGGAGTATCAGCCGTAGGCTCTACAGCCAAGTTCTGTATCGCGGCATTGTTTATGTAGTTCTTATTAAGATCTAACGAATTTAAATAATTAATTGCCATGTTCTTTTATTTTTAGCTTGTTTTTTTAGTTAAAGTATGCTTTGCCTGCAAACGGTGCAGAGAATTCTAGTATTACGTTATTGTTGTCTACGTAGGTATAATCACCTACCACTACAGACTTTGCTGAGTCTACTACTGTTATAGATGGAAACTTATTTAACCCATGATATACCATCCCTGTAGCTGGTGGTCCCCAAATTGTTGCAGGAGCAGCTTGATCATATATAAAAGTCTTATCTGTTAAATCATTAAGTTGGATTATAGATATAAAGTAATCTTTATTTTTTGTAACACTTCCATTGCTCTTAAAAAGACTAAGAACAATATCATAAAATCCAGGATACTGTACATCTTGAGTAGATGATTCCCATAAATATATACCCCAATTATTCTTATCGTCTGTTTGACTTATCAAAACATAAGATCCCTCTAATGGGTCAGTATAATAATTAGATATAGATATTTTTGATTTTAACTCAAATTGACTTAATAAAAAACCTGTTATATTAGAAAATAATGTAGTTGTACCAGATGGCTGTGTGCCAAAAGAAAAAGTACCCGGCTTTCTAATTATACCTTCTTCCCAATATTGATATTTATATCTAAGAGAATCAGTTTCAATGGTGTTGTTATTGTTAATGTATTCAATAACTTTATCTACAGAAAAATTTTTGGTAGCGTTATTTGAAGAAGCATCAGTTCCAATCCACTTATCTGATCCTTCAATATTTTCATCTAATGCATATGTACTAATTCTTGCCATCTAAATTATGTATACCTTTTGTGAAATACAAAGGTACAAAATTTAAACTATTGCTTTTTGTTTGAAAAAGTATTTATCATCTTCTCACCAGTACGGCCTGATAACAAATCTTTTATGCAAAGATAAGATTTTAACAAAGGCAAAAATAAAGTCTAGTTTTTGTTTTTTCTAACAGCGCTTCCGTAGAAATACCCGAAAATAGAAAGTACAATACCTTCACTTATTCCTATAAGATGAATCCAAACTTCTTTGTTTGACTCAGGAATATCTAGGTAAACAATCGCATATATAATAAAAGAAAATGCTGCTAATCCAACAAGTCCTGTAAGATTAAACATTAAGTCAAAACCTCCTGACTTAGCTTTTTCTACTTCTCTTTTTCTAGCAGAGTCTCTATCTGCCACCTCAAGTTCATATATAGAAACTAATTCTTTATGTAATTGAGCTTTTTCTTCTGGAGTCGTGTCTGGGTCTTTATCTATAATGTTTTTTAAAATACCTAAAGCCCCTTTATCAGGTAAAACATCTCCAATAAATCCTGGCAATTTACTAAATAAGAAACTACCTACTTTAGTGTCTTTAAACTTTTTCTTTGGCTTACTCATAACACTCTATTAATTCTTTATACTCTTCTTTAACATTAAATGACGGACATGCTTTTGAAGAAAACTCATTATGCCCGTGAAGAGTAGCGTCTTCATAACTGTCCATTAAATAAGATATTAATTCAGTAAGGCTTTCTTTTTGAAGATCTGTCCTGGTGTCTTTTGGATTCATATCTGCATCACAACCACCTATGTAGCAAATACCTATACTTCCTTTATTATGACCCCTTACGTGAGCGCCTTGTCTTTCAACTGGTCTAGCTTTATCAACTGTGCCATCTAGTAAAACTACAAAATGATAACCTATATCAGACCACCCTCTTTCGTTTACATGCCAGCCTCTAATTGTTTCTGTAGATATATCTTGACCTTCTCTAGTAGCTGAACAATGTAATATGATTTTATTTATATCTCTCATTTATTGTTTTTTTTCTTCTCTCGCTATAGCTTTCAGTACTTCTTCTTTTTTTACAACCAACTTAAAGCTTATATCAGCCGTCCATTGCATAATAGGCCTTCCATCTTTGTATAGTATAACTAAGGGAACTGATCTTACCTTTTCTTTAAACTTAGGTGTTTGATTCTCTAGGTAAGCGATTTGATGAGTTATGTTTCTTATTTTGTCTACTTTAGCTTTATTTGACCAATTCCACTCAGAATTAATTTCCAATAAAACATATTCCTGGGAAAACAATGAGCTAGAAAACAGAATCAGTAATAGAACTATTGCTTTTTTCATTATTTATTTTTTTATAATTTGATAAAGCTTTTCATCTATTTTGTCAAGCTTATCACTATTTTGTTCAACTTTTTGTTGAGTATTCATTATAGTTTCTCTAATTAACTGATCCTTTAAATCATACTCTGTCCTGCTAACCTCGGCTTCAGGTAGCTCTTTGGCTAACTGTATATCTGCCTGTATAGCAAACCACATCCCTACTACGGTTACGACAAAGCTTACTATAATTATTAGCGTCTTTAAATCTAATGTTAATTCAGTGTTTTCTGATATTTTGTTAGTCATTACTAGTTATTTATATTTTGTTGACTTATTTTTTATAAGGAAAAGATCTATTTAAAGAATCTTTTCTTTTTGAACAACCACAATCTTTTCCTGTAGTTTTAGATATTGTATCTACTACTTTCTTAATACCGGTTGCTTTTGTTATTTTTTCAATTGTATCACCTAATCCTTTTGACTTCATTTTATTTACTTTTACAGTTACATAATTTATTTGGACAGGAGGCAACGCTAAACATTAATTTATATATTAGTGAATTCCATGAACACTGAAAATTACACCATACTGATTGCATCCACAAACCTATCCTTACAAACAATTTTCCCATATTTTTTTTTTACAAATATAATTTATTTATTTATTTATTTACGAGACTTAGCCCCAGAACATTTCCATCTTTTTCTAGATAAATTGTTTGGTGTATTTGGGTCGTTTTGTTTCTTTTTTGATAATCTTTTTTTAATACCTAAACTTCTAGCACAGTAGCTATCACCTTTACTAGTACCTGGCTTAACTCTTGGACCTCCTCCTTTGGCTCTTCCTGCTTGTCCGTAACTAACCTTTTTACCTGACTTAGTTATTTTTACCTTTGCCTTTCCTTTCCTTGGTGTTGCCATTATCTTTTTGTGTATTTTTTTGTAACCTTACCAGCCTTTGTGTTTGAAACAAATTGTTTCTTACCTCCTGATGCTTTCTTCTTACGTGCAGTAGTAGCTCTTTGAGACTTAGACATACTGTTAGCTTTCTTTAATGGCAAACATCTATCAGGGTTTTTCTTGTTCTTACTAGTACCACATTCACCTTTTATAGATCCATCAGTACCTATACGAACCCATTTCTCTGATCTCCATTTAGCTAACTCTCCCATTACTTTTTCTTTTTTCCTTTACCGTAGTTAGGGTCTTTGCAATATTTACTTGCTGCCATATTAGCATATGCAGAAGGGTATTTATCAAAAGTTCTTTTTGCCCATGCAATACCTGCAGAACAAATCTTATTTCCCTTTTTTACTTTACTTCTTTTGCTTGCCATTATTTTTTCTTTCCACATTTAGCATACACACTTGATTTGATCTGTGCGTTAGAAGGTAATCCTATTTTTTCTGGCTTACCTTTCATTTTTTTACTTGCTGCTGTGAAATAAGGTTTTAGTGTTTTCATAATATTATTTTCTTTTTTTCATTCTCATTGTTTTCATAGAACTACCAAGCCCTTTTAATCCAGCGACCTTTGGAGCTGGATTTCTTTTTTTAGCTTTAGAGCTCGTTTTTTTCCACTTAGCTACGTTTTTATTTGCAAAGTTTACTGAGTTTAAATCTATCGGAGATGAGTTTTTAATTACATCACCTTCTTTGTGTTTTTTTTTCTCTTCATTCTTCTTTACATCACTCTTACTCATAGCTATATTTTTATTTATATCTTTGCTACAAAGATAAGAAATTTAATTTATGCCTATTCAAAGCAATAATCAGCCTAATGATTATTTAAAATACTGGAGAGTTATTAGATATTTTGTAAAAGCAAAGTATGGAATATCAACTTCAGATCTAGATATACTTCTTTTTTTATATTCAGAAAAATATTTTAACAAAGATAAGTTCAACGAGTTTGATGAACTACTATCTTGGGACGTTAATAGATTTGATAAACTACTTAGAGATGGATGGATTGGTGTATTCAGAAAAAGACATGGCAACACTAAAGCTCTTTATGAGATATCTTATAAAGGAAAAAGGTTAATAGGTAGTGTATATAAAAAACTAAACGGGGAAGAGATCCCCGTCAGTCCAACATCTAATCCGATGTTTTTAAAAAATGTAAGCTATACTGATAAAGTATATCGTAACTTTATAAAAGAGATGAACTCATTTATACGACAACAACGACATCTCCCTCAGTAATTATTGTATAAGCCTCTGAATCAATAAGCATGGTGTAACCAGCTCTTGAATCATAATAAATCGTATCTGATTTTTTTATAACAGTTACGTCAGAACCTGGCTCTACTACAAAGCCTTTCTTGTATCTCATCTGGTTAGCCTCTTCAGCTGATAGTAATAAACCTGATGCTGTCTCAACCTCTTCATTGATTGAGTTAATTAAAATATGTTTTCCGATTGGTTTCATTATTTATCCTCGTATGTTCTTGCCATTGTAATAATAGCGTTAGTAGAAAGTATTGTTACAGCTACAGATACAGCATTCTCAAGAGCAGACCTTGTTACTTTTAAAGGATCAATAACTCCCATCTTGTACATATCTCCATAATCTCCAGTTTTAACATTAAGTCCATAGTGATATGGTTTCATTGATTCATATAGGAACTCATCCCTACCTGCATTATTAGATATTTGCTTAGAAGGCGCACGGAGTGCGCTCGATAATATTTTTCCAGCAATGCTATCATCAAGATGTAGTGACTCATTGTACAATGCTACCCCACCACCAGGAAGAATACCTTCTTCAAGTGCTGATCGTACTGCACATACAGCATCATCTACTCTATCATATAGCTCTTTTTGCTCTAGATCAGTGTTACCTCCTACATATATTACACCTATACCACCTGATAATGATGCGATCCTGGACAACACAAACTCTTTGTCAGCTTTTTTAACAGCCAATTTATGTGCGTCCCACAGTTGAACTAGTCTTTCTTTGACTGCATCACTCTGCTCAGCCTCTTCTTTTATAATAATTGTAGAGTCTTTACTAACAATTATCTTTGATGCGAAGCCAAGATCATCAGGTGTCATGTGACTCAAGTCATCACCTGTCTTCTCAGAAAAATATGTAGCCCCTACAGACACCGCAATGTCATTCATCAGCTCATGCTGCTTGTATCCAAACGATGGAGGAGTGATAGCACAAACCTTAATATCTCTTTTCATAACGTTGGCCGCCAATGTGTTCACAACATTTGTTGAGGCCGGTGCAATAATAAGAAGCTTCTTACCGTCTGATATGATTGGTTTAAGAACATTCTCAATCTGTAGTATGTTGCTTATCTCAGCATCAGACACAAGTATATGTACATCATCAAATGCACACTCGTCTTTCTTATGGTCTGTAATAAATAAGTTTGATGAGTAACCTCTATCAATCTTCAAACCATTAGTGGTCTCAAAGTACGTATCAGATGTCTGTGATTTATCCACAGTTACAATCCCATGCTTACCAACTGATTTGTAAACCTTAGAGATAATGTCTCCAATCACATTGTCATTGTTTGACGATATTGTAGCAACGTCCTTAAGCTTACCTTTTGTAACAGCCTTAGAAGATTTTTTTAAATTACTGACAATACTATTTGTCTTGTCAACAATGTCACGCAAGATCTCAGTCTTGTTGTCGTCAGCACCTATCAACTCCATACCAGATTTTACAATAGCCTCTGTCAAAACAATAGCAGTGGTCGTCCCATCTCCCGCAGATGTCGCAGTCCTATCTGCAGCTTCCTTCATCATACGAACAGCCAAGTTCTCAACCGGATCAATAAGGTCAACAGCCTTAGCAACTGTAACCCCATCCTTAGTAACCGTAATACCGTGCGTGTGATTTGGTGATTCTATCAAGACAGTCTGTCCCGATGGACCTAACGTAGACTTAACTGCGCTAGAAATTGTCTCAATTCCCTTAATAAGTTTGTCTCGACCCTCCTGGTCAAACTTTAAATTCTTTGGTGTGTACCCTATTTCACTCATATAATTAGATTTTTTACAAATATACTAAACTTTTTTATAACATAACCGCAAAGTTTTGATGGTATAATGTAAAGTTTCTTTACATAAGGAACAATATCTGATAAGATAATTGAAAAAGCTTTACATAACGAAATGTCAAAAACAAGATCCCCTATTAGGAGAGAGAGAGAGAGAGATATATTATTTTATCTCTATAGTATTTTGAAGTTAAAGTTGTCATTATCGTCAAAGTAATTGATAATGAATTAGTTAAGAAAAAATATTCGTCATTAAGTCGTCATTAAGTCGTCATAAATAAAAAAAGTTGTCACAAAAAAAAGAGAGCGCATGAGACACTCTCCTTTAAAAACAACAAATAAAGAAATATTTATTTAAACATATCAGCCCTTAAGTTTCCCTCAGCAATCATGTTCACCTTCTTCTCACGGTGCTTCATCTTACTAACTGAAATAGCTTCTTGTATACCGGTCATACCCTGTTGACGATCATTTACTAATTGACCATTCTTAACAGTCAAACCTCCCATACTTTTGAACTTCATATCTTTAATATTTTATAGTTACTTACTTTTTTTACCAACATAATAATCTATAATGAAAGGAATTCCTAAGAACCCAATAACTAAAACTATTAATACAGCGTATTTAATTACCTCCATACTTTATATGTACACTAATTAATCCTAAGAATAATATTATCTCACCATAATCGTACTCATCATCTATTCCATAGTACGAAAAACCTAAAGCAAAACCTACCTGTATACGGTTCTGGATCTCTATAACGTAATTCATACACAAAGATACAAAAATTTTATTAGACGTATGTAGCATTTGGGCTATATATGCATATGCGCGACAGACCCCTCGACCGAAAACGATTTTTTTTTGAGCACCCCCCCTCTTGATCTCAAAATTTGCACCGGGATTTTTTGACGTTTTGCCATAGCCCGGGCCCGATCCTGTAGTATCCCCCCGACCCCCCGAGTTTATCCCCTGTATTGCACGCTCAGAGGTCTGAGGTAGCCCATAGACCACGTATAACGGCCCGAAATATTTCATAGGGAACAGAAAAAAGAATAGAAAATATTTGCGTATTAAATTAATTTGTACGTTATTTGTACTCGAAGGGAGCAACAGACAAGTTCCTACTAACGTAAAACGCTGACAATCAG